>Ga0316205_10002728_pt1 | contig 17825 bp, 18 predicted proteins | sample 3monthpyrite_MG_FD_204941 | JGI IMG/M metagenome (GOLD analysis project Ga0316205, IMG submission 204941) | Microbial mat bacterial communities from mineral coupon in-situ incubated in ocean water Damariscotta River, Maine, United States -... | ecosystem: Environmental > Aquatic > Marine >... | reverse complement strand
AATTTTATTAAATTCCTGCGTTTTATCCTGCGTAATACTATTAGTGATGGTAAAATCTCTCCATATTTAGAATGAAAGAATCAATTTGGAGTAAGCATGGCTGGTCATAGTAAATGGGCGAATATACAACATCGTAAAAAAGCCCAAGACAATAAACGTGGTAAATTATTTACAAAATTAATACGTGAAATTGTTGTGGCAGCCAAAATGGGAGGAGGCGACCCTGACTCAAATCCGAGATTACGCGCGGCCATTGATAAAGGACTAAGCGGTAATATGACTCGTGATACTATTGAGCGAGCTGTAAAACGTGGCGCAGGTAATGATGATAATGATAATTATGATGAAGTGCGTTATGAAGGGTATGGTCCAAGCGGCGTTGCGGTGCTCGTTGAATGTTTAACGGATAATATTAATCGCACGGTTTCGGATGTACGTCATGCTTTTACCAAATCAGGCGGCAACCTAGGTACAGATGGTTCAGTAGCCTATTTATTTACCAAGCAAGGGGTATTAAGTTATCCAACAGGTAGTGATGAAGACACTATTATGAATGCGGCCTTAGAGGCAGGAGCAGAAGATGTTCTGACTCATGAAAATGGTAGTATTGAGGTTATAACATCATGGGAAGATTTTTTAGCCGTGAAAGAGGCTATGAAGATCGCTTCTTTAGAGCCTGAACATGCTGAAGTGACTATGACAGCCTCGACAAATGTTGATTTGAACGTTGATGATGCACAAAAAGTATTGCGTTTAATCGATGTACTAGAAGATCTTGATGACGTTCAAAATGTGTATACCAATGCAGATTTTACCGAAGAAGTTATGCTCGCGATAACTGAATAAAAATCTTAATAACAAATAGAGTTAAGACAACGACTAATAATTCTACAGAATTACAAAAACAAAGTTCAGGCGCGAGAATCTTAGGCATTGATCCTGGTTCACGTATAACGGGCTACGGTATTATTGACGTAGAAAAAAATAAAAGTTGCTGGGTACAAAGTGGCTGTATTCGTACGCCTGATGAAACGTTACCGATAAGGTTGAAGTCTATTTTTCAAGGTTTATCCAAAATAATTGAACAGTACCAGCCAACTGAGATGGCTATTGAAAAAGTTTTTATGGCGCGTAATCCTGATTCAGCTTTAAAGTTAGGGCAAGCACGCGGTACTGCAATTTGTGTGGTTGCGAATCAAGATATACCTGTACACGAATATACGCCTCGTGAAATTAAACAAGCAATTGTGGGAAAGGGCAATGCGAGTAAAGTTCAAATGCAACACATGGTTAAGGTGTTACTAGGTTTAAATAAATTTCCACAAGAGGATGCGGCTGATGCATTAGCTATTGCCTTATGTCATTCGCATTTGCGTATTAGTTTAGACAATTATAAACAAGCAGTACGAAAAAATATTTTTGATTCGAATAAGAACCAAATTGATTTAAACGAAATTAATCTTTTTAAACGCTCGGCACGTAAACGCAAAACTAAAATATAATTATTTAAAGAGTTAAAAATAGAAATATGATTGGTCGTCTTACAGGTAAAGTAATAGAGAAAAATCCACCGATATTGGTCGTGGATGTGCAAGGCGTTGGTTATGAAGTTGAAGTGCCAATGAACACTTTTTATAATTTGCCTGACATAAATGAAAACATCACAATATTCACTCATATGATTGTTCGCGAAGATGCGCAATTTTTATGTGGTTTTATAAATGATGAAGAGCGTCGTTTATTTCGCACTTTAATAAAGGTTAATGGCGTCGGTGCTAAGTTAGCCTTATCGATACTTTCCAGTATCAGTACTCAAGAATTTGTACGTTGTGTCAATGAAAATGATACTAAAGCATTAGTTAAATTACCTGGAATAGGTAAAAAAACGGCAGAACGGCTTATTATCGAAGTTCGAGATAAATTAAAAGATTGGCTGCCAGCCAGTTTACCCAAGCAAGACAATATAAATACAACAACGACAGTACATGATGAAAGCGCAGAAGCGACCAGTGCTTTAATTGCGTTAGGATATAAGCCACAAGAGGCAAGTTTAATGGTACAACAAGCTTTTTCTGATATTAGTTCTGAACAAGTTGAAGCGGCACCAACAAGTGGTGAGCTTATTCGCGCTGCGTTAAAAAATAAGGCGACGGTATAGTATTTATGATTGATAATGATCGCATCGTTGCTGCTTCTGAGCAAAGCAAAGAAGATTCACTTGATAGAGCTATACGACCTAAGAAATTAGAAGACTATATTGGTCAGCCTAAAGTACGTGAACAAATGGAAATATTTATTCATGCTGCACGTAAACGTGAAGAAGCCTTAGATCATGTGTTAATTTTTGGTCCGCCGGGTTTAGGTAAAACAACTTTATCAAATATTGTAGCAAATGAACTTAATGTGAATCTAAAACATACCTCCGGCCCAGTATTAGAACGCCCAGGTGATTTAGCGGCATTGCTAACAAACTTAGAAGCGCATGATGTTTTATTTATTGATGAGATACATCGTCTAAGTCCTGTGGTGGAAGAAATTCTTTATCCGGCAATGGAAGATTATCAACTGGATATTATGATAGGTGAAGGCCCCGCAGCACGTTCAATTAAACTAGAGCTTCCTCCTTTCACACTTATTGGTGCAACGACAAGAGCGGGTTCATTAACATCACCTTTACGTGATCGTTTTGGTATTGTGCAACGTTTAGAGTTTTATCATACCGATGATTTAATACATATTGTTAAACGTTCAGCCAAAATTTTAGGTGTCGATCTAGATGAACAAGGTGCGATTGAAATCGCTAAACGTTCTCGTGGGACGCCTCGTATAACTAACCGTTTATTGCGTCGTGTGCGAGATTACGCAGAAGTAAAATCAGATGGGCAGATTTCAGGTGAGATAGCAGAAAGTGCTTTGAATATGTTGGATGTTGATGTGCATGGTTTTGACATGATGGATAGAAAGTTACTTCTCGCTATTATGCAAAAATTTGATGGGGGGCCAGTTGGGGTTGAAAGTTTAGCGGCTGCCATTGGTGAAGAACGTGGAACAATCGAAGATGTACTTGAACCTTTTTTAATTCAGCAAGGTTTTTTGATGCGGACGCCACGCGGCCGAACAGCAACGCGCCAAGCTTACAGGCATTTTGGTTTAACACCATCGACTGATGATATTGAGTGATAAGCTTTAATTGGCCAGTTAGAGTTTACTACGAGGACACCGATTCAGGTGGTGTCGTTTATTATGCTAACTATCTTAAATTTATGGAGCGAGCCAGAACTGAATGGTTACGAAGTTACTCTATTGAGCAAAATATTTTACGTGACCAATTCGGTGTTATTTTCGCTGTGTCTCAGGTACAAATAGATTATTGTTTGCCAGCGAAATTTAATGATGAACTTGTTGTCACAGCTAAGGTGAGTAAAAAAGGTAAGGCTAGTATAATTTTTGAACAAACGGTATTGCGCAAAAATGCAGTATTGGCCACAGCAAAAATAAAAATTGCGTGTTTAGATGTTAATTTATTTAAACCAGTACCAATACCAAAAGAAATTTTAGACAAACTAGAAAGTTAATAGGGGAAGTTTTGTGTCTACAGATATGTCGATAGTACGCTTAGTACTAGATGCGAGTTTAATTGTACAAGCGGTAATGTTGATGCTGTTGTTTGCTTCAATGATGTCATGGATTGTTATTTTTATTAAATGGGCGGCAATTAAACGTGCAAAGAAAAGTGCTAAACGTTTTGAAGACCGATTCTGGTCTGGCATTGAACTGAGCGAACTGTATAAAAGCGTTTCAGCCCGACGAGACCGACTTTCGGGTGCCGAATCTATTTTCGAAGCCGGTTTCCGCGAGTTTGCTCAATTAAGAAATCGTAAAGGCTTCGATACGATGGATGTTGTTTCGGGGGCTCATCGTGCCATGCGAGTTGCTACGAATCGAGAATTAGAGAGACTAGAAAACCATTTGTCATTTCTCGCCACCGTAGGGTCAACAAGTCCCTATATTGGTTTATTTGGAACCGTTTGGGGTATTATGAATTCTTTTCTAGCATTAGGAAGTGTTCAATCTGCCAGTATCGCGTCGGTTGCTCCGGGTATAGCTGAAGCATTAATTGCGACTGCCATGGGCTTATTCGCGGCGATTCCTGCCGTCATTGCTTATAATCGTTACATTAGTGATGTTGAGCGTTTAACCGGCCATTACGATACTTTTGTTGATGAGTTTGCAACGATTTTGCAACGCCAATCTCATAGTAGTTAAGCTGGAATATACTCATGCAAGCTTTAATGCCTAGACGACCAAAGAAACGGCCCATGTCGGCAATCAATGTGGTGCCATACATTGATGTTATGTTGGTGCTATTGATTATATTCATGATTACAGCGCCTCTATTATCGGAAGGTGTCAAAGTATCATTGCCCCAAGCAAGTGCAAAACCTATTACAAAACAAGAGCATGAACCTGTTATCATTACCGTTAACAGGAAAGGTTTATACTATTTAAATATAGGAGATAAACCGAAGAAGCCGATAGATGCGACCACTTTAGTCTCGCGTGTTGCTGCAGTAAAACGGCAACGCAAAGGGACGATGTCAGTTTTAGTACGCGGTGATCGTCGAGCCAAATATGGCGCAGTGATAAACATGATGGCACTGTTACAGCAAGCTGGTGTTGATGATGTAGGTTTAATCACTAAAACACCCAAAAGAACGCGACGCTAATTTTGTTGTGACACCTAGATGTTTAAGAATTAAGATATGTTAAGTTTAATAAAAAGCCATCCTAAAGCGGTTTTATGGGCGGTTATTGTTCATTTAGTCTTTTTAGTCGCAATGGGTGTTAGTTTTCATTTTGTTGATGCACCTTCTGTTTCATCATCAGAGGTTAAAGTTGTCAAAGCAGTATTAAAAGATGATTCTATTGCACAAAAAGAACTTAAAGCAAAACTTGAAAAACAACGAAAAAAAGCAGAACAAAAGAAATTAAAAGAAAAAAAACGTAAGGCGGAACTTAAAAAGAAAAAGTTGGCCAAAATAGCGGCTCAAAAAAAACGCGCACAAGATAATGCGCAAAAGAAAAGAATAGAAGAAGAAAATAGAAAACAAGTTGAAGCTGAAAATAAGCGTATTCAAGAAGAAAAAGTACGAAAACAGCAAGAAGATAAATTAAAGAAAGAATTAGAAGAAGAGCAAAAACGTTTAACCGCTGAACGCGAGGCAAGAAACGAAACGATTATAAGTAAACAAGTTGGTATTATTCAAAGTCACATTGAACAACGTTGGATACAGCCAGCAAGTACCAAGCTAGGAATGATTTGTAGTGTAAGTATTAATTTAATTCCTAGTGGTGAAGTGATAAATGTGCAGTTTATTAAACGTAGTGGCAATTCGGCTTTTGATCAGTCTGTCTACACAGCGGTTAAACGTGCATCGCCATTGCCATTGCCGCCAGTAGAACTTGGTTTGTCAGATAAATTTCGAGAAATAACTTTAAATTTTGGTAAATAATAAAAGTATTAAACATATGTATAGATTAAGTCGTATAGGTCTTTCCTTTTTATTAGTCTTTGCTCTGGTTCGTCCGAGTATTGCCGCACTAACCATTGATATAACGCAAGGTATCGATGGTGCTTTGCCTGTTGCCGTTGTGCCCTTTGCTTGGTCAGGTTCTGGCCCGACAAAAGGTGCTTCAACTTCGGCCCCTGAGGATATCGCTGCAATTGTCGCATCTGACTTGAGGCGTAGTGGACGCTTTGCTCCGATTCCTAATAGTGATCTTGTTGGTAAACCGTCACACAGCTCTGAAGTGAACTATACAGCTTGGCGAGCTCTGGGCGTTGATAACCTTATTGTTGGCCAAGTTAGACCCATGGTTGATGGCACCTATGAAGTACAGTTTCAATTACTCGATATGTTTAAAGCGGAGCAGTTAGCCGGTTATAAAATTCGTAGTCGTCGTGCTAATTTGCGGCGTACTGCTCACCAAATTAGTGACTTGATTTATCAGGCACTCATGGGCGTAAAAGGCGCATTTGATACTAATATTAGTTATGTAACTGTTACAAAGAATCGTCGACAAGAAAATATATATCGATTAGCCATTGCTGATTCAGATGGTTTTAATGAAAAAATCATCTTGGAAACAAAAACACCGATTATTTCGCCCAGTTGGTCACCAAATGGACTACAAATCGCTTATGTGAGATTTAAAAACAATATTGGTGCGGAAGTTTATGTTCAAAGTATCTTAACAGGCAGAGCGAAGCGAATAGCCTCTTTTAAAGGAACGGCAAGCGCGCCTGCATGGTCGCCAGATGGAAAAAATTTAGCGTTAACCCTATATAAAGATGGTAATGCTGAGATTTATATCCATAGTCTTAGCAGAGGAACATCGCGACGTATTACTCGAAATAGTGCAGCAGATACAGAGCCAGCCTGGTTACCAGACAACTCGGCTCTTATTTTTACCTCAGATCGAGGAAATGGTCCACAATTGTACGAAGTGTCGGTGAACTCTTTTGGTGCACAAGGTCGCCCGAAACGGTTAACGTTTGAAGGAAATTACAATGCACGAGCAAGCGTCTCGCCTGATGGCAAATTTGTTGCTATGGTACACAGAATAGAAGGAAGTTATCGAATAGCGGTGCTTGAACGAGCAACAGGGTATCTAAGAGTGCTAACGGAGTCGCGTTTAGATGAATCACCTAGTTTTGCTCCGAATGGAAGTATGATAATTTACGCTACAGAATATAAGAACCGTGGCGTACTAGCGGCGGTTTCAGTTGATGGCCGAGCAAGGCAGCGATTACAGTTAAATCGAGGCGATGTGCGAGAGCCCGCATGGTCCTATTTTAAGAAAAAATAAGTTTATAATTTAAAAACACATCTAGGAGATGGTAATGAATAAAAGATTAAGCATTGTTTTGTTAGCAAGCGTATTTGGTTTAATGGTGGGTTGTTCATCTGCAACGAAGGAAGAAGATACCGCTGCAAAGAGTACCGATACTGATACAACTTCGGGCGCTGATATTGGTGCTTCTGGTAGTGCGACCGAAATGCAAGGTGGCCAAGCAGATGCGCTATCTAAACGTGTTGTTTATTTTGAATTTGATAGTAGCGATGTAACATCGGAAGCACGCGAAATCATTTCAGCACATGCTCAGAACTTATCACAAAACACAGGTATGTCTGTAGTATTAGAAGGACATGCTGATGAACGTGGTACACGTGAATACAACGTTGCCTTAGGTGAGCGTCGTGCAAAAGCTGTGAAGCAACTACTGGTTGTTCAAGGCGTCCAGTCTTCACAAATTCAAGTGATTAGTTTTGGTGAAGAACGTCCAGCTGCAGTTGGTCATGATGAAAGTGCATGGGGTTTAAACCGTCGTGTTGAATTACTTTACTCAGGTTCGTAATTGTTGTTTTATTAGATGAGATTGTTTGTCGTGCAAAAAATATTAATTAGTTTTTTAAGTTGTATTCTAATTCTAGTTTCAACTTCAAGTATTGCGCGCGACAAGCAACCTCGTCGTTATACCGCAGATGGCGAGATTGAAGAGGCATCTTCTGCACCTAAAACTACAAAACGTAATATGAGTACCGAAGAGCGTTTATCTCGTTTAGAACGTTTAATTAATAGTCAAGGTTTGGTTGATTTATTACTTAAACTTGAAGAACTTCAAAAAGAAGTACAACAAATACGCGGTGATGTTGAAACACAGACGCATATCGCCAATGATTTAAAAAAACGCCAACGTGATTTATATGTTGATATAGATCGTCGTATCTTGCAAATTGAACGCAAAGGTTCTGGTGGTTCGAGTAGTACAAGTACTGCACCGTTTAAAGATAACGTTGACTCAATATCATCACCAACAGCAACTCAATCCTTACCAGTAAAACAAAACAATTCGGTTAGTAATGGTACGACTACAAAATCGATTGATCCTGTTAAGGAGCAAAAGGCCTATCAAAAGGCTTTCGATTTATTACGTGAACTGCGTTATGAACAAGCGATTAAAGCATATCGCCAATTTATTAAAGACTATCCTAATGGACGCTACGCTCATATTGCTCAATATTGGTTAAGTGAAGCGAGCTATGCTCAACGGCATTTTAAGCAAGCTATTGCTGATTATCAGGATCTTGTTAGAAACTATACTAATAGTCCTAAATTAGCAGAGGCAATGTTAAAGATTGGCTATAGTTATACTGAATTAGGGCAAAATAAAGCCGCAAAAGAGACAATTGAAAAGTTATTACGGCTCTATCCTAATACAACGGCTGCTGGGCAAGGACAAAATCTGCTTAAGAAAATCAAGTCTTCAAAACGATAGTTGCAGTATTTACTATAAACGTCATTTCTTTATTACCCTGTGATTATTAATTCGGGGATCAAGCATCCATGTCTAAGATCGTATCAAAACTAAAAATAAATGAAATATTTTATTCGCTACAAGGTGAATCAAAAACAGTGGGTTTGCCAACGGTTTTTATTCGCCTAACGGGTTGTCCTCTTCGTTGTTTATATTGCGATACAGAGTATGCCTTCCATCAAGGTGAACCATGGCAGCTTGATTCAATAATTAGTGAAGTGAAAAAATACAATACACGCTATGTTACTGTTACGGGTGGTGAACCACTTGCTCAGAAAGCATGTCTAGAATTATTAAAACAACTTTGTGATTGGGATTATAAGGTTTCATTAGAAACCAGTGGTGCAATTGATATTAGCAAGGTTGATTCACGCGTGATGAGAGTGATGGATTTAAAAACACCATCTTCAAATGAAGAAAGCAAAAATAAATACTCTAACTTGGAGTTCATCAGTCAAAAAGATCAAATTAAATTTGTTATTTGTGACCGCAAAGATTACGAGTGGACAATATCAATAATAAACAATTATGAATTGTTCGATAAGTGTGAAATATTATTTTCTCCGGTTAATGGTGAGAAAAACTCGAATGTGATGAAGGATTTAGCAAATTGGATATTGGAAGATCAATTGCAAGTGCGATATCAAATACAATTGCATAAATTAATTTGGGGTGATGTGCCAGGTGTTTAATTTTACTCTACAATTAATTGTTATTTTAAAAATTTATTCAAATGAATCTTCTGCAGTATCCAAGCTTGATCCTACTATCCGGTTATAATCTTCAGGTGAACCAGCTGGTCTTCGTTTTTTTATAGGAGGAGGGGAGCTGGGTTTTTTTTTGGCAGGTTTTATGGTTGCTCTAGACTCTATTTTTGTAGCTGCCATTTTTTTCATAATGGGTTTATCTGGCTTTGCTTTGATAATGGATGGTTTCTTTTTTACTTTCGTGATTTTTATTACTGGCGTTTTTTTCTTTAATTTTACTTTTGCGATGTTATCTTTAATTTTTGCAATACGACCAGCAGCGTCTTTATGGCCATTGCGTTGTGCTTTTTTATACCACTCTATTGCGGTATCGAAATTTTGTTTTACTCCTCGACCTTCTTCGTACATTTCACCTAAAATATATTGAGCGCTTACATTGCCTGATGTAGCCATTTTAGTTTGAAATTTAAATACGTTTGACCACAGATCCTCTTGAGCAACGACTTGGGTTAGCTGCAGAGTGGATAATGTAATTAAGATGTATATTAATTTTTGTAGCATAGATAATTCCCTGTGTTCTTATCGTATCGACTGTAAACAGAGAGAACTTTAGATTATTTATGAAAATATCGATAAAATTCAATAAAATAGCTAATTATTTCTGGATATAATAGATGTTCTGGCTGTAATTACCTAATTATTGTACAAAAATAGATGGAGTTAAACATATAATGGCTAGAGCAGTAATTTTGTTATCTGGAGGCTTAGATTCTGTGACGACGCTTGCTATCGCGAAAGCAGCGGGTTACCAGTGTTTTGCGCTTAGTTTTGATTACGGTCAGCGACATCGAGCTGAACTGGATGCGGTTCAACGCGTGTTAGCTCAATTTGATGATGTCGAACACAAGATTATACACCTCGATTTGGATCAAATTGGCGGTTCAGCTCTAACCGATAAGAATATTGCCGTGCCAGTTACACCTTCTAGTGGTATTCCAATTACCTATGTTCCTGCTAGAAATACGATATTTTTGTCTTTGGCCTTAGGTTGGGCAGAAGTATTAAGTGCAGACGCAATATATATTGGGGTAAATGCAGTTGATTATTCTGGTTATCCAGATTGTCGTCCAGAATATATTGAGGCATTTCAAGTGCTTGCAAATCTAGCAACTAAAAAGGGTGTTGAGGGCAAGACGATAAAGTTAGAAACACCACTTATCGACCTTAGCAAAGCTGAAATTATTAAACGAGGTATTAAGCTTGGTGTGGACTATAGTTTAACCGTTTCTTGCTACGCAGCTGATAATGAAGGCCGAGCTTGTGGCGTTTGTGATAGCTGCCGATTACGCGCAGCAGGTTTTACTGATGCAAAAGTCGATGACCCTACAATATACACATGATCTGATTAAAGGATATCTCTGCAAAAAGCAGCATTGTTATTTAGTGAACCTCTCAAAGCGTTACTTGTGAGACGCATTTGGGTATAATTGCGTGAATTTCATCACACTTCAGTTCATAGATATACTGATTTAGTTAATAAAACCAAATACTTGAGGAATAAAATATGTCATTTGCAAGTTTTATGGAAGCCCAATCATTTTTTCTTTGGTCGACTTTCGTTATTGCATTCGTTATGGGTGCGGTAGTCAATAAAACCAATTTCTGTACGATGGGGGCTGTATCTGATTTAGTTAATATGAATGATTCAAGTCGAATTCGCGCATGGATTTTAGCGGGTACTGTTGCATTAATTGGTGTGCTTATCATCGAAGCAATGGGGCGTGCTAATTTGAGCACATCCACGTTACCACCTTATCGCGGTAGTGAGTTCCAATGGGGACGTTATATTCTTGGTGGCATATTGTTTGGAATAGGTATGACACTTGCAAGCGGTTGCGGTAATAAAACACTTATTCGTATCGGTGGTGGAAATATTAAATCTATCTTAGTCTTTATTATTATTGCGGTTATTTCTTATTATATGGTTGACCCATTTAAAGAATTGCCATCAACTTGGTATCAAACTTATTTTGCTTCTTGGTTAGGTCAAGCTTCGATCTCATTGAGTACTCCGCAAGATCTTGGTTCTATCATTGCTGGTTGGTTTGGTAGCTCAGCACTAACAACACGCCTAGTCGTCGGTGGTATTATCGCTGCGATTGCCCTTTATATTATTTTCCGTTCAAGTGATTTTCGAAAGGACTCTGATAATGTGGTAGCTGGCATTCTCGTTGGTCTTGCAGTGTTCTTGGCATGGTATGTGACTTCAAATGTAACTGTTGGAACCGAGGATGGTCCATTAAAATTAACTCAGTTCTACAGCGAGTGGGACATGATGATGGATAGCTCGGAAGGTAAACCTAAAAATGGTTCAACAAATCTTCAAGCTCAGTCTTTCACATTTATTAGTCCAATTGGCCAAGTAATGGGTTATGTTGGTTCAAGCTTCTCAAGTGCATTTCTTACTTTTGGTATTCTCTCTGTTTTGGGTGTAATTTTAGGCTCATTTGCATGGTCGTTGATTACACGTAGCTTCCGTGTTGAGTGGTTTGTTTCTTTTAAAGACTTCTACACACATGTTATTGGCGCGATTTTAATGGGCTTTGGTGGCGTTCTTGGTTTAGGTTGTACGATAGGACAGGGTATTACCGGTGTATCAACGCTAGCGTTAGGATCGTTTATAGTACTGATAAGTATCATTTTTGGTAGTGCTCTAACCATGAAAATACAATACTACAAAATGTGTTATGAAGAAGAAGCCACTTTCTTTAAATCACTTATTACCTCTTTGGTTGATATGCGTTTATTACCCTCTGGTATGCGCAAATTGGACGCCATTTAATTTTTTAAAGTATAAAGTTTTGCTGAATTTTTAAGGGCGGAAATAACATTTACTCTTGTTATTTCCGCTATTTAATGTAAAATTCCGCCTTCGTTTATGGGCCGTTAGCTCAGTCGGTAGAGCAGTTGGCTTTTAACCAATTGGTCGAGCGTTCAAGTCGCTCACGGCCCACCATATTCTAAAGCGCCTTTCATGAGGCGTTTTTTTTCGCCTCATGAAAAAGAACTATGATGAGTTCGAGGCATTTTTTAAAGCCCCAAAAACAATTTCATTCTGATTGAGGCACTATTGTGTCTACAAACTCATGGTTATTTAACGTCTATTAACCGTAATATTCAATATTACCTTCAAATACTTTTAATCTTTATGTTTTGTGATGGAGTTAAATAAATCTCAGTGTGTTTTGTTAATTAGAACAAATTTTATTTTTGAATAACAACTATATTCTATTTGTAAATTAGCACACACGCATACAAGGAGTATGTATGGAATATATTCTCAAGGTATTGAGAATACATGGAATGAGATTTAAGTTGTTCTCCGCAGTTTCTTTTGTAATTTTTTCAATACAGTTATCAGCTTGTGGTGGTTCTGGACCGAGCGATGAAGGTGAAGGTTCGTACTCAAACACCAGCACATCAAAAAAGAGTAATTTGCCTACATTGGTTTTAGATAATCCTCCATCTGGAGTTGTTGTTAGTTCAATAGCATTTTGTCTGCAGCAAAATAGCTTATTATGTGAAGACTTCGAATGGAGTTCGAGCCTTGACTACCAAGCAACAAATTTGGATTGGAAATTAAAGGGCTGGCAATACAGTGGTGGTAGCAACTTAAATGGTAATCTCTGCGGTGTTTACGACTCGGATAAAGGACAGTGTCATTTACAATGGATGCAAAGAAATAATATAGATAAGGATGTAAGACAAAAAGCAAGTTACCTTTTTTCTGAGTATGGAGCAGGCGAAAGTCATGTGGAAGTGTCTTGGTCTACTAAATGGTCGGATAATTGGCGTTGGGGTGCGAAGGGCTCTCATTTGATTAACCTTGAATCATTAGATGCGAAACAACAATTAAATCCCATTGTTTCTGTTGATGTTGATACAAATGGCTTTCTTCAACTTGTAATTTACAACAAAGAAGTTTGTGGTAAGACGGAGATTATTAAAGCAGATGCTCTCATAGCGCTTACTCAAGAACAATTAGGACAGTGGCATAAATTCAAGTTAACCCTTGATTCGGCTAGTGTCGTTAATACAACAGCCATCAATTTGAGTTTAAATAACAGAACCATTATTTCAACCGAGGTATCTGGTGCTGCTTGTAGTGGTATTAATCGAAATGCAAATGGACTTACCTTTTTAACCAATCTGCATAATATTAATGCCATCGGACAACAAAATGTAGCAATCGATAATGTTTTAGTTCTTTTTAAATAAAATGTACTAAAAAATTAACTGAGCAAATACTGATATTAACATTTAGTTTTTCAGATGAATTACTTTAAAAATCTTGGAGTCTGATGCTCAGCCAATTTAGAATAAGCCATCTAAAGTGAATACTGTAAGTAAGAGCTGCGCCTTGAGTTGAGTGCCCTAGCAACACATTAGAAAATTCTCTAATAATAAGTGCCATGACAATTGTCTCGGGGACTCAAGGAGCAAATATTTGAGCCGGCTTATTACCAAATAATTCGTCAATTAAACAGACAAAAATCTCGCCAAGAATCACCATTATTTATTCCACCTCTAGAAGCTACATTTATTGACATTGCGAGCAGCAGAGCAACCGCTGCAGCGGTTAAACTATAAAATCTTCTCGATGTATATCATTGAAATATATGGTGTTTATATGTATTGTCAGTTGCTCCATTAGGAGATTAGAAATGTATAAGGTGAATACAAGGGGAAGATGTCGTTTAAGTTTAATATTTAGTTTCTGCTAGTTTATTAAGGTGTAAGTTAGAAAAAATACTTCAAAATTAAGCCATTAGGCGATCTGCAGGAGAGGGGCAAATGTAAGAGAATCAGCCCCAATCTTTAACGAAATTTACAGGCTTGAATATTATACTGATATCCAGTGAGCAACTATTTAGTACTCGCTGCTAAAATTTTGGTAAAGTAGTATAATCCGCGTCATTTTATCCAGATGAAAAGTAAGAGGTTTCCGCTTTGTCTAATTTCAAATTAAATTTATCGATCAAACAGATTGTTGCTGCGATTATATTTTCAATAGCTGCTATTTATATCGCAGGTGTTGTGCCGACAACTGAAATTGCTTGGGTGTCAGCAATTTTGATTTTTACAATTTATTTATTTGCCTTTGAAGTTGTTAGTGTCGATTTAGCTGCTTTGACGGTTATGGTCTTGCTTGGTATAACCTCGTTACTTGCTCCTATTATGGGAATAGAGAAAGGCTTAGTTCCTAATACTCACCTATTTGATGGCTTTGCTAGTAACGCCGTTATATCAATTATTGCTGTGATGATTATCGGAGCAGGTTTAGATAAAACAGGTATTATGAGCAAAGTAGCCGCAACTATCTTGAAATATGGCGGTACCACTGAAAAACGAATTATTCCAATAATTTCAGGTACAGTCGGGGTAATTTCATCGTTTATGCAAAATGTTGGTGCTGCTGCACTATTTTTACCTGTTGTAAGTCGAATCTCTGCCCGCTCTGGTTTACCAATGTCTCGCTTATTAATGCCTATGGGTTTCTGTGCGATTCTTGGTGGTACGATGACAATGGTAGGCTCTAGTCCACTTATTTTATTAAATGACTTGATTCTTACATCTAATAAAGCCTTGCCTGCAGCTCAGCAAATGGAAACTTGGTCACTCTTTTCTGTAACGCCAATAGGCATCGTCATGATTACCGTTGGTATTTTATACTTTGTTGTTGCCGGTCGTTTTGTACTTCCTACTGTTAAATCGGATGGTGCATCTGCAGCTAATACCATGGATTATTTCCAAGATGTGTATTCAATTGATTATGGTTTGTTTGAGGTGGTTGTTCCAGAAGAAAGTCCGTTAGTTGGATTGAATCTTGATGATGTAGAACATCAATCGAATATTCGTGTTATTGCAATGTATCGAGCTGCAAAAGATATTCGTATTGGCCCTGGAAGTTTATCGCGCGAAGTTGAAATTCGTAAAAATACAGTTTTAGGTCTTTTGGCCTCACCTAGACAAGTAAAGAACTTTGTTGAAGAGTTTGCTTTAAAACAACGTTCAAGTTTAGAAACGTTTTCGGAGCATTTAGCTTCAACAAAGGCAGGTATTGCTGAAGTCGTTATTCCACCTGGCTCTAAATTAATAGGTAAATCGGCAAGTGATATATGGATGCGTAAAACCTATGGTATTGCGATGGTTGCATTGCATCGTGGCGGTGAAACGAAAGGTGAAGGCGATAATATTCGTACAATACCTTTTGAAGCGGGTGACACGCTTGTTGTCCATACAACCTGGGATGCTTTAGCGCGCTTAGAAAAAGATAAAGATTTTGTTATTGTTACAACAGAGTACCCTCATGAAGAAGTTCGCCCTCACAAAGTATTGCATGCCGGTTTGTTTTTTGGTCTTGCTCTCGTTTTAGTTCTGTTTTCAGATTTACGTTTATCTGTTTCTCTTTTGACTGGTGCAGTAGGTATGATTTTATCCGGTGTTTTGAGTATTGATGAAGCTTACGAAGCAATAAGCTGGAAGACGGTATTTTTACTGGCTAGTTTGATTCCATTAGGGTTTGCTGTAGAAACAACGGGTACAGCTAAGTGGATTGCTGATCAAACACTTTCTGTTTTAGGTGGTATGCCAATTTGGGTTATACAACTGGCGGTGGCGGTATTGGCAACATTCTTTACTTTAGTTATGTCCAATGTAGGCGCAACGGTATTGCTTGTTCCTTTAGCAGTTAACATTGCAATTGGTGCAGGTGCTGATCCAGCTTTATTTGCTTTAACAGTTGCGATTGCAACATCTAATTCATTCTTGATACCAACTCACCAAGTAAATGCATTAATTATGGGCCCTGGTGGCTATAGAGTCGCTGATTTTATGAAAGCTGGTGGAATTATGACGATACTATTTTTGGTAGTAATGATGGTAATGTTAAATTTAGTTTTCTAAAAATAAGATATTAACTTTATAGGCATAACGAATTAAATGTATTATTCGTTATGCCCGATGAAGGCAAATATGGAAATAAATTCTTACACGACTTTGTTATTTTTAACTCGTAATTGAAATTAGTTCTATTTTAAAAATAAGTGTTTCACCTGGACCGATATCCTTGCCTGCACCTTGATCGCCATAGGCTAAATCGGCCGGTATAACAATTTCCCAAATTGAACCAAGTGGCATCATAGGAATTATTTTTTGCCAGCCTTTAATGACACGATTTATAGGAAATGTAGAGGGTGCTTTCCGTTTATATGAACTGTCAAATACAGTTCCGTTGATCAACTTTCCTTCATAGTGAGCGACTATAATATCTGTGCTTTGTGGTTTTTTACCCTGGCCTTTAGCGATTATTTTATACTGTATTCCATCTTTTAAAGTTATTACTGATTTATCTTGTTTATACTTTGCTTGGAAAGCCTTGCCGGCTTTAATAGAAAGTTGAGCCTGTTGTTGTTGTTTCTTTTTATTTTCTTCGTGAAGCGCCGAAATTGCTTTATCTAATTCTTCTTTAGTTGCTTTAAGTGGCTTGCCATTTAAGACATCTTTTATAGCTTGAGTTAAACTTTCAGGATCTAATTGTATATCTTGCTTCTTTATATTATTAGCTACTTGTATACCTACTGCGTAGCTGTATTTTTGTTGGTTCGTTATAAGTTTTACTTCAGCGTAGACAAGATTATTTGTTGTGCTTAAAAAAAATAAACTCGCTAAAGAGCTTGCTATGAATTTTTTCATTATAATTCTCTTTTCCTTTAGATTTTCTCTTATTTTATCTTAGTCTTTTGGTAATTTAAAATAGTGGTTGTGGCAAATTTAGGAAATATTTTAAGAGTAATTTATGAATCTCGCCCGAGACATAGTTGCGGAAAAAACTGAGGCGTGACGGTATAGAATTATTAGCACTAAATCAAATTTGGAGACAGTCTGGTCGACGTCGATGAACTTCGTTCGTTAGGCATAAGTGCGCGTATAGAAGGTAAGGGTTAGAAGTAAATTCAAAGCTCGGAGTGATTGGGTGGAAGCCGCGATTACTTCGTAATCTCAGGCATAAGTGCGCGTACAAGAAACGCGCACTAAAAAAAAGCCCAGACAATGTCTGGGCTTTCAATCGAGAAGGTTTTAAGACTTATTGGCGAACTGCTGGGCCATTAAGTTTAATACCATTGCTCATTGCAGTATGGAAGTATTCAAGAGCAACATACTCAGGATGTTGAGCTGTTTTCCATTTTTTGCCTTTGTTCAGTACTTTAGCACGTACTTGCTTGTTACAACCGCCGTAACGACGTTCGATTGTACCAAAACCAGCAAATTCAGCTTTACCTTTCTTAGCCCATTTACGACGCCACACAGGGAAGTGAGAAGTATGACCTAAAGCTGGGCTTAACAAGTTACCACGCGCCATTTGACCTGAACTATACATGTGGCAATCAGCACATGAGAAGTTTAATTGGCCGCGTTTAGCGTAGAAGTGAGTTTTACCACGGTTGTAGATTTTTAAAGCACGTTTGTCGTTAGGAACAACTACATTTTGTACTTTACCACGTGAAGTGTATGCCATATAAGCTGCGATACCCGCAATCTTACCTTTTTTAAGACCTAAAGGTTTATGACCATTTTTCACGATACATGCTTGTATATCAGCAATTAAGGTATGAACTTTGCCGCTTTTGCTATCGAAGTAAGGGTAGTTTTGTTTAATACCTTTACCGCCATTTTTA
>Ga0316205_10002727_pt1 | contig 17830 bp, 11 predicted proteins | sample 3monthpyrite_MG_FD_204941 | JGI IMG/M metagenome (GOLD analysis project Ga0316205, IMG submission 204941) | Microbial mat bacterial communities from mineral coupon in-situ incubated in ocean water Damariscotta River, Maine, United States -... | ecosystem: Environmental > Aquatic > Marine >... | reverse complement strand
GGATATTATCAACCCTCTGTTCGATTGACAGGTAATCATCAGTTGTGGAACTTGTCCATAACGCTAAATAACCCTGTCGTCTGGGATAAAGTGGATGTTAGATTATTGGGAGCCGGACAAGAATTTTCTCCACTGATAGAAACAATAAAACAACATCCTTTCGAAACTGGTTTGGTGGTTAACCATGGTCAGTACGACCAATTTAAAAGTCGTCTACAATCGCTCGCCATCGAATCTGGATTTTTCGACACTCATTTTGAAACCAGTCGACTGGATGTTGACATCAGCATGTCTAAAGCAAATATTGAATGGATTTTAGATACTGGCGAGCGATATGTCATTCACGAAATTAAGTTTAGCGGCAGTGTTTTATCGGATCGTTTATTGCGACGATATCTGTATATAAAACCATCGGAGTTTTACCAACACGAAAATATCATCAAGAGTCAACAAGCATTAAACCGTTCTGGTTTTTTTAATCTGGTGACGATTGACCGACTATTTGATCGCGCAAAAAAACTAGTCACTATTATTCTAGAATTCGAGGACATCGAAAAATACGAATTCAAAACATCGTTGGGTTACGGTACCGACACGGGTGGAAAAATAGGTGTCTCCTGGTTAGATCGAAGATTTAATGAGCGCGGACACAACTACCTCGCCAGTTTAGATATTAGTCAAATAGAATCCAGTGCTTCTTTTCAATACGCTATTCCGTTGGAAAAAAATAAAAGTGAATGGCTGAATAGATTAAGTTATCGGGAGAAGGACGAAGATCTTGCTCAGTCAAAAATATTAACCATCGAATCAAGAAAGGTTAACCAAATTGATCAATACTGGTCAAGCCAATGGGCACTGACATTGGCCTCTGAACGCATTTCTACTCAGGCTGCAATTGAAGAACAATTGCAGTATTTAATTCCATCATGGCAAATTATTTATTACAGTACAACCGACCCGTTTAGCGCACAATCTGGATGGCGTTGGCAAAGTAAGATCCTGGCAACGGATAAGTTCCTAAGTGACCCCGGCATTTCATTTGTTCAAATTGAACAAAATATTAAATATATTTGGGAATTCAAAAAAGACTGGCGACTACTTGCACGTGGACAAGCCGCCTATACCCAAATGAATACCCAGGAATTTAACACCTCAATGCCTATTGATTATCGCTACTTCGCTGGAGGAGATGTTTCAGTTAGAGGTTATCAATACCAATCGCTTTCTCCCAAAGACATTAACGGATTACCGCTTGGCGGCAAACATCAATTGGTGACTAGTCTCGAACTAGACTGGCGATTTAAACCGGATTGGCGCTTGGCCGTTTTTACTGATCAGGGTAATGCATTTAATGACTGGAGTAATATTGATTTACACCAGTCAGTCGGAGCTGGTATTCGCTGGATCACACCTGTTGGTTCTATCAGGCTCGATTTTGCCAGAGCGCTTGACGCTCCCGAAGAATGGAATTGGCATATTACTATAGGTCCTGATCTTTAATGAGTCGCTCAAAAAAAATATACTTGTCCTTGCTCAGTATCCTTTTGTTATTGATAGGTTCCGTCTTCTGGATATACACAACCCAGAGCGGACTAAAGTGGGCTTGGGATCGAGTCGATACCTATTTGCCTGAAGGGTTCTCTGTCGGAGAAGTGAGAGGCCAGTTAAATGACGAGATTACTTTGCTCGATAGCGTTTGGAAGCAACCCGATTTATTGGTACAAATTTCGCGCATTAATATTAAATGCGACTGGATGGATTTAATTTTTGGACAATTACATTGCAGCCAGTTAAAAGTTCTGTCAGTTAAGTCAAGTACCACAATTAAAAATCAAACAACTGATAATAATTTAGCAACTCTAGAATTACCTCAGATTTCTATTCCATTGGACATCGCACTGAGCCTAATTGAAATCAACGAAATGACTTATACTAGCTTTTCTGAAGACGGGCAAACGCTTACAAACGAGAAAATCAGCAATCTTCGTATTAACGATAGTAAATATCAGCAGCTCACTTTTTATATTTCTCAACTAACGTTATCAACAAGCGAGCAGCAGCTTAATCTGTCCGGTCACTTAAGCCCTTATGGCGATTGGCAGCATCAACTCGAATTAATCACTAGCGGTTCGGAATACAATTTAAGTTTTTCCTCCTATGGAAAAATAAAACAACGTGCGTTTTTTATTCTAAACACTGAAAAACCGATAAAAACAAAAACCGCTGGGAATTGGTACTGGGATAAAGGTCTGTTTCTTGAAAAAGCGCATAGCACTGCGCCATCACAGCTAGTTGAACTGCAACAACATCAATTTGACTTAGATGAACTACAGGCTGATTTTGAATTAAGTTGGCCCACTCTTAAATCCGATTCATCCATAAAGGCGAGCTGGCAACAATACAGAGGTGTTATTTTCAAAACCAATCTGACAATTTCAGACATTAGTAACTGGAAGCTGTCGTCTTTTTTGCGATTAGATATTAGCGGGAACCTTAATGGTGAAGCAATCAAACAATCAATTGACTATTTAATCCCGGAAGCAACCAGTAATATAAAACCAGCGACCTCTGAGGATCTGCCAATCGATGTAAAGATGGATTTTTCGTTCGATAAAGGAAAACTTACCGCTAAGTCTGAAAACATCGTACTCGGAGAATTACGCGCGACCATAGAAAGTAAAATTAATTTCGAGGCTGATTTATTAGAATCAATAACACTTAAAACTAATGTACAAGCCTCATCACTGAACGCGCTGCTCGGCTTACCAGTTAAATCCCTCAATTTTAACGGTCACTATTCTTACCAACCAGATAATTGGAGAGTTCAATCCCAAGGTTCAGTAAAAAGTGTAAACGACCCGAATTTGTCTATAGACAATTTGCATTGGAATATCGATTTTAATAACCAGTGGCAAGGCGAGATTAAAGCCAAAAAAGTCCACTATTTCAACTCAACGTTAGTCAACCCAAAGCTAATAATTGATGGTAGCTCTACTCAACATAAGGTCTCTTTAACCGCGAAGGTTCAATATCCGCAACTGAAAAAGCTCCTCTCCAACCTTGACGACGTTCCTTCAAAACAAAAAGAAAATACCAACGACTTACGCTTGCAACCTCTATCTCTCCAGTTTCTCGGCAGCATAGGAGAAAATATTATTTCTACGAATAAAAATAAATTAAAAAAGTGGACTGTCAGTAATCTCAAAGCATCATTACCTGCAAACGAAGAAACTGTTTTGATCAACGCCAAAAAGCTGGTTTTGGCGTCAACTGACACTCAAATTGAAAACTTCTGTGTGGCAACGGACGGCACACAGGATACTTCCGATTCAATTTGTCTAAACGGAAAATTTGACGGTATCAATTGGTCAGGTGATTTTGAAATAAATCATCTGGATATTAAATCTGTATTCGAATTAGCTAAGCACTATTTAGCGTCAACAGACACTCAAGTAGAAGGTTTTATCGATGGCTCAGGAAAATTATCCGGCTCATTAAGCGAAGTGAGTGACTTTGAATTAGCTTTAAAAATACCAGAGTTACGAGTAAAAAATACGTTAAACGAACTTGTGTGGAAAGATCTAACCTTTGCGACAGATAACCATAAACAACAGCCAAAGTTATTAATCGATTGGCTATCTTTAGATTCAAATCTCATCTTGGCTGAACGATCATCAAAAATAAATTCGCTAGACGGACAAATTCAAATTCTATTGCAATCAAACCAGGATATCTCAACCTCTCTAACCCAAAAAAACATTAGTTGGACGCTTCCTCAATCTCCAGAAATAGCGGAAAGTCAAATTTTGTTCATTCCCATAATTGAGCTGCGCAGCGACTTAGTTAAAGACAAACTAAACTCGCAAATGAAATTAATTTTTCAAAACCACGATTATATAACATCGAAAGTAAATACCGAGTGGCCTTTGAGATTACAATCGACAATGGACGGTAGTCTGGATATTTATTTAAGCGATTTAAGTTGGTTAAAAAAATGGCAAAAAAATATTGATGCACTGGATGCCAGTCTCGTTCAAAAGTCAACTTTCAGCGGTACTTGGGATCAGCCGCAGGTATTAGGCAAAGGACAACTAAAAATCGATCGGTTGACTATCGAAGAAATTGGGTTGGATATTAAACAGAGTTATATTAATTTAACCAGCGAAAATGAACGACTAACCATCGCAGGTCTGGTGAAAAATCAGGCAGGTGTACTCAACTTAAATGGCAATGCTAAACTCTACCCCGAGCGCACTGCCGATTTAAGCATTGAAGGAAATCAAATTACCTTAGTCAGTGACAAAAACAATACTGTTATCGTAAGTCCAACGCTCAAAATATCCTATGACGACCAAATATTAAACGTCGATGGTAAAATCATATTAGATCGAGCGAACATTAAAATATCGGCATTACCGTCACAAGCCATTAAAATATCTGAAGACCAACATATTATCGGCGCGCCTCAAAAAGAGAAAACCGGTGTTCTTTATAATGTGCATTTACAGCTGGTTGCTGGAGACAATGTACACGTAGAAGGATTCGGATTATCCAGTGACATTAATGGTAACTTAATCGCACAAATTCAAACCGGCAAGGCTCCTCTGCTGAATGGTCGCTTAAATTTAAAAGGAGGAATCTTTAAAGCCTACAAACAAGAATTAACCATTGAAGAAGGGCAACTATTGTTTTTAGGCTCCGCAGAAAATCCAGGCATCCAGTTCAGAGCGGTGCGTATGATCGAGGATGTTAAAGTAGGGATCATAGCCGATGGCTCGATTGCCAGCCCTCGTTTGACGCTTTTTTCTAAACCACCAATGGCTGAAGAAAATATTTTATCCCTATTACTAACCGGTCGCTCAATCGAATCTTTATCTCAAAAAGAGGGCAACTTGTTGGCCAATACAGCCATCGGTTTAGGAGTGGATGGTGCCAATAAAATTGCACAAAAAATTGGCGCTGCATTGGGAATAAAAAATATTCTTATCTCAAGTAAAACTCAAGCGGATAGTACACAGGTAAACATCGGAGCCAAAGTAAGTGAGCGTCTTAACCTAGGATATGGCACAACCATAAATTCCAAAAATGAAATGAAAGCAGGTTGGATAGTTGAATATAAATTAACTCCCCGCATTTTTTTTGGAGCAAGTAGCGGGGATGAGGTCAGTGCGCATATTAGCTATAAAAAACAAATCCGAGAAAAAAAGCCCAAGAGCCAATAAGACTTGCTCAACAAATGGCTGGTTAATTTGTAGCCTGGTAATCAATTTGAAAATACTGCCCTTCCTGAATAACCTGAAACTGTTTCGCCACAAAAACCCCCGGAATACCAATCAACTCATCATTGTAATAAACATGCGGCAGCCACTTTCGTTTCCAAGGTGGTATTTTTAATTCTTGATAGACTTTTTTTAATTCCGTGGAATGCTCTCGATAAGACGGATGTACCACTTCACCACCAACCCTTGCTCGCACGCTAACGACCTCTCCCGCTTTTGGTTTTCTAACCAGCAAGTTTTTATCTGACGGCTTATTTTCTGAGAGATCGTTTTCTGAATTTAAACAAGTAATCGTCACTCCATTTCCTAAATCGAGTGGTTGATTAAGATCTTGCCATACAAGCGTTCTACTAATCGGGCTAGGCTCCTCTTTGGCGCAAAAATATAATCGCTGGTTATAACTTCTTATCCAACCGCTGCTAACTTTTACTTTTATTGCTTTTTCAGGATCGACGATTACTCCAGTTGAAAAATCCAACTGTTTAAACACTTCACCAATTTCTCCAAATGATGGCGACAGATTGGTTATTTTTCTTACCCAATAGTGAAGTAAGTTATTTTGTCTGGCCGAAGATAAATCAATTAATTTGTTTAAGCACAAACTCTCCGAACTAATATTAAGATCCAACAGATCTTTTTCCGCCACTTCATCAAGAATTTCAACTTGCTGCTTAGCGACATTTGAAAACTGGGCAATCGATTGGGAAACCGATGACCATTTAGAGCGAATTAACGAAAGAACATCATTACGAATAAAGTTTCGCCGATAATCACTTTGTTGATTACTCGGATCTTCAATCCATTTAAGCTGATGCAACTCAGCGTAGTCCAAAAGATCTTGCCGAGAAAATTTTAACAATGGACGAAGCGCTCTTCCGCTGCCTAAATTCCTAGATTCGGGTATCCCAGTCATTCCGTGCATACCTGTACCACGAAATAATCGAAATAAAAGGGTTTCAACTTGATCATCGAGATGATGGGCGAACATTATCAGCTGCCCGTCATCAACTAACTGCTCAAAAAACTGAAAACGTCCGTTACGAGCATCGGCTTCGCTTCGTTTGTTTTTTTCGGCTAAATTTAGACGCTTGGTTTTTAATTCTAGCTGGTATCCTTCACAAATTTGCTGACAGTGATTTTGCCAATCATCAGCATGTTGCTGTAATCCATGATTCACATGAGCTGCGGAAAGATTCGAGATTTCGTTTTGTTTTTTTAGCTGGTACGCCGCGTGCAAAAGAACCGAAGAATCGAGCCCACCACTATAGGCGATAATGATTTGAGGAAAAACTGACGGGAAGTTTTCTTCGATAACTGAAGATAATTTAAGGCTATCTAGTAATGCTTCTTCTATTGGATGCATTCGATTTCCTCTGGATTCCGACCTCTCAGCAATTGCTCCTGCATTGCCCTAATGGGCTAGGGAGAGTTCTTTTCTCTACATTATTCCGCAGCAGCCCAACCTTCCTGAACACCAAAAGACATTAGTCGCTCATAGCGCTGGTCGAGTAATTCTTGTTGACTCAAATTGTTTAATTCAGCAAGATCGTTGATTAATTGAGTTTTCATATTGACGGCCATCGCGGGATGATCTTTATGTGCGCCGCCTTTTGGTTCTTCAACGATTGAGTGGATCAAGCCTAGCTCTTTTAGTCTATCAGCCGTTATACCCATCGCTTTAGCGGCGTCTTGCGCCTTATCGGCACTTTTCCATAAGATAGACGCACAACCTTCCGGCGAAATTACCGAATAAGTGCTGAATTGCAACATGTTTACCCGATCGCCAACACCAATTGCTAAAGCGCCACCTGATCCGCCTTCGCCGATTACCGTACATATAATTGGCACTTTTAGGGTGGACATTTCTCTCAAATTACGGGCAATCGCCTCACTTTGACCTCGCTCTTCCGCACCAACCCCTGGATATGCTCCCGGAGTGTCGATAAACGTGATAATTGGCCAATTAAATTTTTCTGCCATTTCCATCAATCTAAGGGCTTTTCGATAACCTTCAGGCCTTGGCATACCAAAGTTTCTGATTACTTTTTCTTTAGTATCACGACCTTTTTGGTGACCGATCACCATCACTGGTTTGCCATCTAATCTTGCTGAACCACCTATAATTGCTTGATCATTGGCAAATGTTCTATCGCCACAAAGCGGATCATAATCGGTAAAAATTAAATTAAGATAATCTTGAGTGTAGGGTCTTAGCGGATGTCTGGCCAACTGCGCCACTTGCCATGCATCTAATTTGGAGAAGATCTGAGTGGTGAGCTCTTGACTTTTTGTCTGCAGGCGCTCAATTTCTTCACTGATATTGATCTCACTATCATCACCCATCAAGCGTAATTCTTCTATTTGGGCTTCCATTTCAGCTATGGGACGTTCAAATTCTAAGAAGTTCATGATTTTAATTTTGTCTCGATAATCGTCTTATTTATTTTGATTCATGCTTCGATGCAGAATATCGTTATGATTCCACTCTATTTTGGGCTATTCTAACCGCTTTTTACTATTAAGCAAAACTGTTGTATTAAACAGGCGGTCATTTACTCTAAAGTAGACGAAAAATACTGTTATTACAGCTTGAAGAATGGGGGTTATTGCCGGTTATCGAGGATTTTCAGTACCACTTCACAATCATAGTAAAAATTCTGGCGAGTGTACCATTTATATTCATAAAATATTGGCTAAAATAATCTACTAGACTATATTTATCAAACCCGTTACTTTTAAATTAATCATGAATAAAACCACTAATGTCTAAGCAGCTACGAACACTGTTAAAGCATAATCGGCATCTTGAGGAAAAGATCTTCTATGAGCCGAGAAAAACTGATTGGCGTAAAGATCTGATTACGGCAAAAGAGTTGTCCGATGCTTTGACTCGCTTAGCCAATAAAATATCTGAAAGCACCTCAGAAGAGGTTTCGGTATTAACCATGCTTAATGAGGTTGATTTTATTACCGGACGCCCTCTCGCAGCCTATGAAAAAAGCGCGTTACAGGTGGTTGAGATCATATTCAATTACCTACGTGTTAACACCGAATTTGAACCAGGATTCTATAAAATTCTCAATAGTCTACAACTCGCCTTCACCAGATTAGCTTTAGACGACTTAAGTTTTTTAGATAACCAAAAACACCCTGCGGTCACTTTTTTAGAAAAATTAGTCAAAATTGGCAATCATTTTGATAAAAACGCAGGTAAATTAGCTGAGTTTTTCGTCCACGCCATCGAGTTATTGATCAGTAGGCTAGCAAGCAAAAACCAGGTCTCCAATAAAACGTTTGCACTGGCACACCGCCGTCTTGATGAATATTTTGTAGGATTTGAAGAAAAATCCATTATCAATCGAAATAAACTGGTTGCAGATATAGAAAAGAAATCCCGAACAATTGAGGCTGACTTTTATACCACTCATTTGATCAAATCAAAAATTGAAGGCGATGAGATCCCCATATTCCTCCTCGACTTTTTTGAAAATCAATTATCAAAAGTACTTCACAAAATAATATTAAAATATGGCGCTCAAAGCAGGCAGTGCCAACAACTATTAACCGACATGGACACCATCACCTGGAGTATCAGTTGTCCATTCGGCGATCCCGACTATGGTACACGTTTTGAAGCAGACGTTCCGCAGACCATGAAAAGGGTATTCAAAAATTTTGAAGAGTTAGGTTTAGTCAATGAATATATGAAGGACTTTTTTTTAGAAATTGAAGATCTTCACAGAAAAAAATTAGACGGGCAACGGGTTCATCTTGATGTCATGATCTCGGCAGATATTTTTGGTGATGAAGATTTCGACACAGACGAGTACGACGAGTGGTCGCCTAAGAAGAAAGATTCGTTTGAAATACAAAGTTTAATTGAAGGTCATTGGTACCACTTGAACATCGAAAACCAGCAAGTAAGATGCAAATTACTGATGATCAATCAGTTCAGCGAAAAACTCTATTTTATTAATTTATCGGGGGAATTATTGGTCAGTATCGATTTTGATGAAAAAGACTATCTTACAGATAACTTAGAGGCTTTTATTGAAGAAGATGTTATTCATTATAAACACGCAATTAATTCACTCACTCGAGAGCTTTCCTCTAAAATAGAAGTACTCGAACGAGAATACGCATCCTTTAAACAACAAGAAATTATCAATGAAAAACAACAACAACAGTTGGAGAAAAAAGCGCGGCAAGCGGTTCTTGAAAGACTCGAAAAAGAAAAAATGGAAGTCGAAAAACGACGCCTAGAAGTGCTTGAAGAAAAAAGAAAAAGGCATGAACAGATACTTGCTCAGGAGAAATTGGAAGCTGAGCGCCGCTTTAAGACTAAAGGTATTCTTAAGCAATTAGGACCAGGCTCAGTGGTCGCCATAATGCTAAAACCAGGACGTTGGACTGAAGCCTCCTTAATGCTAGTTTCACGAACGACACAACGATATATATTTTCAGATAGTGGTGGTAATAAAGTCATCGAACCCACAGAGGTCGAATTAATAGAATTAATAGAAGAAGAAAAGTTGAAGATAGTTAAAGCCGACGTTTCTCAGCTAGACCCTCTGCAGGCGCTAGTAGTTAGGCGTCGAGAAAAACTCGCTCAACGAATGTGAGTTTTTTAAACAGAAATTAAAGACCCCATCTATAACTGCCGATAACCTACAAACCATACCAATTAAAAAACCTAATGTCTTATGATTTCAAAAACATCCATACGGCTACTTACTCTAAGCTCTGCACTCTTAAGCTCTGCGCTCTTAATCTCTACCAACCCCCTGATTGCCGCAGACCTCTTTGAAATTGAGTCAAGTCCCTCTCGACTTGAAAATCGAGCCGCTGCTAACTACACCTATTTAAAATGGTTGCCTCAGCGACAATCTTCGGTAAATATTAACCTGTTACCTATTCAGAATTACTCTGGAATTCCTACACAAGAACGAGATGAAAAATCTGATTATTATTACCACGGAAAAATACCGCAAGATACCCAGAACCTCTTTGCTGATCTTATCTCAGCCAGTCGATATTTTAATCCTGTTGAATCCAATACTAAGGCAAGAAAAACTACCGCATACGACTATCAATTTCAATTAACTATCGAACGCTATCAACTACCCTTCGATTACGCGCCCAATGATGTTTGGTGGAAAGAGCTGAATGCCGACGTTGATCGCTGGTTTGTGTCTCCCAAGAACGCTAATATTAAACTGTCTTTAAAAGTGAACAGCGGCAAAAAATATATTTCTTCCTGGTCTCACTCCATAGAAACCACATTATCAAATTGCGATCTAAACCTGCAAACTCAACCATTAACTGCAAAGGAAAATAGCAATAACGTCATCACCGAATATGCACAAACAACTCTAGGACAAGCTTTTATATCGGCGAGTAATTACTTAATCTTGCAAGCAATCCACCATATCAGTCAGCAACGCCGCTTGGCAAAAGTTATTACCAATGAACACAATGAATTATTTATAAAATCTGAAGATAGTACCTTTAAAATCGGTGAAAAATTGGAGCTTTATTACAATTCGAATGATGGTATTCAATCCGCTCTACCAGCAGGCGAAATCGAGGTTATTAAAACTTACAAAAATCAAGCGGTCGCTTATCCTGTTGACTTACGTACTGATCAAATTAAACCGGGAGATTGGATTGAAGTGAGTGAGATACACCCTTATCAATCACCAAAATTTAGTTTTACTGAAAAAAACAACTGCGCTCAAGTAACTATCGCTCAAAATAATAGAGCGAACTGACTCGAGCCTCGCTTCCACCGTCTCGGAGGGAATGCATACGAGCGTTAGTGGATAGCTTGCTACACACGGTAAACAACTTCCTATTTTGGTTATACCCTATGAATTCTCACGCAGGAGCGAGGGAACTAAAAAAACTATAAATCATCTTAACCACATACACAGCAGTTAGTTTTTTTCTGATATTTAATTTGCGAAAAAATATTATCCAAACCATCGTACAAAGTCAGCAGACCAACTGCTGGCTTACCTGCGCCGGTAATAACTTTTATTACTTCAAGTGCCTGCATAGAACCAACCACACCAACTACCGGACCAACTACTCCATTTTGCGCACAAGTTTGATCAGTAAAAGAATCTTCTTCATAAAGGCATCGATAACAAGGCGAGTTATCATCCATCATAAATGTCGTTAACTGCCCTTCCCAACGAATAGCCGCTCCAGAAATGAGCGGCACGCCATATTGATAACATTGACGATTAAGCATAAAGCGAGTCTCAAAATTATCGCAACAATCTGCAACGCCACTGACATTTTTAATGACATCGCCAAGTGATCTTTCGTTCAGTCTTTGATTAATAACATTAACTTTAAGTTTCGGATTTAATTCTAACAATTTGGACTTTGCTGATTCGACCTTTTCCTGCCCTTGCGAACTCATGTTATGAATGATTTGTCTTTGCAAATTAGATAGATCAACTTTATCGTCGTCGATCAAGGTGATCTCTCCAATTCCTGAAGTCGCTAAATACATTGCTACTGGCGATCCTAACCCGCCTAAGCCTAAAACAATCACATGGGAATCAATTAATTTTTGCTGCCCGTCAATATCAATTTGCGGCAACATGATTTGGCGGGAATACTTTAATAATTGTTCATCGGTTAACACGGCAAAACTCCTGAAGTGACTCGTTCCAATCCTAGTAAATCTCTGATAGTTTTGATCTGAACAAAGCCTGAAAGTTCAAACAATTCCCTGACTTGTTTTCCTTGCTCATATCCATGTTCAATCATTAAAGCGCCTCCGTCACTCAAATATTGTGGAGCTTGCCGAATGATCGCCTTAATATCCGCCAGACCATTTTCCTTCGCGACTAATGCACTATTTGGTTCAAAAACTAAATCGCCCTGTTCCAAATGTGGATCATTTTCAATAACGTATGGCGGGTTAGAAACAATCAACTCAAAATGGTTGTTCTCCAGATTAGAAAACCAGTCACTCTGAAATATTTTAATATTTGATATACGATTTTCCTTGGCATTTTGCTGAGCAAGTTCGACGGCTTTTAGTTCAAAATCGCAAGCGAAAATGTTATCTTTTTTTCGCTCTGATGCGATAGCTAGTCCAATAGCTCCTGTACCTGTGCCTAGATCAAGCACATTTGCGACTTGGCGTTTTTTTAAAAACTCTAATGCCTGCTCAACCAATAGTTCGGTTTCCGCCCTGGGAATAAGTGTCGAGGAATTTGTTTTTAAGGTTAATGTCCAAAAATCTTTTTCGCCTGTGAGGTAAGCGATCGGTTCGCCATCATTCCTTCTTCCAATTAATTTTTTTAACTGAGAAATTTGTAGCTCGGTTAGATTTTTATCTGACCAGGTTTTTAACCAGGTAAAATTTTTTTTGACTACAAAACTCACTAAATAACGAGCGTCAATTTGAGACTCATTATTCTTTATTTCGGATTGAGCATAATCTAAAGCAGCCTGAATATTCATTAAATTCAAATCACTTTACCCGAGCTAACCGAATAAGTTTTTGGATGGCATAAACACATGGCTATTTTTTGATCGTAATAGGCAGCTTCATTAACAAAGGCACAATAAGTATCATCGCCCTGGTAAAGAATATCTTTACCGTCAAAAAATTTAAACAATGGATCGCCCTGAGTTAATTTTGGATATGCTTTCTCAGTCAAATTCGGGTGAACACAAGCAGTTATATTTCCATTCTCGTCCACAGGGAAATAAATTTTAGCGTGATAACTCATGGTATCCAGTTCATCTGGGAAATCATTTATAATTCCCTTATTCCAATTTTCAACAAAATCTAAACAGGCAAGCGTTGCTTTTTCTGTTTCAGAAAAACAGCCATATTCGACAGTTCCTTGAGGAATTGGTCCAATCTCAATCAAAACACCTTTATTGGCGATTGATTCTAAGAAGTGATGATCGTTCATCAGATCTGTTTCGGAAGTGATGACTACATTTTGTAGTTTTTGTTTTAAATAAGCGGCTAATTGCAAATGAAAAGGATCAATCCGAGTTAACACAATATTGGTTTGCATATTCGTGGTGCTGGTATGCAGATCAATTATAAAATCCGTTTTTGAATTTCCTTTTGGTCCAAATTTTTTATTAATTTCTTTTGCGCGTAATTGCTCTCGACTGGTTAAATTTCTATCACTAAGATCAGAGTGTTTGAAACAGCGATTCAAATCATGATCAACATAACGTTGGTTGGCTTCAATCGCTTGAGGGTTTGCGATCAAGTAAGTTAGCTGGAAATCTTTAAATTGGTTTTCGATTTTCTGTTTTTGCCAATGACGAACTAAATGAATCCCCGTTAATTCATTTCCGTGAGTGCCGCCAACAAGCAGCACCGACGAGATTGGGTCATGCTTGGTTATATCATTCATTCGAATTTAGTCTGCTGCCGACAAGGCGGCAAGTTGATCCGCCTGATATTCACTATTAAGCGGCGTAAGTAGCTGATCAAGATCTCCTTGTATAATTTCATCTAACTTATAAAGGGTTAAATTGATACGGTGATCGGTCATTCGTCCTTGGGGAAAATTATAGGTTCTTATTCTTTCAGATCGGTCGCCACTTCCAACCAAACTTTTTCGCTCTTCCGCTTGTTCGCTATGGGCTTTTTCTTCCTGGGCTGATAACAATCGAGATTTTAATACACTCAATGCTTGCGCTTTATTTTTATGTTGTGAACGCCCATCCTGACACTCAACCACTAAACCTGTCGGCAAGTGAGTAATACGAATGGCGGAATCTGTTTTGTTAACGTGCTGTCCACCCGCGCCAGATGCTCTAAAGGTGTCCACTCGAATATCCGACGGATTAATTTCAATCTCATCAAGTTCATCAGCTTCAGGCATAATTGCAACGGTGCAAGCTGAAGTATGAACTCGTCCCTGTGATTCAGTTTCCGGTACGCGCTGAACTCGATGAACGCCCGACTCGAATTTTAATTTTGAATAGACATCATTTCCAGAAACAAGACAAATAATTTCTTTATAGCCACCTTGCTCACTGCGAGTTTCGCTCATCACCTCAACTCGCCATCTATTTTTTTCAGCATAACGACTGTACATTCTAAATAGATCGCCAGAAAATAATGCCGCTTCATCGCCGCCTGTTCCAGCTCGAATTTCAAGAAATATATTTTTACCATCATTGGGATCTTTAGGTAATAATAATTTTTGTAATTCGATTTCCAAAGGCTCCAGTTGCTTTTTGCTTTCTTTGAAATCTTCAGTCGCCATTTCCCGCATATCTTCGTCTGGATCTTTCATCATTTCTTCAGCATTGACTATATCTTCGAGCACCTGATTATATCTGGCAAAACAGTTAACGACTTCTTCAAGCTGAGAGTATTCTTTAGACAGATCTCTAAACTTGTTTTGATCAGAAATAATTTCCGACTCGCCCAACAAATGACCGACTTCTTCGTGTCTTTCTGTTAACATTTCTAGTTTTCTTACAATTGAATCTTTCATTATTGATTATCTTTTTATTAAATGTACTATTATTCTTGCAATTTATCCGGGTAAATTGAGCTGCTGTTTTTGCGTAGAGCTGTTCGTTTTTTACTATCTAAGTATTTAGTTATCTGGTTTTTCTATTCCTAAACCTTCACTTAATATTTTTAGCTTTTGTTGATCATTCTCTTCCCCTGCCTTGCGAATGGCTTGGCTTGGTTGATGCATAAATTTTTGCGTGATCCGATTGGCAAGCTCAGACACCATTTTTTCTACTTGCGAGTTATTTAACTCACTTAACGACTCTAATTTGCCGATGGTTCTCAGCACTTCATCGGATTTTATTTTATCTAATTGCGAACGAAACCCCTTCAACACCGAAACCGATGTTAGCGACTGTAACCAGGATAAATATTTTTCCTTATAGAGACTAACAATATCTTTTGCCTCTTTCGCTGCATCTTCTCGCAACTTTAAGTTTTCTTGTATTACGTCCTGCATATCATCAACTGTATAAAGATAGACATCTCTTAAATTTGCCACTTCTTCCTCAATGTCTCTCGGCACAGCTAAATCGACCATAAGCATAGTGCGATGCTTTCTCGCCTGTATTGCTTTTTCCATCAAACCTTTCCCAATAATTGGGACAGGACTTGCTGTTGAGCTAATGACGATATCAGCTTTGACCACAAGTTCAGATAAATTGGCCAAGCTATATGCCTGCGCTTTTATCTTTAATCCTTGTGTTTTTGATCCTTGACTATCGGTTCCATCAAATTCACTGGCTAAGATTTGTGCTCTTTCAACGGTTCTATTCGCAACATGAATATCGACCACGCCTTGGCGAATTAAATGCCTGGCGGCTAACTCAATCGTTTCTCCAGCACCGATAAATAACACGGTTACCTTGCTAAAGTCGGAAAAAATTCTTTTTGCTAATGTGATAGCTGCATAAGCAACCGAAACGGCACTTTCACCAATTTGTGTATCGGTTCTAACATGTTTTGCGACGCTAAAAGTTTGTTGAAACAAACGATTTAAGTACAGACCAATACTACCCGCGTGGGTCGCGTATCCATAGGCGTCTTTCACTTGACCCAAAATTTGTGGTTCTCCTAAAACCATCGAGTCCAAACCGCAGGCCACTCCCATTAAATGAGTAATTGCATCATGACCAAGATGCGAGTAATAGTGCGACTCTATTTGCGAAACATCTAATTGATGATGCTCCGCTAACCAATTAATTACTTTTTGATTAGTGGCTAAACCTCTTGGTTGCGAGTCTGAATAATCAGAATCTGAACCGTCTGATTCTGAAGCATTCGGATCAGGTTTAAGATTCTCTGCACATCGATAAACAATTTCCATTCGATTACAGGTCGAAATAATAACGACTTCATCTAAACCTGCGTCTGCTTTTAACGAAGCTAGCGCCGAATTAATTTCACTCGGCGAAAAGGCCACCTTTTCACGAATAGCCACAGGCGCAGTTTTATGATTAATTCCTAAAATAGAAACAGGCATAATAAAAGAACGTTAAAAATTGAACGAGGTGTTAATGCGCTTGTCTATCAAGACTGTATCTATTAAGACCGCATCTACTTTACGAGCAATATTTAGACGATCGCCGACTTTCACCTGTTGTGGTGGCGTTGCATAGCGAAAATCTAAGTAAGGATCGTTGTTGGTGAAAGTCAAAATCAACCTGCGCATGAATGCTCGTATTAATTGCGAATTATAGCAGAGTGCTGAATATGATGTCTTTAAGCAAGACGTTTGTTTACATAAGATATCTGGCATTTTTACCTAGTAACGAATATTATATACTTATTATCCTCAAAACTAATTAAAAAGTCTGTTTCGGTGAGTCAATCAATCGACCCACTTAATATAAGAGCTGGATCTATTAAATACTGGATCTATTAAATACCAAAAACTATCATTTGAATACCATGAGCAGTCAAACTTACCGATGAAATTATCAAATTTAACTAAAATCACGCTTTTCTGTCTAGCCGTGGCGAGCATTTCAAGTTGTGCAAATTTATCTAATAACAGCGTCGAATATAAAACGCCGCAAAAAAGCCATCAATTATCGGACATTTCTCATTTAACGGATCGTGAAAAAGCCGATCTATATGAAATGATTATCGCCGCAGATTTATCCTCCGCTAATGGTGAATATGCACTGGCAACTAGCTATTATCTTGCCGCTGCAAGGCTTTCTAAAAGTATCGAGTTGATCGAGTTAAGCGTTGAAAATGCCACCAAAGCAAAAGATAATTTAGCCATATTGCAAGCTTCCGAAATTTGGCTTGCCATTGATCCCAACAGTATTAACGGATTATCGCTTAAAGTTGCGGCATTGCTTTCTCATCAAGATATTGATCAAGCCACCTTGCATACTGTTCAATTATTTGAGCAACTAAAAGACCCGAGCAAACGCTTTGGTCTAATCGATAAAATACTACAAAACCAACAGCCCGGAGTATCAAATGCTTATTTAGAGCAACTGATCATCGAATATCCGAAATCTGAGACTATACACACCGCTAAAGCGAACTTTTTTGCCCGAGTCGCAAAACATACCCGAAATCCAAGCGCTATGATGAAACAAGCGCTATCTCACGTTGAACAAGCTTTGCAAATCAAAGAAGATTTTATCCCTGCAGTTGAGCTAAAAACGCGTTTGTTATATCAAGCTCGGCAAGATGAAAAAGCAGAAGCCTTTTTACGCAACTTATACGCTAGCCACCCAAAATCCAAAAAAATTAGCCAAATGCTCGGGCAGCTACTTTACGATTTACGAAAATATGATTTAACCAAGCAGCATTATTCTAATTGGCTGAAAAAAAATAAAAACGATACTGAAGCACGATTTTATTTAGCTGCGTCTTATTTTGCCACATCTGAATTTGAAAAAAGCCTGCAACAATATCGCCAGATTTTAGGTTCAGACTACAAACCTCAGCTCACTTACTTTTTTTGTGGTAACGCCGCCAGTCAACTAAAACAGTATCCGCAAGCCATCGCTTGTTATGATTTGGTGACAGAGGGAAAATACCTGAC
>Ga0316205_10002726_pt1 | contig 17831 bp, 14 predicted proteins | sample 3monthpyrite_MG_FD_204941 | JGI IMG/M metagenome (GOLD analysis project Ga0316205, IMG submission 204941) | Microbial mat bacterial communities from mineral coupon in-situ incubated in ocean water Damariscotta River, Maine, United States -... | ecosystem: Environmental > Aquatic > Marine >... | reverse complement strand
TCTTCCCGAAAGTGTACCGGCTCACGTCCGCGCAAGGCGTGGAACTTTTCAACCATCAATGCAATTTCAGTCTCTGTATCTTGCACCGATTTCTGATAGAGCACATGCCGGTCGGCTTGATCAGCCAGAGTTAAATTTTTTAGTTTTTTCTTTTCCAGTCGGGAAGATTGTGACATAACCTGATTTCATGCAGCTTAAGAATAATCGCACTGTAGGACAAAAAACTATCAAGATCAATCTGTATCGATATGATAACGCGCCTGAGGCTCAGGGAACATCTGATCCATCGGTGTCGACAAGCCATTCCCTATCACAATACGCGCATGCGAACGATTCAGTTCACGTGGTTTTTTCACGCCGCAGGAATGCGCGATAATACATACCTCATGAATCAGGTTATTATGATAATTTGCAACCCTGATCTCTTTCCTGCTCGGGTCCAGACCTTTCTGCAGACGTTTATTATGGGTTGTTATACCCGTAGGACAGGTATTCTGATTACACTGCATTGCCTGTATGCACCCCAGAGAGAACATAAAGCCACGTGCCGATGTGATAAAATCGGTACCCGCGCACAACGCCCAGGCAACACGTGTCGGGGTAATCAGTTTACCCGAAGCTATCACTCGCACACGAGAGCGCAAACCATATTCAATGAGTTTATCGATCAGCATAGGCAGGCTTTCTGTTAGAGGTAACCCAACGTCATCCATCAATGGCATCGGTGCTGCGCCGGTACCGCCATCAGCCCCGTCTACGGTAATAAAATCGGGGGCCGATTCAACGCCTCTTTCCCAGACCGCCTGAAACAGGTCATCCAGCCATCCACTGCCAGACAAAACCGTTTTAAAGCCAACCGGCTTCCCGGTTACCTTACGTATTCTCGATATCATATCGAGCAAATCACTGACATTGGTGATATCAACATGCCGATTCGGACTGATTGAATCTTCATTGACCGGTATGCCTCGAATGGCTGCAATTTCGGCTGTCACCTTCACCCCCGGTAATATACCGCCTTTACCTGGTTTAGCCCCCTGACTGAGCTTGATTTCAAACATCCTGACTTTTTCATGATCAGCCATTTCACGTAATTTTTCATCACTCAGATCGCCGTTAAAATCACGCACACCGTATTTTGCAGTGCCGATCTGGTAAACAATGTCTGCGCCACCCTGTAAATGATAAGGAGAAAGCCCCCCTTCACCTGTATTCATCCAGCATGCAACCCGTCTTGCTCCATTCGATAATGCCAGAATAGCAGGCTGGGATATTGCACCATAACTCATACCGGAAATATTCAGGAACGAATGTGCAGTGAACGGATGTTCACAATCCGGGCCGATCACCATCGCTGTCATCGGTGCTGCATCCTGATCCAGCGTCGGGAAAGGGCAGTGAACAAAGGCAACAGAACCAGGCTCCCTGATATCTTTGGTAGAACCGAAGGCAACCGTATTTTTCAAATCTTTTGCTGCACGATAAGCCCAGGAACGCTGGGCACGGTCAAAGGGTAATTCCTCCCTGTCCATCGCAAAGAAATACTGACGGAAAAACTCACCCATGTGCTCGAACATATAGCGAAAATGCCCGATGACCGGAAAATTCCGTAGAATCGCCTTTTTTGTCTGGGTTACGTCATATATAAATACCACGACCACGACCACTGTAATCAAGCCTGCGACTGCCAGAAATAACCCCGACATCAGCTCTACAGCCGTCCCAACCCAGCCTGAAGATCCTATATTTTCCTGCACATTATCTCCTTGTTTTGCCCGCGGCCCACGTATACCAGCCGATAAAAACCAAATAATTTCAGACAGATACCTTGTTCTTTTTGATATTATCGGCCAGAAAACAGTTAACTTAATGATTTCAGGAACTTTTTTCTGTATATCGCATTTTTTCTACTTTCGATTTATAATTAACAATATGTATACAACGCGGGAAGGAGAGCAACCATGGAACTGGAACTCATAGACAAATCTGATTACGATAAACCTGGCACAAACAAACCGGGCGAGGAAGCACTTTACAACGGGCCGGAAAACAGAGTCGCTCAACGTCGTTGCGGCCATGACAGGCGGGCAATGGTACGTTTTGAGCTAAACAAAAATGACCGCCGTAGTGGACAGGACCGTCGCGAACAGAATGAAGCCTGGGATAAAGGCCACACCTTGTTCTGAAAACTATTTACAAGATACGTTAATTTTAAGGCCGCTTATGCGGCCTTATCTATACATCGTGTCTTGAGTCCCATCTGCGAAACCCGTATCCTTTACCCACTTAATTACTACTCTGGAAAATAATCATGAAACAGATCACTGTCTTTCTTACCCTGACTGTCCTGCTTGGACTACTGACTGCCTGTAATCAGCAAGGTGTTACCACACCCGTCGGTATTATAAATATAGAAAAAGTTTCAAAAGAAACGGGCAACACAGACCTCATTCAAAAAGAAATGCAAAATGTTCGCACTCGCTTGAATACAAACCTGCAAACATTGCAAAAAAAGCTGACCACCACTATCCAGGAAAGCCAGAAGAAAATGGGTGACAACCCAACAAACGAACAGCGTGCCGAACTTGGCAAGACACTGACCAGCGTAAAAATACAAATGCAACAGGCACAACTAAGCGCTGAAACCGAGCTCAAAAAAGCTCAGGATACCTTAATTATAAAACTCAGAAAAATGATACAACCTGTCGCCAAACGCATTGCCAGCCAACGAGGAATGCAGGTCATACTTTTTGATAACAATAATGTTGTTTTTGGTAAAGACCAAAAGACTGACATCACAGATGCGGTAATAGCGGAATTAAAAAAACAGGGTGGAGATCTACCCGAAAAAAAATAAACCAGCTCCGTGGTGAGATGTTTTAAATAACATCTCACCACAAAACTATCTTCAACTCGAACTAATACCCCAGAAAGACATATCCTTTTCAAGAAAATCCCCGAACGCAGATAAATACTTTTAGCGCCAAATCGCAAGGTTCGAAAACTTTCCGGAATTAATTTCAACTGACTTTTTTGATCAATGCATTTTCCGGGTAAGAAACCAATAGATAAGCAAAACAGATTACCGGATCAGTAGATAAATATATCACCGGTATTCATTCGCAAAAAAATAACACCAGATGGATTGCGCCTATCCTGAATTATGATTCCCGGTAAATCTCAGAACCCAGATCTTTAAACTGAGCGGCTTTTTCTTGCAGACCCTTCTCCAATGCCTTATCCATTTGCACGCCTTGCTTGTCTGCATAATCCCTGACTTCCTGAGAAATTTTCATTGAGCAGAAATTAGGTCCGCACATTGAACAAAAATGAGCCACTTTGTGCGCCTGTTTTGGCAGGGTTTCATCATGATATTCACGCGCACGGTCCGGGTCGAGCCCAAGTGCAAACTGGTCTTCCCAACGGAATTCAAAGCGGGCTTTTGACATCGCGTTGTCACGAATCTGTGCGCCGGGATGCCCCTTGGCAAGATCCGCTGCATGGGCGGCAAGTTTATAGGTAATAATACCCTCTTTAACATCATCACGATTTGGCAGACCAAGATGTTCTTTAGGGGTGACATAGCACAACATTGCACAACCAAACCAGCCAATCATCGCCGCGCCAATGCCGGAAGTAATATGGTCGTAACCCGGTGCGATATCAGTGGTCAGCGGGCCTAATGTATAAAAAGGTGCTTCATCACATTCAGCCAGTTGCTTGTCCATATTCTCCTTGATCATGTGCATAGGCACGTGTCCCGGACCTTCGATCATGGTTTGTACATCATGCTTCCAGGCAATCTTTGTCAGCTCACCTAATGTTTCAAGCTCACCAAACTGGGCTGCATCATTTGCATCTGCAACTGAGCCCGGACGTAAACCATCCCCCAGTGAAAACGATACATCATAGGCTTTCATGATTTCACAAATGTCTTCGAAATGGGTATACAGAAAATTTTCCTGATGATGTGCCAGACACCATTTGGCCATTATCGAACCACCGCGTGAAACAATACCGGTAACACGTTTGGCTGTCAGTGGCACATAGCGCAACAACACACCCGCATGGATCGTAAAGTAATCCACGCCTTGCTCCGCCTGCTCAATCAGGGTATCCCGGAAAATTTCCCAGTTAAGGTCTTCGGCCTTTCCATTTACTTTTTCCAGCGCCTGATATATGGGGACTGTTCCAATCGGCACAGGTGAATTTCGGATAATCCATTCACGGGTTTCATGAATGTTCTTGCCTGTTGACAAATCCATGATCGTGTCCGAACCCCAGCGAATACCCCAGGTCATTTTATCGACTTCTTCTTCTATTGAAGATGTTACGGCCGAGTTGCCCAGATTGCCGTTAATCTTGACCAGAAAGTTACGGCCGATAATCATCGGTTCTATTTCAGGGTGATTGATATTAGCAGGAATGATCGCACGTCCTCGTGCAATTTCATCACGTACAAACTCAGCTGTTATCTTATCCGGTAAGCTTGCACCCCATGACTGCCCCGGGTGTTGCTCGGCCAGTTGTTCACGATACTCTTCAAGCTTCATGTTCTCGCGTATTGCGACAAACTCCATCTCGGGAGTGATAATGCCTTGTCTTGCATAATGCATCTGGCTGACATTACAACCCGGCTTTGCTTTTCGTGGCTGGCGCTTATGATGCTCAAACCGGAGTGAGTCCAGTGAGTTTTCGTCAGCGCGCTGTCGACCATACTCGGAACTCAGGCCTTCGAGTATCTCGGTATCATCACGTTCGGTTATCCATGCAGCTCGTACTTCGTCAAGCCCTTTACGGATATCAATTTCAACATCCGGGTCACTGTAGGGGCCTGATGTGTCATAGACCATGACAGGTGGATTTTTTTCTACACCTTTCTGAGTCTGTGTATCGGTCAGGGTGATTTCTCGCATTGGTACACGAATATCTTCACGACTGCCCTGAACGTAAATTTTCTTCGAATTCGGAAAAGGCTGGATAGAGGCATCATTGATCCTGGCCGTTTTGCTTAGAAATTCATCTGCAATTGCACTCATTCTGACTTCTCCTGCGTAACCTTGATTTTAATAATTAAATAAGCAGCGGAAATTAGTACAACAGGAAGGCCATCCGACACGGATTTTGTATTAGCTTTCCTACGCCGGTACTAACCGGATCAGGTAAACCCCTTATTAAACAGGGACTTAAGGGTATTTCTCAGCGCCATTTTTCAATGGAGCACCCCTAGCTGCTGGAACCGTCAAACTATACGAACCAGTCTGTTTTTGCAAGAGGATAATTCTTTCTGATAGGAGCATTACTGTTTATAGCTTGCCTGTTTCAGGCAAAATCTTTACTCTTGAATACATTAAATTAAGATATATAACAAATACAAGGTATTCACCATGACAGTGCTTGATACAGATCTGGCTCGATATAACATGATTGAGCAACAAATACGCCCGTGGGAAGTACTCGATCCAGCTGTGCTTGAGGTGATTGCCAATACGCCACGTGAACGCTTTACTCCAAAAAAATATACCAACATAGCCTTTACGGACACCGAAATCCCTCTGGAACATGATCAGACCATGCTGGAGCCCAAGATAGAAGCTCGCATATTACAGGCATTGCAAATCAAACCGACTGACCGCATTCTTGAGATTGGTACCGGCTCAGGTTATCTCACCGCCTGCCTGGCTCAGTTGGGCGGCAACGTTGTTTCCATTGATATTTATCCTGAATTCACTCAACAAGCACAACAACAAACTGCGGGGCTTGGACTGGAGAATATCCAGTTTAAAACGGCTGATGCAGCCCATGGCTGGACGGAAGATGGTGAGTTTGATGTTATTGTTATCTCTGCTTCACTACCTGCAACCTGCACCTCTTTTCAAAAATCGCTGACAATAGCTGGCAGGCAATTTGTTGTCATGGGTCATGATTTGCTCATGGAAGCTCAGTTAATACGTCGCATCAGCCCGGACGAATGGTCAACAGAATCGCTGTTTGAAACCCACTTGCCCACTATGCTGAATGCAGAAAAACCACCCGCTTTTACTTTTTAGAGAACCTCTGACTCCATTGAAGCACTTCAGCGCACGTGATCTTGACCAAAGATTACGGGAAGCAGATAACCCAGACCCCATATTGCTGGATGTACGTGAGCCCTGGGAATTCGATATTTGCGCTATCCCCGACTCCGTCCTGATCCCGATGGGAAAAATCAGTCAACAGCTTGATTCTCTGGATAAAGACGCTGAAATTGTTGTTATCTGCCACCATGGTATCCGTAGCCGCAGCATTGCCTTGTATATGGAACAACAGGGATTCAGGAATATGATCAACCTCAGTGGCGGCGTGGAGGCCTGGGCGCGCGAAGTAGATATAGACATGCCAACTTACTAGCCTGTATATTTATAGGTCAGGCATATCTTCCGGTCCAGAGAAAAAATACCATGTTGAAATACTCTTTTATATTCATAATGCTCATCAGCTTGCCAGCCTCGGCTGATAACCTGTTATCCGTCTATCAGCAGGTCCTGGACAACAACCCTGAACTCAAATCAGCACAGGCCAGCCACCGCGCCATTTTAATGAATAAGAACAAAGCACAGGCATTGTTATTGCCAACTGCCACGTTTTCTGCTGATGCCAGTCGTAACAGGCAAGAAAGCACATTATCCTCATCCGGTACAACAACATTCAGTAACACAGGATATAACCTCAGTATCACTCAGCCTGTCTTTCATTATGATGCACTGGTACTGAAAAGGCAGGCAGATGACAGTGTTCAACAATCAGCGGCACGTCTGGCATCAACACATCAGAGCATTATGCTGCAAACAGCTGAACGTTATTTTGGTTATCTGTCCGCAAAAGCCAGCCTGGATTTCGCGCAATCCGAAAAAAAGGCCATTGCCAAGCAACTGGAACAGGCACGTAAACGTTTTGAAGTTGGCCTGATCGCCATTACTGATGTTCACGAAGCAAAGGCTGCTTTTGATCTGGCTGTTGCGGCAGAAATAACCGCATACAATCAACTTGCAAGTGCAAGTGAAGCATTAACTGAAATAACCGGACAGGAACATCATCAACTCGCTGCCCTGGGTAAGACATTACCTCTGGTCAAACCTGAACCGGCTAATATGCAGACATGGACTAAAATTGCTACGAAGCAGAATTTGCAATTACAATCCTTGATCCTTGCAACGGATATCGCACGTAAGGAAATCAAGCTTCAACGTGCAGCTCACTACCCCACTCTTGATCTTGTTGCATCACACAATAACTCGGATACCGGTGGCGACTTTGCTCGCGAAACTACAAACAACAGTATTGCGCTGCAATTAAAAGTACCGCTTTATCAGGGCGGCCTGATAACAGCAAAAACAAAAGAAGCCATGCACCTGTATACCCAGGCGCAATATAACCAGGACAAGGAACAGCGATCTGTTCTGCGTCAGACGCGGGATGCTTACCGGGGTGTTATCAATGGTATCGGTCAGGTTAAGGCGCTCAATCAGGCTACAATCTCGGCACGCAGTGCGCTGGAAACAACACAAGCTGGATTTGATGTGGGTACACGAACCATTGTTGATGTACTCGTCGCCCAACGAAATATGTTACGAGCCAAACGCGATTACATACAGGCACGATACACGTACATTCTCGACATCCTGAAACTGAAGCTTTCTGCGGGAACACTGTCTCAGGAAGACCTGAAACACTTCAACCAATGGTTACACTAATAATACCGGAATCATTACCTGCAAATAAACCTGCCCCTGATTTTTCTGATCCACTTGGATTGCTAAAAGCATGCCATCAACGTATATCGGGATTTTGCGACCTGTTGCAAAAAGTTGTCACTCACCTTGAAGAACACGGACTTGATAATGACGCAAAACAGGCCATCAGAAAAATCCACCATTATTTTTCAACCGCAGGTAAGTTACATCATCAGGACGAAGAGCAGGATTTATTTCCCATCCTGACAGGGCAATCACTAAAGATGGCTGAAATTATCAATCATCTGAAACAGGATCATCAGCAACTCGATAAAGCCTGGGAGCAACTTGAACCATTGCTCTCAAAACCGGCGTCAATTGAAAGCACTCCGGACTTTGCGGCCAAAGTGAACTCACTCTGTGAGGCATACCGTGAACATATAAAAAAAGAAGAAGATGACTTACTTTCTATTGCCCTGCAAATACTGGATAGCGACCAATTAAAACAACTGGGAAAGCAAATGAAAAAACGTCGTGAGACAGCGGTATTCTAGTCTTTCTTTTGTGTATCCTGAAGCTACCCGTCACTCAATATATAATTAAATATCTGAATGCCCGCCTTCACCGACATGACGATCATGATGTAACTCAGTTATTCTGACGAAATCCGAATAAACATTTATCCTTGATCATCTCTGCAACAGCATCTGGCACCAGCGACTCCCAGCCTTCATCACCTTTTCTAATCCTTTCCAGTACTTCCGGTGAATAAATAGCCAAATGCTCATCCTTGATCGTATTCAGGGGCCTTAGATAATTATTTTCCAGCAGGTATGCATACAGATGATGCAAATGTGGATCAACCTTCAAAGTCTGCACATCGGTTTTCTCACCGCTTGCCGGATCAATAGCAGGTGATACATATAATCTCAGGTCATGCTTGAACATGCGCCCGAAAGACTCGAGAATTCCACCCGGTAACTCCTCATAGTATTCTTCATTAAAAATCTCTTTCAGCGAAGGCAGCCCCATTGTTAACGCGATGGGCTTACGTGTATACCTGAACATAAACTGTGCTAGCCGGTAGTATTCAAAATAATTTGAGATCAGTACATTACGACCCATCGCACACAATACATCAGCGCGGTTAAGAAAATCCTTTGTATCAATATTATCGCCATCACTGAGGTTGCCTAAGGTCATCTCTGATAACTCGATCAGTTCATCCGCAGACACATCCGTATCTTGCAAAAAAGCCTCTCGTCCGCATGATTGTAAATTAACCGTATAACGGGTGGGTGGATGAAAGCGACTGCGTTCCATGAGTACCGCTTTTTTATAAAGTACTTCAGAAATCTGTGCAACCTGACCGTCTGCCATAAACATGGCTGCACTGGACAAGCCATATTGAACCAGATGTAATGCCATCAAACGATTATCTACCTTTTCAAATGCCGGTCCGTTAAATTCAATCATATCGATCTCAACCAGCTCGGTATAAAGCTGATCAAGCAATGATTTTAGTATTTCATCAGGATCACCATGTTCATGCATCGCCGCATATATCAGATTGACGCCAAGGACACCCAGCGTCTCCTGGTCCTGCACATGCTGTTTGCCATGCAAGTTTACATGAATATCAATTCTCGACGGCTCCTCACGGGGTTTTCTCTGAAATAATACACCGAGCCAGCCATGACCATCAGTCTTGTAGGTAAAAGAACGCGCAGCTACTGTATTTGCAAAAACAAAGAAGGTGCTTTTATCACCGACGGTATCATCCAGCCTTTCAATTAACAGCTTGTACTCAAGGTCAAGCATTGCGCGTAACCGTTCACGACTGACATAGCGCTTGCAGTTCCCGTAAATTGCATCACTGAACTTCATATCATAGGCGGATAATGCCTTGGCAATCGTGCCTGCAGCACCACCTACCCGAAAAAACCAGCGTGCGGTCTCCTGCCCAGCCCCTATTTCTGCAATAGTGCCATAGGCGCTCTCATCAAGATTCAATGCCAATGCTTTCTGATGCGGGCTTTTAATATCACGTTCCATTTGAGTTCCTTATTATTACTTATTCTGACCAGTGTAGTACAAAATTGTACTGATGAACTGTTTTACTCTAGTATTCATATCGACCGATAAAATAGAACCCTTTAACGATGAGACTGACTTTTTTTGAGCACTGATAAATTAATTCCTCTGGTTGCCCGACTGCCCTTGCCGTCAATTTCGTTATTGGGCTGGTTGTTTGGATGGCTTTTATGGTTAACGCCAAATAAAAAACGACGAGTTTGTTTTATCAACATCGGAATTTGCCTGCCTCATCTGAGTGCCTGGAAAAGGTCTGAACTGGCTCGTAAAAGTTTGATTAATGAATGTCTGACGTTGCTTGAAATACCCCGCCTGATGCGTCTACCTCAAGACAAAGTGCTTTCATTAATTAAAAATATCACCGGGGAGGCTTATCTTGAACAGGGCATTCAAAAGGGTAACGGTGTTATTCTTGCCATACCGCACCTTGGCAACTGGGAGATGATCGGCTTTTACGGTTCCAGCCGCTACCCAATGACCAGCCTGTATCGTACTCAACGACACAACCCGATTCTGGATCAGTACATCAGAAATGGACGACAACGCTTTGGTGCTAATCTTGTACCCACTGACACCAGTGGTGTCAGGGCAATCTACAAGTCACTGACAAAAAATCATCTCGTTGCAATTTTACCTGACCAGAACCCGGGTAATGGAAAAGGCGTTTTTGTACCCTTTTTTGATCATCCAGCCAAAACCATGACTTTACTACCACGACTGGCGCAACGTAATCAGTCAACGGTACTGCTGTGCTATGCGCAACGCCGTTCCTGGGGCAGAGGCTTTGAACTGCATTTTATACCTATGAATGATGACATCTATAACACCGAAGAAGACATTTCTGCTGCCTCAATGAACCGGGATCTTGAACACTGTATACGCAGGATACCGGAGCAATACTGGTGGAGTTATAAACGCTTCAGGGATATGCCCTCTGGCCAGCCATCACCATATGAATGAGTCGATCAGGATGACTTATTCAGTTGCTCCATGTACAACTGCACGCCCTGCTCAACTGTTTTGAAGTCCTGCTGATAACCGACTGCGCGCAACCGTGTTATATCTGCCTGGGTAAAACTCTGGTAACGGCCTTTGAGATGATCAGGGAAAGGTATGTAGTCTATTTCGCCTTTTCCATGATATTGAATAACCGCGTTAGCAACATCATTGAAACTCTGGCTGCGACCTGTACCCAGGTTAAAAATACCCGATTTATCCGGATTATCAAGAAACCATAAGTTAACATCAACCGCATCTCCGACAAACACAAAATCACGACGCTGCTCACCTGCATCATAGCCACCATAGGCATCAAACAGTTTTACATTTTCACCCGCGGAAATCTGTGTATTAAAGTGATACGCAACACTGGACATTGTGCCTTTATGCTGCTCGCGCGGACCATAGACATTGAAATAACGAAACCCTGCGATTTGCGATTTTGCCTTTGGCAATATACGCCTCACGTATTGATCAAATAAAAACTTTGAATACCCATAAACATTCAAGGGCGCTTCATATTCACGCTCTTCATTAAACACCTCTCCACCGCCATAAACAGATGCAGATGAGGCATATAAATATGAGGCTGAATTTTCCAGGCAGTAATGTAAAAGTGTTTTGGTGTACTCATAATTTATATCCATTATGAATTTTCCATCCCACTCCGTCGTTGAGCTACACGCACCTTCATGAAAAATTGCTTCGATTTTTTCTGCAAATGGCTGACCGGAACGTATCTGCGCAATAAAATCGTCTTTGTCCATATAGTCCATGATTTCACAGTCTGAAATATTCAGAAACTTGGTACCATCAGTAAGATCATCGACTACAAGAACATCTGTACGACCACGTTCATTTAATGATTTGACAATATTACTGCCAATAAAACCCGCTCCACCTGTCACTACTAACATAACTGATTTACCTGTTTAATCTCTCTGTTTAATCCGGATTCCGAATCATATCGATAATACGACTGGTTGAACAACCATCGACAAAATCCTGCACAACAACCTTGCCACCGGCTCTGGTAACACAATCTGCACCTGCAATCTCGTCTACCTTGTAGTCTCCACCCTTGACCAGCACATCCGGAAGTAAACTGCAGATCAGGTTTTCCGGTGTGTCTTCTGAAAATGGAATCACCCAGTCAACACTTTCAAGTGCAGCCAGTACTTCCATTCGCTGTGCCAGGTTATTAACGGGGCGTGACTCGCCTTTAAGTCGCTTGACTGACTCATCATCGTTAACCGCAACAATCAGCCGATGCCCTGTCTGTCTGGCCTGACGTAAATAGCTGACATGACCGGCATGCAAAATATCAAAACAGCCATTGGTCATAACGATGGTTTCGCCTTTATCCTGTAATGCACGCATAATTTCCAGCAGTTGCGCCTGGTCGACAATACTGGACTGAACCCGATCTTCTTCGGCAATTGCCAGTTGCAGCTCTGACTTGCTTGCAGTGGCTGTACCCAGCTTACCTACAACTATACCCGCCGCAAGATTGGATAGCGCCGTTGCCTGCTGTAATGTTTGCCCTGCTGCCAGTGAAGCTGCCAATACCGCAATCACCGTATCACCCGCACCGGTAACATCAAATACCTCGCGCGCCTGGGTTGGTAAATGAAATACGTCCTGCGATTGTTGCACCAGTGTCATACCGCGCTCACTGCGCGTAACCAGCAAAGCTGTTAAATCAAATAATGCGACAAGGTCTTCCGCTTTTTTCACCAGCTCTTCATCATTACTACACGCACCCACAATATGTTCGAATTCAGTGAGATTAGGTGTAATCAGAGTACTGCCCTTGTAGCGTGTAAAATCTGAGCCCTTGGGATCCACCAGCACCTGTTTACCCGCCGCTTTTACCTGCTGTATAAACCACGCAGCCTGGCTTAAAGTGCCCTTGCCATAATCGGACAGAACAACCACGTCAGCCTCGGCCAGCTGCTCTGAAAACAGTGCCTGTAAGGCCTGCAGATCATAACCCTCAAAACCATCTTCAAAATCAAGACGAATCAGTTGTTGGTGACGACTGATAATCCGGAGTTTGGTAATTGTTGATTTACCCGCGATCGGCAGAAAACTGCAATCCACACCTTCATCTTCCAGCTGCTTTTGCAAGGCAATGGCATTATGGTCATCGCCCGTCAGGCCAATCAGACTAACTTTCGCACCCAGTCGGGAAATATTGAGTGCCACATTGCCAGCACCACCAGGACGCTGCTCTTCATCACCTACCTTGACGACAGGGACCGGAGCCTCGGGAGAAATACGCGACGTGTTGCCATGCCAGTAGCGATCCAACATCAGATCACCAATAACCATCACACGGGCTTTTTTAAAATCAGGTAATTGTAACTGCATCTTCTATCAGGCTATTTTGAATTAATTTAGCCGATTCTAGCATAAATACCCAGAAAAAAGCGCTAGCCTGGATTCAACAAATGCCCGCCGGCTAACTTTGTGGAACAAAAAAGAATTCACCAAGGCCGCCACCATGTTTAATGGGAGAGTATCGCGGAATTTGCTCAATGCGGTATTTTGCAGCTGCCTTCTGCACACTAAGATTTATCTGCTGATACAACTGGTAACCTTCAATAACTGACGTATTATTTTCCAGTGCGCTCAGGAAGGCATTTGCAAATACAGAATGCTTGCCACCACCTGCATCCAACACCGGTTTCACACCGCCAGATGACAACACTACCCGTGCTCTGGTTTTAGCCATAATCCTGATCCACTTGTTACGCCTGGCACTGTTACTCAACCCAAGACTCATGCGTGTTTGTGCAGTCGCACTCATTGTTCCTGAATAACAGGAGTCAGCAACAACCATTATATGCTTGGCATCAATTACATTCAGCATATCGGTAATATCCAGGTTGGATATCCAGTTGGCTGAATTACCCACTTCGGCATCTACCGGCAACCAATAGCCACGCTGATTATCGGCATCGATTTCACCGTGACCCGCATAATAAATCAGAAAATTATCTTTTTTACCCAGACTCGCACGTATTTCATTCAATGCAGACAAAATAGTGTAACGGTCAGCATTCAGCAACAACCGCGTTTTAAACCCATATTTCTCGCGTAAAACTCTGGCTGCCCGTTTCGCATCATTCACAGCCGTTTTTAACCGGGGGTAATGCTTGTAGTTATTGTTTCCGATAACGAGCGCATAATAGTTCCCAAACGGAATCCCTTGAAGCTCACTGCGCATGAGCGACTTTTGTCTTGTCGTCTGCCTGGTCGCTTTCAGTACATTTGCAAGTGGCTCCACGCCAAAATTCAGCCTCGCAACACGCCCGCCTTTATCAATAGCAACCATTTTGATCCGTTTGTTTTTTTCGTTAGCCGACAACCGAAAATTAAACCGGCCATTCACGCCTGGCGCTGCCTTGCGGCCATTAATGGTAAACCCGAGCAAACCTGCCGGCGCACGTACATGACCGACAATATTGAAATACTGATTCACTACCGGCAAATGCAAGGTTGGCAATCCTCGTGTTAAAACCAAAGGCTGATCTATAATCTTGATAGACGGGCCTGGCATGCGCATCAGATTTTTTTTCACACTCGCACTGGCCAGCAAAACTTTTTCACCGAGCCGGCTTTTTTGTGTATTTATACTGGATTGAAGCTGCGCGATGGTATTGCCTTGCTGACTGATACTTTGCTTCAGTCGTTTGATCTGGACCTGCAATGAAGCAAGTTTTTCCTGATGACTGGCTTCACCACGAGCTTGATACTGACTCGTCTGAAACTGTAATTGTTTCAAACGATCCACAGAAGAAGCCAGCTGTGACTGGTGGTGTTTCAGTAATGTATTACTTTTTCGTAATTGTAACTTAAGCTTTCGTGCTTCAAGCTTGCTGGCCCTGACTTCCTGGCGTAATTTTTTAACTTCACGCCGGCTGCTGGCTGCCACCTGTATTTCTATTTCGGAAGCAAACTTCAGGTCATTACTGACCAGTCCGGATGCACGTCGATACCAGTTTAGCGCCTTGACCAGATCTTTTTTTACCCCAAGTCCTTTTTCATAGAGATAACCCAGGTTAATCTGTGCGCGTGCATTTTTTTGCGCTGCTGCCTTTTCATACCATAAACGCGCCAGTTCATAATCCGGAATGACACCCAGGCCTTTTTCGTAAATCTCGCCAACATTAACCTGCGCTTTGGCATCCCCTTCCCTGGCCGCAGCCAGCCAGACCTTGAGTGCCGTACGGTAGTCTGCACGATCATAGGATGTATATTCCCCACCCCTGATTTCACAATTAATTGCCGTGGTTCTAATCGGCTGACGTGCAGCAAGATAGGTGAATTGCCCCCCGAGCTTTCTTATTTTTGAGGGCAACAAGCAATCAACCACAAGTAACTTGTTCACATCTTTACGCGCAACCTGAACCTGTGCTTCAGTGGGTTTAATGGTTTCCTGACAGCCCGCGAGTAATGTAACTGACACTGAAAAAAGAAAGACTAAATTCCGTTTAAACTTCATAGGTGTACCTGATCCAGAAAAATTCCGTTTATTCTCGGTTGAACATGCTGTTTATACAATACTGATGTCGTATCATAACCGTGAGAATACGGATTACACGCGCATTATGCAATCCATGTCATCTCTGTTACTTTTTATTGCTTTGCATAACCAATTGATTATTAGCTATAATTTTTCCGGGTAGGATCAGGCTTACATGAATATACAGCAATATCATACAAATCAATCTCTGACATACAGAACCCGCCCGATCCTATGGAAGATTCTGATACTCTGCCTCTTGTTGTCCGGATGCAGCCAATTGACACCTGAAAAATTTTATCGACAAGCGCAACAGATGGGATTAAAGCGCAATGTTATTCAGGCAGGCGAATTTCCGCTCGTTTATTATTCCAGGACTTACATGCAGAACACCCCTCGACTGCATCTGTACCTGGGTGGAGACGGTTTCCCGTGGCATGGCATTATGACTCCTTCTGATGACCCCAGCCCACATAACCCCCTGGTACTCAGACTCATGCAGCAGGACAAAACACCCAACCTGTATCTGGGGCGACCCTGTTATCAGGGGTTTGCCAATAAAGCACCCTGCAACTATCGTCTCTGGACTTCAGCACGCTATTCGCCAGAAATTATCAATACGCTCATTGTGGCCATCAAAAAACTGGTAAAGACCTATCATGTGCAACAATTAACCCTCGTCGGCTATAGCGGTGGAGGTACGATTGCAACTCTGGTCGCACGCCATATTCCCGAGGTAACGACCCTGGTCACCATTGCTGGCGGCCTGGATACCAGTGCCTGGACGACACATCATGGTTATTCTCCTCTCAGTGAGTCACTTAACCCGGCATTACAACCACCACTGCCAGCAAAAATTCTTCAAGTTCACATGCAAGGCAGCCGCGACATAAATATTCCTCCAGACCTATCAAGCCGCTTTCTGAAACAACAAACAAATATAAAACTCCTCAAATATCCGGCCGCTGACCACACTTGCTGCTGGCAAAAATACTGGCCTGCTGTACTCAAACACATCAAAAAAACCACTCGTAATAGCACTTATAATAGATAGTTTAATAAAAAATACTGGATTCAAAAGTATTTTTTACATAGAATTCGCGCCACACAGGATGAAAATCTACATAAAACACGGAATCAGGGAGAATAGTTTTGAAACCATCTAATACCTTAAATATTCAATATTCAGTCAACCCGGACAAACATAAACCAGTCGTACCATTCTCACGAATAGCACCACTGGTTATAATGTGTGCCAGTTCATTAACGCCTAACATCACTTATGCACTTAATCCCAGCCAGCAGGCTATTGTTAATTATTTTACTAACAGCGCACTGTGTACTTCTGGCGGCTATGGTGGAAGCATCCCGGCTGGCGGCTATGGGGGGAACATTCCGGCTCAACAACCCGTTATTGGAGAAGCTGTCTCCGGGAATACCGGCATCTCAAATACGAATAAACAGATTCGCTTAACCGGTTCTTCAGCATTTCTGGTTCCAGGTGGTGGCTCCTACTCCTGCCCAAATTTAGGCGGTGGTGCTTTCCAGGCAGGTGTTCAAACCCTGCTAAACAGCTCAGCCATAAACACCAATGCTGTATTACAAGGTCTCGCAGCAGAAGAAGTTATCTCAATGGGTACAATGAATATCGAGATCAACGGCATTCAAATGACCAATCTGAATGCACATGTCAGCGGACTGCACCAGGGCTCTATGGGTATGCGTTATGCTGCTATACCAGCCAAAAAACTGGCCGCAAACGGGCTGAAAACGGGTGGAGCTGCGAGTGCGAGCAAAAATGGCATGGGCTTGTTCATGAATGTTAAAGCCAAGCACGGGGACAAGGACACCACCACTCGCGAAACCGGCTTTGATTACAATGCCTATGGCCTTACCGGTGGTATGGACTTCCGTCTGAACAATATGGTCGTGATGGGTATTGCTGCTGGTTACGGTGAGATTAATGCCGATTATAAAGGCTCTACTGGCTTCATGGACATGCAAGGTTACAGCCTGTCTGTTTTTGGCACCTTGTACAAACAGAACCAGTATTATATCGACGGTATCATCAATCTGACACGCAATAACTTTGACTCCAACCGGGTTTTTGTTGATCCAAACACTATCACGCAAACGGCTATCACAGATACCACTGGCGACACGCTGAACATAGGACTCGGTATTGGCTATGAACATAATGACCAGAACTGGACCATTGGCCCATTTGCCCGACTAAACTACACCCGTGTTCAAATTGATGCTTTCTCGGAATCCGGTGCAGGTCCGTGGGGTGTGCAGTTTGACGAGCAAAAAATAACTTCATTCGAAGGTGTTGTGGGTATGCAAGTAAGCAAAACCATCAGCAAACCCTGGGGTGTTCTGGTTCCTCAGTTGCGGGTTGAACTGGTTCATCAGTTTGAAAATGACAGTCGCGTTATTAATTCACGCTTTGTCGGTGCAGTTCAGAATAGTATTACCACTAATCTGTTACAACC
>Ga0316205_10002725_pt1 | contig 17837 bp, 19 predicted proteins | sample 3monthpyrite_MG_FD_204941 | JGI IMG/M metagenome (GOLD analysis project Ga0316205, IMG submission 204941) | Microbial mat bacterial communities from mineral coupon in-situ incubated in ocean water Damariscotta River, Maine, United States -... | ecosystem: Environmental > Aquatic > Marine >... | reverse complement strand
TCTCCGGTATGCCGTCAGCCGCCTACAACCCGTTGGACAGGCTGACGCCGGACAGCCTCGATCTGGGCGAGGATGCCGCCTCTCTGACAGAGGCGCTGGTGATGGACCCGCCGGGTCAGGTCACGGAAGCGCATTGGAACGAGGAAGCCAAGGCCATCCTCGGCGGGCTGATCATGTTCTGCGTCTGTCACGAGGATCGCGACCGCCGGACCCTTGCCACCGTCCGGGAATATCTCACCCTGCCCCCGGAAAAGCTGCGCGCGCTGCTGGAGCTGATGCAGGACAGCGATGCGGCAGGCGGGTTGATCGCCCGCGCCGCCAACCGGTTTCTCGGCAAGGCGGATCGTGAAGCCGCCTCGGTCCTGTCCAACGCGCAGCGCCACACCCATTTCCTCGACAGCCCGCGCATCGCGAAAGTGACATCGCACTCGGATTTCCATTTCTTTGATCTGCGCCACCGGATCACGTCTGTCTTTCTGGTGCTGCCGCCCAACCGGATGGACGCCTACAGCCGCTGGCTGCGCCTTCTCGTCTCTCAGGCCCTTCAGGACATCGCACGGGACGCCGAGGTAGCCACACAGGCCCCTGACGCCTCCCCTACCCCCTCTGGGGCCCCTGTGAGCGCTACAGGACGCCTGAAAGCGCCCACGCTGTTCCTGCTGGACGAGTTTGCCGCCCTGGGCCGTCTGGAGGCCGTGGAGCGCGCCATGGGGCTGATGGCGGGCTATGGCCTCCAGCTTTGGCCGATCCTGCAGGACATGAGCCAGCTCAGGGACCTATACGGCGAACGCGCGGGCACCTTCATTGCCAATGCCGGGGTGCAACAGGTCTTCGGGGTGAATGATTTCGAAACCGCCAAATGGCTGAGCCAGATGATCGGCCAGGAAACCACCGGGTTCCAGACCGACAGCTACAAGCCGGGCGATAATCCCAGCTTCAGCAACAACCTCACCGGACGCGATCTGCTGACCCCCGATGAAATCATGCAGATGCCCTCCAACGTGCAGCTCCTCCGCGTCCAGGGTCAGCCGTCTGCCCTTGCCCAAAAGCTGCGCTACTACGCAGACCCCGAGTTCAAGGGGCTGTTCGTCCCGCAGGACCAGTGATCCGGAAAGGAAAGAGAGTTGACCGATACCTCCTCCCCTGCCCCGCGCGACGACGAGCTGCCCGAAACGCTGGAGCGTCTCATAAAGCTGACGCTCACGCTGTCTGATCAGGTGGAGGAACAGACCAGGGCCATCAACAAGGGAACAACACTGGCCAATGAGGCGCGACACGCCGCCACGAAAGCGCAGGAACAGACTGACCCTGAACATTATGGCGAGCTGATCGGGCAAACCGTCGATGGCCGGATTGCCGACAGCCTCAATCGTTTGAACAAGGCGGCTGGAGCGCTGCTGAGCGGCGTTGAAAGGTCAAATGCATCGTTTCAGGAAACCACGACGGCTCATTCCAATACCCTACGCTTGATTGCTGACCTTCGCGAAAAACAACGGCAGGATAGGCGCTGGCTTCCATGGGTCGGTCTGGGTGGTGTCGTTCTGGCTTTGGTGCTGACCGTGACGCTTCCGCGTTTCCTGGCCAGCTACCCCTCCACATGCGTTGTCCTCGGGGCAACGTGGACCGCTACAACAGAGGGCGTCAACGCTTGCGTGTTCTATCAACCGTAGGATGGATTCCAGACGCTGGAGCCAAGGCAGCTTAGCAAGCTGGGTGTTATATATGTGTTAGAATCTGTGTTACGCGAATCATGGCAATGCCTATGCTACTGAAAATATTACCTGAATTGGCGTGAATTTAGGCTCCCGGTGGGTGATATTACGATAAGGGGTGTGTGATCTTACGAAAGATGGTGTGTGATCTTACGAAAACCCGCCGGTGGGTGATACTACGAAGCCCTTGCCTTGGTGGGTGAAATTACGAATAGTGCAGACATGGTGGGTGATATTACGAAACCGGATCGAACGCCTCTCCTCCCCTTGCGCCACGCTCAGGGGGATTTCTTCGTATGCGATATCTTTGACGCCGCGCCCAAGGGCGATATGGCCTCGATGGCGCATCCGATCTTCACGCTCTCGACCAAGCCGGACACAAAGAGACGTCGCTATGTCGCCACCGATGGAAAGAGCTATGTGGAAATCAGGCCCAACATGATCGGCCTTGCGACTGTTCATGACCGCGATGTGCTGATCTACTGCATCTCTCAGGTGATGGCTGCTCTAAATGACGGAAAGCAGGTCCATAGAACACTTCGATTTAAGGCGTATGACCTTCTGGTCGCCACCAACCGCCCTGTCGCTGGGACCGGATACACCGGCCTGAAAGCCGCGCTAGAGCGCCTTCAAGGCACCCAAGTCGAAACTAACATCACGACCGGTGGCGTTGAACAAATCGACGGATTCAGCCTGATCGACCGCTACCGTATTGTGCGGGAAACCCGCGATGGGCGTATGCTCGATCTCGAAGTCACCCTGTCCGATTGGGTCTTCAATGCCATCGCCGGTGACGACGTTCTCACGCTCAATCGGCGTTACTTCCAGCTCCGCAAGCCATTGGAGCGCCGCCTGTATGAGCTGGCGCGTAAGCAGTGTGGAACGCAGCCGGAGTGGAAGTGCGGCCTGGATAAGCTGAAAGCCAGAACAGGCTCCACATCGTCGGACAAGGAATTTCGGCGGCTGGTCCGGGCGATTTGCAAGGCAGATGAAGAACACAACCACATGCCGGATTATGCTTTTCGGCTGGACGCCGATATCCTGACCGTGACGCCCAAGCTGGAATTTCTGGAAAACTACGCCCCCAAACCGGACCAGGACAGGCTGACGGGCGGCTATGTCCTGCCCCTCTCGCCGGATACCCTTGAACGGGCGCGGGAGCTGGCTCCGACATGGGATGTAAAGGTTCTGGCTGGAGAGTGGCGAACCTATGCCGCCAGACAAAAAGAACCGCCAAAGAACCCGGACGCTGCGTTTCTTGGGTTCTGCAAAAGCTGGTTCAAGAAGCGCGGGCGCAACGGCTGGTAGAGTGTTTACTTAAACACTCACTTACTCAAATACTCAGACCATAGGTCGCGGGTGATGTCAGAAATTGAGCGGCCCTCCTCGACAGCCCTCATCTTGATTTTCCGATAAAGTGTCTCTTCAATTTCGGCGTTCAGGCGTTTCTTTTTCTCGGTCGTTTCGGTGATTTCGTGCAAGATGCGCTTACGGGCGTCATCGCCCCGGCTCGGACGTTTTGCGGACAATGCCATTACGCCACCTCCCTTTTCGCCGGTGCCATCATCGTAAGTATCTCGTCGCTCAACGCCGCAGTCTCGGCTTTCGCTTTGGCGTTATCCGCGTCAAACACGGTTAGCCCCTCAGACGCGGTCTGGGGATACACCTGCCGTTGTGTGATCGTCGCTTTGCAGACCGGCAAGGCGTAGTCATCAAGCGCCGTTCGTACATCGCTGCCAAGCCGGGTTCCCTCCACGACACGGGAAACCACAAACCCGGCACGCGGCGATCCGTCCGTGACCTCTTGGCGAGCCTTGATAAAATCCACCAAGTCCGATGCGGCCCAGATGTCGTATGGCGACGGCTGAACTGGGATCAGAACGAAGTCGCTGACCTTGATGCAGGCTGCGATCATGTCCTCCAGCTTTGCCGCGCCGTCGATCACCACATAGTCGTAGTTTGCGGCCATACTGGTCAACGTCTTGACGTTGTTGGGACGGTCCAGCGCGACCAGCTCGATGGGATTGTCTTCGCTGGCGGCGTGCCAGTCACGGGCGCTGCCTTGTGGATCGCTGTCAACGATCAGGACTGAGTGCCCCAGCTCGTGCAGCGATCTGGCGAGATTGGTGCTGATGGTGGTCTTGCCGCTACCACCTTTCGGATTCAGGACGGATATAATGCTCATGCTTTGCCTCATTTGTGTTTTTACTCAAAAACGTAACTGAGTATTTGAGCGAGAGCAATCGTATCGAACCTGCGGGCCTATTTCAGATGTAGGAGTGCAACACATTTACTCAAATGTGTTCTTGAGTAAATGTGTTGCGCCATGGTTGTGGGGCAGGGGTCTCGATGGTTACAAGCGATTTGTGTGCTAGGTAATTTTTTGTGAATTGCGCCAAGAGGCCCAATCCACATCAAATGCTTCGGCAGAGCTGATCTCATCCAGATCGCAGTTCTGTGGGAACACTACCAAGTTAGTGCTGCTGTGTCGGGCGTTCGGGACGATCATTGCTTCGAACCCGAGAAAGTTCACCGCTTCACCGATCTTCTGCGTCTGTTCATAGAGGATTTCGGTGTAGCGGTTAGCGTCAACACCAAGCCGGGATAGAAGGTCGATATCCGACAGATCAAGGGTCCGACCAAACCTTGCTTGCAACCGATGAATCGTAGAAGTCAGGCGGCTAGGGAAGACGGATTGCTGGCGGTTGATGTGGAAATGGATCTCCGAGAGCGCACCATCCTTCTCAAGCGCGCAGTAAAGCACTTCGCTCTCTCGGATATTCCAGCGGCCAGCACCTTTCGAGCCATCAAGCGGTGATCTCACACCGTTCACGACGCGCCAGAGGTCTCCTTGGAAGGGAACCTCAGGCAGCTCACTCAATGCGTCGAGCAGTGAGATATCGTGGCTCGAACGCCGAGGAGACATTTAGAGGAAAACCCCGCTTTCAAGACGGTCAATGATCTCAAGAACCTCGGCGGTGCGGTCTTCGTTGATCAGGTCGTAGGGCTTTTCTCCGTTGAGCTGTGGATGACCAGTTTGAAGCCACAACCGCGCTTCGTCCGGCTCGTAGAAGTCTGAAAGACGCTCGGCCACCCATCGCAGTTCGGCAATTACCTGCTGCTTCTCAATGGTCGGCGAACCCTGACCCTTGCTCCATCGGTGCACCGTAGGGGGGGAGACCCCAATGATGTTGGCCAAATCGACGTTCTTCAAGCCGCCGAGTTGACGCAACTCACCGACCATACGAGAAACGGCGGTCGTTCGTTGAGCGACGGCGCTCATGGCCTTTTCCTGGAGACGATACCCTGCGCCGCGACGGAGGAGGGCAGGGCCGCTTCAGGAGCGAAGGGAATTTGTCCTATGCGTTGTGTGGTCTGTTCGAGAGCAGTTTTCATTCGTGTGAGCCTAGTTGTCGCTTTTTCAGCTTTTTTGAGAAAGTCTTCTGGGGCCTTCTTGAGCCGGGCCGAGCGTTCGGCCTTGAGCCGCATCGCATCGAGATAGTTGTCCAGGTAGTAGTCGGGGCGGCGCGCTTCAGGCACCTGGCTCAGATCGGTCAAAGCCTTCTTCTGCTCACGCAAGTAGTGTGCTTCCGGTTCACGCAACATCGCGTCGATATTGCTGCAACAGCCGGTATCCCGACATCCATAGACAGACCGCGCCGTGGCTGACGCATCGAAGAGAGACTTCATCTCCTTTACAGTCACCCGGCGATCAAGGCCGGACACAAAAACAGCGCGATCATTGCCGCCACCACCGCCCCCGCGCGGCTTGAGCCATCCACCTGTTTGAAAGCCATCTTTGCCCTTCAACCCGTTGGTATAACCGCTTGTGACGCCAAGAGAGGAGAGAGCGAGAGCTGTCTGCCCACCAAGCCTGTCCATGATGATCGGGATGCCCAACTCATGAAAGTAAAGGACGGCCCGGGCCATCTTATCGACTCCCGCACCGGTAGCATCGACACCAAAGCCCGCGACACGCAGCCAGAGGGCCGCAATCGGCAGCCCCTTTAGCCCTGCGACGATTTTCTTGACCAGCTCGGCGTCTTTGATCTGAGCATTATCCAAGATCAGCGCATAGTTGATACCAATGTGCTGGCCACCCTCACGGTCAAGCGCGTCTCGCAGGGCTTGGCAGCTGCGGCGATCAACATCGAACCAGAAAAGCTGGTCGCCACCAAGATAGTGGGTTGGACTCAAAATCGTATGAAAGCCTTTCGCAACTGAGAAGCGTGAGATCGGCTCAAGAACACTCCGGTTCGTTCCGGCCTTAAAATCCTCAGTCTCTAGGGGGCTGTCCTTGCGCGCCCAAGGCGCGTTCGCCACGGTCCCTGAGAAGCGGCCCACAACGCTCTGCTCGGCGATATTTGTATCTAGGATCAGCTCTCGGCCCTCGCTGCGAAGGTCTTGGATGAGGTCCGACTGTGCCTCAACATGACAGGCGTCGAAGACAAAGCCCTGCTCTGAGAAGCGCCCTTCAGCACGCATGCGGTCGCCTAGAACATGTTCACGGAAGCCTATGCGCAGATAATGAGCGATCTGCGGCGGCGGCTGATGCAGGTGGACGACATTGGACATGGGAAGCTCCTTCACGATGGAGCTTACAAAAATATTTCACGGATGTCCATCGATGAAATATTTATTGACGCCATGCTGGTGGCTGTCGTGACCGGCCATTCGCTGCGCGCTATCTGAACCCACGAGACGTGGGACAAAGTGAGTTTTCGCTGCGGCTGCGCCAATGGCTGCTATCGGGCATGCTCACAAGTATCTGAGTTAGAAACTTCAAGTTCAATTTAGCCCTAGCAAGACTGCGTCGACAAAATCACAAGCGTCGGTGTCGCTTATAGGAATACAAGACATTCGTTGCGCTTTAGCCCGTTTAATCGGTGTACCGACCAGCAGCCGCACAGGTCGACCATCGACGATAGTCAGGGGTATTTCATTCGGGTCGGAAGAGCGCACCTCGATTGCAAATACTTCGCCCTGTCCTGTATCATCATTCACTCTTACCCTGAAAAGCCAGATTTCCGATCCCATTTCATATTCTTCAGCAGAATAATGAACATTGCCACATGACCTAATCTGTGCAGCTGGAGTGCAAATCGCATTTTCGCAGAGTTCTACAATGTTTGCATACTCATCAAACGAAGAAACTCCTCTATCTACACATGCTGCTTGCACAGAGGTGCCAGCCGATATGAAAATCGCAGCGAAGGCAAGGCTCTTGAAGATGTTCATACTGGTCTTTCAACATGGATCGAAGCTGATGGCTGAATTCAAATAATCTACAACGTTGATGTCGCCAGGATAACCAACACTCCCGATACTTCAACACTCGATGGACATGGAATTTTTTTCGAAAGTTGCCGTTCATACGTTGCGCAGCATTCTACACTTTTGGCTCTCCTTCCCCTTTCGCCGCGTGCCGCACGAACGGCTGTTCCTAGAAAATCGCCACTGGCAGGGCAGGGGCCTGACCTTCGATTCAAGACTCGCCTACAGAACTGGCGTTAGGAGCTTGAGCTCCCGCAACCGTTAGATTCACGTAAGTTGACATTTCACGTTAGGTAGATTATCACGTATTTATAGTTTATACGTAAGGAGAATTTTTGTGGAATTTCGAGCGCCTTCTGTCGCGACAGAACTCAATGCCAAAGCCGTCGAATATCTCACTAAGAGCCTAGCTGATCCCGAAACCGGTCAGCGTGTGCTCGAAGGCGTGATGCTGGAACTTGGCAACGCCGTAGATGGATATCCGGACTGGCATCCAATCCTGACCAAGCCTGATAGTGGTTCGACCCAGCACGTTGCCTATCTATCGCAAGTCAAAGCTTACGAAGGCATCGACCACACGGTCGAATTTGTTCGCGGCTTTATCACATGCCCATATTCTGACGATGCGGCTGATAAGCTCGTGGAAACGGTAACCAAAGTGTATGACCTTCATGCCTATCGACTGGAGAGTCCGTTGTATTCAGACAGCGCCTATCCAGTTGTGGTCGAAGCAAGCGATGTTGTGCTTGAAGCTGACGGTACGATCCGCAGCCGCGATGCGCTCACCTGGTTCGCTCAGAAAACGGTCGGAGAGGCTTCGGATGCTCAGGTCGCGGAAACTTGGTGGAACATTCGCTCTTACATCCTTGGGCGTCCGCACGGATCGCGTTCGTCCCTGTTTGTGAACCAGCACGCCGGAGTCCATATGCGTAAAATTCTCGAAGCCCTGAATAACAGTGGCATGTTCGGCCCGATCAAAGAGTCATCGCTTGATATGCTGTCCGAGAAGAAGCGCGACAAGATCAGTGAGACCCTGATCCGCACGGCTGTGACAAACTGGGACAAAAGCAGCCAGAAGTTTGATTTCGAGCTGCGCGGTGAGACATGCCAAGCGGAGGTGCGTGATACATGGGATGACGGCGAGGAGCTGTCCATTCGCGTCAAGATTGGCGATTATGATTTGTATGCGTCCGGCTTTTACTATGAGAAGGACGACCGCATCACACACACCGATCCTACTGGAAAACAGATGGTGGCTGAAAAGTTTCTGTGAGCTGATAGCCCCGTTTCTGCTTCGCTTGGTAGAGGGTCACCATAGCGTCGGCGGCACGGCCTGCATCCTCAAAACAGTCGATCCGGTGCCGCCCTTGGGTGCCGATCCGGCCCCATTCGCGCAAGAGAGACACGCCGCCGAACAGGTCAGGCATCAACCGCAACCGATAGAAGCGATACATATTGGTGTCGTGATCCACGCGCTCGATGCGAATGTCTTCAGGGAACATCTCAAGCTGCCGCATCGGGTGCCGCCTCCCGCATGACACGGCTGATCGTGGAGCGATGGACATTAAACAGGCGCGCAGCCTCGGCCTCGGTGCGCTTGCCGGAGCGCACCAAGTCGCGGATTTCCCGGCGCTGATCGTCGGACAATTTAGGCTTGCGCCCTGGGTGCCGCCCCTTCTTGCGGGCGCGCTCCAAACCGGCACGGGTGCGCTCGCGGATCATCTCGCGCTCGAACTCGGCAAAGACACCTACCATCTGCATCATCATGCGCCCTGCCGGCGTCGTGGTGTCGATGGCTTCCGTCAGTGACCGGAAGCCGGCACCCGCCGCGTCGATCTTCTCCATGATGGACAGGAGGTCCTTGAGCGACCGCGATAGCCGGTCCAGCTTCCAGACGATCACCACATCGCCGTTGCGGAGCTGATCGAGCATCCGGTGCAGCTCGGGCCGATCCCAACGGCCACCGGAGGCGCGCTCCTCGAACATGCGCTCGCATCCGGCGGCACGGAGCGCGTCGATCTGCGCGGCGGTGTCCTGACCGCGATCTGTGGAAATGCGCGCATAGCCAAAGTTCATGCAGCGATTGTTGCGCTTTCTTGTTGCTCAATCAAGTTAATTCGCAACATATTTTCGCAACAACGGTAGGTAGGGCAGGGGGCTTGCGCTCGGTCTGCTCACACGCCTGTTTTTCTTGGCGTTTTCTGGGGTTGAGCTGCTATCCGACCTCAGAGGGCTTAGATGTGTCTCTCAACTGACCGTTTTCGACCAGCCCTTCGAAAGCGGTCATTGGAATTCTAACGTGGATGGTAGCCTCGTTCCGCACTGCCCTCCCTCAGGAGATCTACTCAAATGTCGCGGTGCAAACCACTGTCAGCCCACTTCCGTCTCCCCCGCCGCCACCAGCTTGCGTAGCGCGTGATCCATCGCGGCGATCTCTTCTTCCGTCAGCGCCGTCAGCAGCGCCTTTTGCGTTTCCACATGCTCGGGCACGGCTGCGTCGATCAGATCAAAGCCCTTCTGCGTCAGCTTTACCACGGCACGGCGGGCGTCCTTCGAGTCAGTCGTGCGCGTGACCAAGCCTTGTTTAGCCAGCTGGTCGATCCGATTGGTCATGGTGCCGGAGGTAATCATCATCGCGGCCATCAACTCGCCCGGGGAGAGCGCGTGTGGCGGTCCGGCACGACGCAGAGTCGCCAGCACGTCAAATCCGGCGGCGTTCAGGCCGTGGCGGGCGAAGGTTTCGCCCATACGGCGGGCATTGTGATGAAACAAGCGAGATAGCCGCCCGACTGGCCCCATGGCGCTAACATCGAGGTCGGGACGCGCGCGCCGCCATTGCTCCAGTATTCGGTCCACGGGGTCCATGCGGGCAGCCTATACGGAATTTCTCTTGATCTCAAGATATTCATCCATTATCTTGAGATCAAGAGAAATGAAAGGAGTCCGCCCGTGCCCCGCTCTTTAGACCTTTTATTCACGGCGCTCGCCCCGGCGATCTGGGGCAGCACCTATATCGTCACGACCGAACTGCTGCCGGACGGCTACCCCATGACAGCGGCAATGCTACGGGCGCTGCCTGCGGGCATCCTGCTGCTTCTGTTCACCCGTGTCCTGCCGAAAGGTATCTGGCTCGCGCGGTCCTTCGTGCTCGGCGCTCTCAATTTCTCGATCTTCTGGTGGCTGCTCTTCGTCGCCGCCTACGAACTTCCCGGCGGGGTTGCGGCAACGGTCGGTGCGATTCAGCCGCTGATCGTGCTGTATCTCTCAAAACTGCTACTCGACCAAGGCATCCGGCCCGCCGCTGTGATCGCCGCGTCTGGCGGCATTCTCGGCGTGGCCCTGCTGGTCCTGACGCCCCGCGCGGAGCTGGACTGGGTAGGCATCCTCGCCGCCTTGGGCGGGGCTGTCTCCATGGCATTTGGCACGGTGTTGACACGAAAGTGGCAGCCGCCGGTTCCGGCCCTCACCTTCACCGCGTGGCAGCTCACCGCAGGTGGCCTGCTGCTGCTACCGGTGGCGCTTGTAGTTGAACCGGCCTTGCCGCCGCTCGATACCGGCGCGGTTCTGGGATTCACCTATCTCGGCCTGATTGGCGGGGCGCTGACCTACTTCTTTTGGTTCCATGGCATCGCCAGCCTCGGCCCCCCTACCGTCGCCCCGCTCGGCCTCCTGAGCCCCGTCGCCGCGACCTTCCTTGGGCTGTTCATCCTGAATGAAACGCTCAGCCCGCTTCAGTCTGCTGGCATGATTCTGGTTCTGGCCAGCGTCTGGCTCGGCCAGCACGCGCAACGTACCGTTTGTGCCACATAGGTTTTGGCAAGGGGTTTGTGTCCGGAGTGGGGAGCTTTGTCGCCGTAAGGCCGATGGCCGCTTTCGCCCAGTATCCAAAAAGCCACCGAAGTCAGACTTGAACTTCACCTCTGACAAGGATGTGCACATCCCCACCGATAAAGATTTGCTCGGATTCCGCCGTTCTGATCGCAACGCGTCCAAGTCTGCCAATTTTTGTTCCTTGCGAAATCAGCAAGGGTCGCAACAACCGCCCAGTTTCTCGAAACTGAACCGCGCCGGGTTTGCCGGAGGCTGATTTGTCTTAGTTACGCGGCCATGTCTGACCTTTCTATAGCCGCGTAGAAGTTTGTCTCGGCTTCTGCTGGCGGGATATTTCCGATGGGTTCCAGCAGGCGTCGGTTGTTGAACCAGTCGACCCACAGACCTGGCTTGCCGATACCATCGCCTGCATCCCAGACTACAAGATCACCCGCGTAAACGACCTGCTGCCCTGGAATTAGCGGTCAGACCGGACGCTTACGATGAACGCAGGAAATTCGCCGGTCAAGTCGATATCAACGATACCAACGCCGCACTCTTGCCGGATGATATCTTTGTTCTTTGGGATGCCACCTGACCTGCCCCCCGAGGCTCCCTCATTCATAACGAGAGTTTGCGGGTTTGGTGAATTGGTTCAGCATGAGGTTGACCATCTGGTCGCCTGTGATTTTCCCTGATTTCAGCTTCATGCGGCGATGGCAATCTGACGAATGGCTGGGTTTTGCGGTGGTCGGCTGAGGACGATTGTCATCAGAAGGGCAAAAAGAAGCCTGATCCAGCGGGCCAGGAGACGCATGTTGTGACCTGCAGCACAGAGGATGGCGTTGATCGTATCGCCTTCGGTTCCGGCGAGGTGGTTTCGTTCCAGATGGCCGTCTTGCTTGAGGTGGCCGATGACGGGTTCGATGCCGCTGCGCCTTCGCATTTCGCGGCGGATGGTCGGTGAGGTGATGCCTCGGGTGTGGGAGATGGTGATATCGAGATCGTCCCGCTTCACCTTGTGGCCGCGGTAGCCGCGGTCGACATAGGCGCGTTTGACGGCTTGTCCGGTGAGGCGGGCCACCTGATCGATCTGGGCATCGAGCGTGTGACCGTCATAGGGGTTGCCGGGCAGCGCCATAGCGCCGAGCACAAACTGGCCGCCCTTGCAGCGCTCGTTGGTGGTGGCGATTGAGGTCTTGCAACCAAACTCATAGCGGGTGCGCGCCTTGCCTTTGCCAATACACTCTACCTCCGGCGCGTGCAGGGCATAAAGCTTGTCCTTTTCGCCGGACTGTTGGCCCAGGATCCGATCAGCACGCTCCAGAGCGATCTCAAAAGCTGCTTCAAGTGCCGGGTTACCAGCGATCTTGCGGCGGATATCCCTGATTAGACGACCCAGCCAGGTGCGCATCTTGCGGATCCAGCGCAGGCCCTGCTTGTGGCCACCGGTAAACAAAAGCCGTCCCACCTCACGCTTTGCCCATGTCGCCAGCCGAAGGAAGGACTGGCGCAATTTGATGCCATAGCGCTTTGCGACCCGGTTCAGCCATTCGATGGCGCGCAGGATCAGATGGCTGTCGGTGGGATGCGCCACCGCCTTGGTCTGCACTGTGGTGTCAACGGTGATCCTTTCCAGTTGGCGCTGGCTCACCGCTTTGGTCTTGACCGCCACCACGAGGCATTCGGCCAATAACAGCTCCATCTCGTCGGCACCGATCCGTTTGCGCCAGCGCGTCATCGACGAGCGGTCAAAGGGCAGCCCGTGCTGGAAATGCGTCTCGCCGCAGAAGGCCTGGAAATACGGGTTCTCCCGCCAGACCGCGCAGGTCTCCTCGTCGCTCAGCCCCTTCATGTGTTTCAGAAGATGCAGCCCGGCCATCAGCCGCGTCCGCAGCCCGCGCCGCCCTTTGCGCTCATGGAAATACGGGCCAAACGCATCATCGAACCGACCCCAGTCGATCAGCGCTGCAAGTCTGATCAGCTCGTGTTCGGGGTCAAGGATCGCCTCCAGCGAGGAGCGGAACAGATCACTGGACGGCGCTTTGGAAGGGTCAGGTCGCATCGTCATCTCGCATGTTCTTGAAGCCTGACAAGAGTGGAACACATCCCGCCGAGGCTGGGAATCCCCTACGTGCAGGCGCGTAAGAAATCGCAAGGTTTTGATGGGTATTGGTACGAAACCTTGCGATTCCTGATACTTTGGTAACCAGAATGACTGGGCCTTGTCAGACACTTACGTGAAAATCACGGGCGACCATCTGGACGGCGTTCTCATGACTGATCGAATGGTTGAGCCAAAATCCATTATTTCCAGCAAGATGGCTTTGACCACAAAGCCTCCGCAAATAATTAACTAATGTTCAGAATCCAAATTCTCCCAGACAAGCGCACATCTCTAATGAAGGGATTACTCGCGACCGAGCATGATCACGCACCACTTTCCATAACAAGTAGGAAAATCGTTGTTTCAGAAACTGCTTCATAAGAATGCGGAACGTCTGCCGGATACCGGAAGTAATCCCCGGGACTAAGCGTCTGAGCATTCCCCGAAGGCCCCAAACGAATGTTACCGTGGCAGATAATGGCGTGCTCGATGGTTCCACTTGGATGGGGTTCGGCTTCACGTCGTTCTCCCTGTTCAAGTGTTACGCGATACAGATCGCGCCGCCGCATTGGAGGACACTTTGAGAGTAATGTTGTGAAGAACTTGGAAACCTCCGACGATAACGCTGCCCCTTCACTCGCCCGGACCACCTGGCATGGAGAGACGGTATTTTCAAAAAGAAAACTGAACGGGACTTCCAACGCAGAAGCGATGGCCCAGAGAGTTTCGACACTTGGGTTTCCTTGGCCTGCTTCGAGTTGTGATAGGGTCGACTTTGAGAGGTTTGCCTTGGTTGCAAGAGCAGAGAGGCTCAAGTCCGCCTGCTCACGTTCCCGCTTAACAGCCCTTGCGATAAGTTCTTTTGGCGTCATTCATCGTCCGTTCGCTTTACAATGTTAATGTTCGCCTTGACGAACGATCTTGCATAACTCAAGATATCGAAAACTTGTTCGAAATACGAGAGCCTTGGCACATGGAAATTGATCTGTCTCCAGCAATCATCCAACCAAGGCAGGAGTTTTGGAATGGTTTCCGAGACATCACTCCGCTGACTTTGGGAATGATTGTTTATGGTGTGGCCTTCGGGCTTCTCGCGTCACAGGCGCAAATGAGCGAACTTCAAACTGGAATTATGGGTACCACGGTCTTCGCAGGGTCATCCCAGATCGTGGGTGTTGAAAGGCTCGTAGCCGGTGCGGGTGCCTTTTCGGCGCTTGTCGCTGGTCTAACACTAAATGCACGCATATTGCTCATGACTACCTCCTTGAGAGGGGAGCTGTCAGGGCGCCCTGTTTGGCAAATCTTGTTGGGAGTACATCTGACGACAGATGAAAACTGGGCAATGATGCACGCCGCGCGGGCAAGAGGGAAAACTGCTGGGTATTGGTATCTGGTTGGTGGAGGCGCATCTCTGCTGATTTTTTGGGTTTTGGCGACAACACTTGGCGTGGGATTTGCCAGAGTATTACCCGAGCCTCGCGCCATCGGAATCGACTTCGCCTTCACTGCGGCCTTTATCGCCATGCTGCGAAACATGTGGCGCGGGCAAGCGGATGCTCTGCCTTGGCTGGTCTCAATAGGATGCAGTATATGTTTCATCCTATTTGCCCCCTTTGAGGCATCTTGGGCACTCGTCGTCGGTGGTCTTGCGGGTGCTGCAACAGCTGGGCTTATCAACCATGGATGAGCGTGTGATCCTAATCCTCGGTCTTGCGGTTGGTACGTTTTCGATCCGACTTGCTGGATATGCCCTTGGTGCGAAGTTGCCCACATCCGGCGCTTGGCCCCGCGCCTTTGCCGCGTTGCCGGGCTGCCTTATCGCCGCCCTCATATCAGTCATACTTGTAAGAGCAGACGCAGAGGAATGGGGCGCAGCTAGTCTGGCCCTGCTCTGCGCCGTGATAACGCGAAGCGTACCCTTCACTATGCTCGTCGGGATCGGAGCCGTATGGTTTCTGCGTAGCATGGGTTGAGAAGGACAAACCTATGATGACTGACACTGTGCAAATTTGCGAGATCATTCTTCTCAACAAACAGGCCCCAAGGTTTGAATGGGCCAAGATTCCCGTGTCGTCAGGCCGTCGTCGTGTGTTCTTCACGAGCCGCGCTCAGGCGGCACACCTTCCCCAAAATGCCCCTGTCCGCATTGTCAGCGATGACACTTTCAATCCCGAGGGTCTCCTGGAACTTGTTCACCAAGAATTGAGTGACGGAGAGACCCCGCTAGTCGCGACCAACGACGAGTATCTTGTTCCCATCTGCCGCCAAATGCAGGCGCAAATTGCTCGCTACCCATCCTCTGATCTGACGCCGTTCCGGGACAAAAGAGTCATGAAAACGTGCATCCGTGAAGCCAGGCTGCGCACGCCCCGCGCCATTGACATACCTGATGATTGGCAAGGGGACATAAACCCTTTCGTTAGGCGCGCCTCTGACGACATTGGGTTTCCTCTGGTGGCAAAACCCGCATCGGAAGCGAACAGCCGTGGGGTTACAGTCATCGAAAACAGAATGGCGCTCCGAAACTGGCTACTTGTCAATAAGACCGGCAAGGGCGCGCTGCTGGAAGAACACATCAAAGGCCGACTGTTCTTTTGTGACACAATGATCGACGCCAAAGGATCGCGGGACGTGCTGATGATCTGTGAATATGCCAACCCTCCGCATTTGTTTTCAGAAGGAATGGCACACGGCAGTTTAACGCTTCCGCAAGATGATCCACTGTTTCAACGAATTGCCAAGTTCAACCTTGAAGCTTTGGCAGCGTTGCCGGAAATCCTATCTACGATCACACATCTAGAAGTGTTTTTGACCCCGAACGATGAGTTGGTTTTTCTAGAAGTTGCAGCTCGGGCTCCGGGTGCTTGGGTGGCCCGCATAGGTGAGCGACACATAGGAATTAACCTCGAAGAGTTGAACTTCCGATTGCAATTGCGGTTGCCTTACGAGGTCGCAGAGAGCGCATTGGACTATGCCGCTTGGTTGTGGTTTCCGATGAAGACAGGAACAGTTGCGCGCCTCAATCAGCCTGAAATCGCAATACAGGACCGCCTGGAGTGGACAGTTCAGGAAGGTGAGTACTGCCAGAAACCATCATCAGATGGTCCCAATCTGCCCGAGAATGCTGTGTGTCGGGTCGAGTTCTGGGATAAGGAAGCACACGTCGTTAAAAAACACTTTCGAAGATTGATAGGATTTGAGCCCGTCACATATTACTCACTTCCCGAAGTCTCGTGACGAACGGAAATCTTTAGAGCGGCCTTATTGCCAGATGCTCGACCTCGTTCTTTTCAGTGAAGTGGTCCCACTTATCGGGACAGTTCAGCGGCCTTTCAAAGGTGTATCCGGTTTAGGTTTGACCTGAGCCCCTGAATCTCCTCCAGTTTTGTGTAGAGTCCGCCCAACCAAAGGACAGAGGTGGCGCGGCAAATCTGAACAGTTGAGTTAGGTGGATTTTCCGCTCCTGATCCGGCAGCGTTGCCGAGACGAAGGAGCGAAGATGACCAAACGACCCAGACGGAACCACAGCCCTGCATTCAAGGCGAAGGTCGCATTGGCGGCATTGAAGGGCGACAGGACGATGAGCGAACTGGCGGCGCAGTTCGATCTGCATCCGAACCAGATCAAGCAATGGAAGGATCAGCTTCTGGACGGGGTGTCCGGCGTGTTTGATGACAGACCGAAGGCTTCGAAGGCACCCGATATAGATGTCAAAACCCTGCACGCGAAGATTGGCCAGCTGACGCTGGAAAATGATTTTTTGGAAGGCGCGCTCGACAAGGCCGGTCTGTTGTCGAGCGCAAGGAAATGACGGACCCGGATCACAAGTTGAGCCTGACCAGGCAGGCCACGCTTCTCGGAATCAGCCGGGGCAGTCTCTACTATGAGCCGCGCCCAACCAGCGACGCGGACCTCAAACTGATGCGCCGGATCGACGAGTTGCACATGGAATTCCCGTTCGCGGGCAGCCGGATGATGAAAGGCTTGCTCCGGCAGGAAGGCTTCACGGTCGGTCGGCTACATGTGGCGACGCTGATGAAGACCATGGGCATCGAAGCCTTGTATCGCAGGCCGAACACGTCGAAACCGGCACCGGGGCACAAGATCTATCCCTATCTGCTGCGCAAGCTGGCGGTGAACCGTCCCAATCAGGTCTGGGCGATGGACATTACCTACATCCCGATGGCCCGAGGCTTCGTTTATCTGGTTGCCGTCCTGGACTGGTTCAGCCGCAAGGTTCTGGCATGGCGTCTGTCGGTCACGCTGGAAACCGCACCATGTCTTGAGGCAATGAACGAGGCGACCCGCCGGTTCGGCAAGCCAGAGATCATGAACTCGGACCAAGGATCGCAGTTCACGTCCATCGACTTCATCAAGGCGCTGAAGGACGCCGAGATCCAAATCAGCATGGATGGAAAAGGCGCGTGGCGGGACAACGTGTTCGTCGAGCGGCTCTGGCGCAGCATCAAATACGAGGAGGTCTACCTCCGCGCCTATGACAGCGTCTCGGCCGCCCGCGACAGCCTCGGCCGATACCTGACATTCTACAACACGAGGAGACCGCATTCATCGCTGGACGGGAAGACACCCGATCAGGCATATCACATCACGCCGCGACAAATCCCGGTCGCGGCATAACCGAGCGGAAAATCCACTTACGAAACGGCTCGAAACTGTTCAGACAAACCAAGCCACCTCTGACGGACGAATGAAAGCAAGATTTACCGACGAACAGATCATCGCGATGATCAAAGAACAGGAAGCTGGCGAGAAGACGGCTGACGTATGCAGGCGCTTTGGGATTAGCCAGGGTACCTTCTACAAATACAAGAGCAAGTATGGCGGCATGGAGCCGTCGGATGCCAAGAAGCTGCGGGCGCTGGAAGCCGAGAACGCGAAGCTGAAGAAGCTTCTGGCCGAGCAGATGTTGGATA
>Ga0316205_10002722_pt1 | contig 17841 bp, 19 predicted proteins | sample 3monthpyrite_MG_FD_204941 | JGI IMG/M metagenome (GOLD analysis project Ga0316205, IMG submission 204941) | Microbial mat bacterial communities from mineral coupon in-situ incubated in ocean water Damariscotta River, Maine, United States -... | ecosystem: Environmental > Aquatic > Marine >... | reverse complement strand
CCTAAGTCAGGCTATCACCAATCCAACCGATCCGGAGTGCCTGATGAGCGACGCCCCCAACCCCAGTGATATTGCCCGCGACGTGTTGCGCATTGAAAGTGATGCGCTTGGTCAGATGCGCGCCGAGCTTCCCAAGGATTTCGATGACGCGGTTGAGCGGTTGTTGGATGTGCAGGGCCGCGTTGTGGTCTCGGGCATGGGCAAATCGGGCCATGTCGCGGCCAAGATCGCGGCCACGATGGCCAGCACCGGCACCCCGGCACAATATGTCCATCCGGGCGAGGCCAGCCATGGCGATCTGGGCATGATCACTCAGGCCGATGCGCTGGTGCTGATCTCGAATTCCGGCGAAACCAAAGAGCTGGCCGATATCATCGCCCATGCCAAACGCTTTGCCATCCCGCTGGTGGCGATGACCAAAAAGCCCGAGGGTACTTTAGGACGTCAGGCCGATTTCGTTCTGCCCTTGCCTGATGCGCCCGAGGCATGTGGCATCGGCATGGCACCCACCACATCCACCACCTGCACCATGGCGCTGGGCGATGCGCTGGCCGTGGCTCTGATGCGGCTGCGCGGGTTTGAGCGGGAAAATTACCTCACGCTTCATCCCGGTGGTACCCTTGGCGCGCAACTGTTGACCGTATCGGCGGTAATGCACAAGGGCGACAACCTGCCCATCGTGCATGAGGCAACCCCAATGAGCGAAACCCTGTTGGAAATGACCGCCAAAGGCTTTGGCGTCGCTGCCGTCATTGAAAACGGCAAGCTGACCGGCGTGATCACGGATGGGGATTTGCGCCGCAATCTGGATGATCTGATGGCCCACACGGCCGGAGAAGTCGCCACGCGGGACCCCCGCACGATTTCCCCGCAGGCGTTGCTGACCGAGGCGCTGGGCAACATGACCATGCAAACCCCGAAGGTCATGGCATTGTTTGCGGTCGAGGAAGACGGGACCCTGCAGGGCCTTGTGCATATCCACGATATCCTGCGGACGGGTCTGGCCTGACCCCGCTTTCATTGTTCTGGAAATACTCCCGCCGGAGGCGTCGGCCCTCTCGTCAGGTTACGCCCGTTCATCCTTGGGCGAGCCCATCACCACATAGGACGTAATCGAATTCACCTGCGGCAGCGTGCCGATCACATCGGTGTGGAAGGATTTGTAAGCGGCCAGCCCTTCGACCTCGATCCGCACCAGATATTCCACCGTGCCGGTGATGTTATGACACTCCACCACTTCGGGGGCGATGGCCATGGCGCGTTCAAATGCCTCCTGGCTGGCCTTGGTGTGCGAGTTCAGCCCGACGGCCGCATAGGCGATGAACCCCACACCCATCGCGCCTTTGTCCAGCACCGCGCGATACCCCTTTATCACGCCCCGGCGTTCCAATTCCTGCACCCGGCGCAGACAGGCCGAGGGCGACAGACCAACACGGTCGGCCAGATCGAGGTTGCTGATCCGGCCATCCCGACCAAGTTCACGCAATATATTGTCGTTTATTTGACCCATAATGCCGATACATTGCTCAAATAATTTGATTGGGTCAATAATTCGCAATTCAAATGTGCGCAACCCCGCATAGGGTTGCGCCATGACTTGGGATATTTTCACGGCGCTTACCGCCTTCGCCTTCATCACGGTGATCACACCGGGGCCGAACAACCTGATGCTGATGGCCTCGGGGGCCAATTTCGGGTTTCGCCGCACGATTCCGCATATGTTCGGGATCGGGCTGGGGATGCCGTTCATGGTGATCCTCGTCGGGACCGGCATCATGCAGGTGTTTGATGCCTGGCCCGTGACCTACACGGTGCTCAAAGTGCTCAGCGTTGGCTATCTGCTTTATCTGGCTTGGAAAATTGCCAATGCGGCACCCCCCAAAACAGGTGAAGTGCAGGGCAACCCCCTGACCTTTTTGCAGGCCGTGGCGTTTCAGTGGGTCAACCCCAAAGCCTGGACCATGGTGCTATCCGCCGTCACGTTATACGCCACCGGGCGTGACCTTGCGTCGGTGCTGTTGGTGGCGCTGGCCTATCTGGGCGTGTCCTCGATCAGCACCACCAGCTGGACGGTTCTGGGTCAGCAGATGCGCCGCCTGTTGAACAGCCCTGCGCGGCTCAGAATGTTCAATTGGGTGATGGCGGGGTTGCTGGTGGCCACTTTGATCCCGGTGCTATGGCCCGCGTAAGCGGCAAGGCCGGTTGCGATTGCAAATCCATACACAACGCGCCATATATTCCAGCGGTATGATACGGAGCGGTCCATGACCCATTATCTCGACTTCGAGAAACCTTTGGCCGAAATCGAAGGTAAGGCCGAAGAGCTGCGGGCAATGGCGCGCACCAATGAAGAGATGGATGTCGAGGACGAGGCGGGCGCGCTGGATCGCAAGGCCGCCGACCTTCTCAAGGACCTCTACAAGGGGCTGACGCCGTGGCGGAAGTGTCAGGTCGCGCGCCATCCCGAACGCCCCCATTGCAAAGACTATATCGAAAAGCTGTTCACCGATTACACGCCGTTGGCCGGGGATCGGAATTTTGCCGATGATCTGTCGGTGATGGGTGGGTTGGCACGGCTGAATGATCGCCCCGTTGTGGTGATCGGTCATGAAAAAGGCAACGATACGCAAAGCCGGATTGAACGCAATTTCGGCATGGCCCGCCCCGAAGGGTATCGCAAGGCCATCCGCCTGATGGATCTGGCGGACCGGTTCAACCTGCCCGTGGTCACGCTGGTGGACACCCCCGGCGCTTATCCCGGCAAAGGCGCCGAAGAGCGCGGCCAGTCCGAGGCGATTGCGCGTTCGACCGAGAAATGCCTGTCAATCGGCGTGCCGCTGGTCAGCGTGATCATCGGCGAAGGCGGATCAGGCGGCGCCGTGGCCTTTGCATCGGCCAATCGCGTCGCCATGCTGGAACATTCGGTCTATTCGGTGATCAGTCCCGAGGGCTGTGCCAGCATTCTTTGGAAAGACGCCGAGAAGATGCGCGAAGCCGCCGAGGCATTGCGTCTTACCGCCCCGGATTTGATCCAATTGGGCGTGGCCGATCACATTATCAACGAACCGATGGGCGGGGCGCATCGCGCCCCCGACATGGCCATTGCTGCCGTGGGAGAAGCGATCAGCGCCATGCTGGACGATCTGAACGGCAAAAGCCGCAAGAAGCTGATCAAGGATCGTCGCGATAAATTCCTGAAAATGGGCGATCAGGGGCTGGCTGCGTAACACTGGCCGGAATTGCAATAGTACAGACAAAACCGGAATGCGCTGTGCAAAATCAGGTGTCAGTTTGTAAACTTTGGCCGCATTGACAATTGTCGGTCTTGCCCTTTTTGTCCGCCTGTCGAGTTAACGAGGAATCCCTCTTGTCCGGTCAATGCAAACAGAAGGCAGGGATTGCCATCCTTGGGGCTGGGATTGGAGGCTGCATTGCGGCGCTGGAGCTGGCGCGTTCGGGGCAACCCGTCACACTGATTGATCGTGCACCCCGGCCCATGATGGGGGCCAGTCGGCATAACGAAGGCAAACTGCATTTGGGATATGTCTATGCCGCGGATGCGCGACTGGACACACACAAGATCATGGCACAGGGATCTCTTCGTTTCCTGGGGATTCTGGAGCGCCTGACCGGGGTTTCCCGCGACCAGTTTACGGTGTCAGATGCCTTCACTTACGTTGTGCCGGACGATTCCGTGCGCACGCCAGACGAGATCGGCACCTATTTTGACACCGTCGACGATACTGTCGCACAAATCTGCGATCAGATCGGGCTGCCCCGTCTGGCCAGAGCCAGAGTCGCCTCGACAGAATTCTGCCAAAGCGCTTACTCTGATCGTGTGCAATCCGCTTACCGCACGGCCGAGATCGCCGTTGATCCGGGCCGGGTTTCGGACATCGTTGCCGCAGCGGTCTACGCGCATCCGCTGATTACGTTTCTGGGCAACCAAACCGTGATGGACGTCTCGAACACAGGATCGTCTGGTTACAGGTTCGGACTGTCCGGCAACACTGAAATCACCCAGCTTGAGGCGGCTGGCGTCATCAACGCCCTTTGGGAAGATCGCCTTCGGATTGATGAAATGATTGGCCTTCGGGCGTCCTCTGTGTGGTCGCAACGGTGGAAAGCTACAGTGGTGATCGATGTGCCACCCGGATCGGTCACAATTCCCAGCACCACGGCCCTGGTTGGCCCTTACGGGGATTTCGTATTGTATGGCAGGTCTCGTGTTTACGTGTCGTGGTATCCTGTGTGCCGGCTCTCGATGTCTACCAAAGCCATCCCGGATGAGGTGCGCGCGCTCGCTGCCGCGACGGATCACGAAGACATCCGCACCAGATCGCTTGAGGGACAATCAGAATTGATCCCCGGGGTACTGGACTTGCTGCAGTACAAAGACACCACACGGATTGGTGGCGGCTTCATCATGGCGATTGGCGACAGTGATATTGATGACCCCAAAAGCGCCCTTCATGAACGCCATCAGATCGGCGTCGAAGACTTAGGCAACTGGGTGTCACTCTCAACTGGCAAGTTCTGCACGGCACCGATGTTCGCCGTTGAGGCCGCCCAACGTCTGAAGGAATCGCTGGCATGAGTTTGCAGGAGGTGACCTGTCTGATTCCGCTGTATCGCTCGGTTCCGCAGCTGCCAAGGGTATTTGAAAATATTGATGACCATCTCAGGCTTGGTGCAAGGGTGTTGTGTTCGGACGAGCACGGGTTTGATGACGCGGCCCGGCAAATTATCGACCGATACGCGTCCCACCCTGATGTTCAGGTTTTTTCAAGTACGGGTGGGGGCGACTGGGTCAGCAACTGCAATCGTTTGATAGCAGCATGTGAAACGCCATTCTTTCGAATTGTGCCCCATGATGACACCTTTCCAGCAGACTCAACGGCGTTGCTGGTGCGTGCGTTGCGCAATAATCCGAAGCTTGTGGTCAGCCACGGTCGTGTGCTTGCCGAGAATGATGCCGGGGTGCGCCTGCCAAACAGGGACGAACCCACCTTGCGTCCTGAACCTGTGGCTGATCCGCTGCGATTTTCGGCCGAGCTGTTTTGGAGGGGGCATTACAACGGTGCGTTCAAGTCCGTCATTCGGCGCAATGTTGTTGACGGTGGCCCGCTGTTGATCAGGCCCACGGCCTCGTTACGGCACTCCGAGCGCGCCTGGTTGTTCGCGTATTCGCTGCTGGGCGAGTTTTCTTTCAATCCCGACGCCACAATACAGAAACGTTACTGGACCGGCAGCCTGACGGATCGCTGGGAACGGGATCCGCAGGACATGATCGAAACGGCGCATGTCATGGTCGGCTACGCCACGGATTTTATCAAAGATGAAGATATCCTGAATGCGCTACGCTTCAACCTGTACTTCAATGCGGTGCGACGCGCGGCCAGGCAAGAAGGGTATTACTCGCGCCACCCAGGCTTTGATCCGGCGATGTTGCCGGCCCTACAAGTGATCAAGCCCATGAATAAGCGCGACAAGTGGCACACCATTTTGAAAATGTTCAGAAAAGCTTGAGCTGGCACCCTGAGATCAGGCACACGCCGTTCCGCTAACGCACCAGCATCTTCAACCCCTGGGTCACGTCCGAGCGCACCGCCAGACGCAAGCCCGGTTCATCTCCGGCCTTGAGTGCGCCGATGATCAGGCGGTGGTAGTGCGGTGGTTCCTTGCGCTCCAGACGGCCATAAAGCGCGCGCATGGTGGGGCCCAGTTGCAGCCACACGGTTTCAGCCATGGCCAGCATCGCCGGGGCCTGGGCGCGCAGGTAAAGCGCGCGATGAAACTCCAGATTGCGGCCGATATAGCCAACGGCATCATGGCGGGCGATGTCCTCGGTAATGCGGGCATTGATGCTTTGCAGCCGGTCAATCAGGGCAATATGGGCGCGGGGCAGGGCGCGACTGGCCAGTTCCACCTCGATCAGGGATCGCAGCGCGGCCAGTTCCTCGATCCGCTCCGAGGTCAACTCGGGTGTGCTGACGCGGCCCGTGCTGGACAGGGTCAATGCACCTTCAGCGGACAGGCGGCGCACCGCTTCTCGTGCGGGGGTCATCGAGACGCCAAATTCGGCCCCCACGCCGCGCAGGGTCAGGGCCTGACCCGGGGGAATCTCGCCATGCATGATCCGGGCGCGCAAGCCCCGATAGACGGTGTCATGGGCTGACGGCGATGGATCTGGGCGCATGGAGAGTAGCATGGCACCCTTTGTGATCACAAATCTGCGTCGCGTCAATCGCTGAAGCGATAGCGATGCAGCGCCGCCCCATTCTGGCGCAACCACTGGCGTGGGCTCTGGTAGTTTGGATAAAGCTGTTCGACCACGGCCCAGAAGGCCGGTGAATGGTTCATTTCGACAAGATGCGCCACTTCATGGGCGGCCACATACTCCAGCACGTCGGGCGGCGTCATGATCAGCCGCCAGGAATACATCAGGCCCTTCTGAGACGAACAGGATCCCCAGCGCGAGCGTGTATCGCGCAGGGTCAGGCGGGCATAAGTCCGGCCAATCCGGGCCGCATAGTGGTCCGAGGCCGTCGCCAACCGATCCCGCGCGCGCGTTTTCATCCATGCCTGCACCCGCGCTGCGACCGTCTCGTCACGGCCCGGCACGATCAACCGATCGCCCTCAACACGCAGGCCACGCCCGGCACCCGGAGCGATTCGCAAGATCCGGCCCTCAACTTCGACCTGCGCCCCAAGACCCACCACCACCTTGTCAGGTTGGCGGGTCAGCTGCGCGCGCAGCCAGTTTTCTTTTTCATGGGCAAAGTTCAGCGCCTCACGTTCGGCCACGCCCCGGGGCAATGTCAGGGTTACCTTGCCATCAACACCCGACACACGCAGCGAAATCCGCCGCGCCCGCGCCGATTGGCGCAGGGTTATCTGCAAGGGGGGGTTGCCTGGAAGGACGTGTTGGCCCATATCGCCTCTGATCCGTGGTTTGCGCGCGGCCCTGAAAGCCTTTGACACCTCCCCGGTGTTATGGCAGGTGGCGCAGACCCACGGCAAGACATGAGATTTGAAAGGAAGCACCCATGCCCAAGGAAGAATGGGGCGTAAAGCGCCTTTGCCCAACCACGGGCCAGCGGTTCTACGACCTTAACAAAGACCCGATCGTCAGCCCCTACACGGGCGAGGTCGTGGAGTTGAACACCGGCAAGAGCCGCACCATCACTGCCGATGCGGAAGACGCCGAGACCAAAAAGATGAAGGCCACCGAAAAAGACGCGGCTGGTGATGATGATCTGGATGATGATGACGTTGATGTCGATCTGGGCGATGACGTTCTGGAAGATGACGATGATGACGACAATGTCTCGCTGGATGAAATTGCCGACGTCGCCGCGGATGACGACGACAATTGATGTGACGGATCGGCGGGATTTTACACTTGATCCCGCCAGCCGCATTCCCTAAAGCGTTTTGAGGAAAATCTGAGTTTCGGTTTTCCACGAAACGTAGCGACAGAAATGAGTGTTGCGGCGTTTTGTTTTAAGTGCGTACCGCAAGTTTAAAGCAAAACGCTTTGGATAGCGGCATCGGGCCTGGTGGCCCATCGGTTAGGGGCCTTAGCTCAGCTGGGAGAGCGCTTGCATGGCATGCAAGAGGTCAGGGGTTCGATCCCCCTAGGCTCCACCATTCCCCCTAAGAAAAGCCCGCCCGCAAAACAGGGTGTGCCCACTCTCTTACTTCTTCCTGCGATCTTTGATGCGATTGTTGAAGAAATCGAGGCGCTCTTGCAATTCTTCGAGGTCGAACGGCTTTGTAATGTAATCATCCGCTCCTGCAGCAAAAGCCCGGTCTATGTACATTTGTTCGGACATTGCCGTCAGCATTACGATTGGCGCGTGTGTGTACTCTGGCCTGTTTCGTAAGTTTCTGCACAACTCGATACCGTCTATGCCGGGCATCTGTATGTCCAGAAGAAAACAATCGAATTTCTTCGCGTAAGGTCTTGCCAGCAGGTCAAACGCATCAGATGCATTCGATGCGGTGACCAGCGTATGATCAGTTGTGTCCTTTATAACAACCTTCAGAAGTTCAAGGATGCTTAGGTCATCGTCGACAAAAAGTAAGTGCATAGTGCTTTCCCTCAGCCAAATTATCCCGAACACAGAAGGATAGTTCGTGCAGAGCTATAAGAACGCCTCGGTCAATAAATTTCAATGCATTGAGTCTGCTGAGTGAGGTTTGAGAGAAACTCGCCAACCAAACAAATGGCAGGCGCGCGCTGCCCCGGACAGCCAGGCAAGAGCCAAACGTGCGGTGCAGCTTAGGGTAGATGCGCACGTGTCACCCTATAATACGTTTTACTCCAACATATGCTGCGAGCGCCAAAGCGGGGCTTAACGCCAAAGCTGAAGCGCCCAATGCGATACACAAAATGCCAATCAGAAAAAGCACATTAACCATAACAATCGCTAGAAAAGGTCGTTTGTGCAGCACAGGAAAAATCCTATCAGTTTTGATTCAAATTCGGAGCTTAGGTTTAACACCAGGATGCAGAGCAATCTCCAAAAAAGCTGCAAAGGAACTTAAAAATGGGTTTTTGAACCATAATCCATCGTCGATTGTTTCCGTCAGCAAGATAATCTGACCTTGGGTCAAAAATCGTTCAATTCCAGCCATTGGTTACTAAGAATCGCAGGCAGAGAACGACGGTAGGTTTCCCAGCCTCAGGATGAGGCAGAATCCGGTCCATCCGGATTGTTTTCAAATTGATCCGTCAGATATGTCAGCGGATCATCCTGCGCATTGGGCGGGGTGCGGCCAAGCGCGTCGAGGAATAGTGAAAACAACTCGCCTTGGGAGGCGATGCCCAGCTTGGTGTGAATGCGTTTGCGATGTACCTTGACCGTCTCGGGGCTGTTGCCCAGTTCGCGGGCGATGGATTTCGAGGAATGCCCTTTCAAGATCAATTGCACGATCTCGGCTTCGCGCGCGCTCAGCACCGAGTGGCCAAAACGCTCAAAAGATTTTTCCAGGTGCAGGCCGATCCGCCCACTGCCTGCCAGCGTGTCGGGGTCCAGTTTCGGCCAATGTCGCCGACACAGGGCCGCGATGCAGGGCAATAGAGCGAAGAGGGCGGCATGCTGTGCTTCGCTCATCTGAAAGCCGGTTGCGCGGCTCCCAAGGGAAATCGCAATCGAAGCACCACCTTCAAAGGACACAAACACACTGGTTTCGTCGTAAAGGCCGGTGCCTGCATAGAAGGTTTGGTAATACTCGGACGACAAGAAATCATCCGGGGCGCAGTCGCGCAGGCACACCACCTTGTCGCCGATCCCGCGCTGAAAAAGATTGTAGAACGGATCAAGCAGATAGGCGAAATCCAGATAGGGTTTGATCGTGCTTGCCCCGTGGTCCGCATTTAGATTGCTAAAGAGCACAGCCGGGGATTGGTCGGTGAAAAACGCCGCGACAAACGTGCTGTCATAGCCCGAGGCCGATTGGCAAAGGTCGGCCAGGGCCGACATGAACCCGTCCTGCCCAATCAGATCGACTGCGCGGGCGATGCGAATGTAGGTGTCGGAGGCGGTTATGTGCATATCAGCTGTCTCAAACATTCTGGGGGGCATCAGGCCGGTTGCTGTTGAGTCATGCAATGGATTCCGCCGCCGTTCCAGCATATGGCCTCGATATCCACCTGCACGATCTTGCGGCCCGGGAATGCGGCCGCAAAGGCAGTGTGGGCGGCTTTGTCGGTTTCAGGCGTATTGAAACGGGGCATGACGACCCCGCCATTGGCAATGTAGGAATTTACGTAGGACGTGGCGGTCATGTTGGTCGGGGCATCATACTGCCAAGCCTCATGGATCACCGTGATCTCGATCTCATTGCCATCCGCATCGGTCTGGCCGCGCAGCGCGGACAGATTTTCGCGACATACCTCTTGGTGCGGGTCGTCCTTGTTCGGGTTGTCCTCGAACATCACATGGCCCGGTTTGGTGAAGGTCAAAACCCCGTCGATATGACCGTCGGTGATCCACTCATCCTCGTCACCTGGCAACCAGATCACCTTGCGCGCGCCAATGGCGTGGAACAATTCCCGCTCCACATCCGCGCGGGTCATGCCCGCATTGCGGTTGGGGTTGAGAAAGCAGGTTTCCGTGGTGATCACAGTGCCACGCCCGTCCGAGATCAACCCGCCCCCTTCGCCGGTCAGCGGCGATTGATAGAGTGGCAGACCAAGATAGCTGACCAGCGCGGCCCCAATATCGGCATCGCCCTCGGTGATCGGAAACTTGTCGCCCCAATTGTTGAAAATCAGGTTCGAGCCGATCACGGCGCCGCTCTCATGTTTGACAAACAGCGGGCCGGTATCGCGGAGCCACAGATCGTCCTGCGCCAACGGCACCACGTCGATATGGGCGGGCAACATGGCGCGCGCCTCATGCGCCACCTCCGGGTGCGCCACCACGCGGACAGGCTCAAACCGGGCAATGGCCGTGGCGATGGCAACAAAGGCTTTCTCGACCTCCGGCAGGCTGTCCCCCCAGAGCTCGGGATCGTCATCATGGGCCCACGCCATCCAGCAGGCCGCATGAGGTGCGGTTTCGACGGGCATGACAAAGCCCAGCTCGCCCGGTGTTTTGCCGGCATTCAATTGCTCTTGCAGATCACTCACCCCACCGGCTCCTGCTGGGTAATGCAATGAATGCCGCCGCCGCCGATGGCGATGGAGGGAATGGCCACCTGCGTGATGGTGCGATCCGGGAACAGATCCTGGAACACTTCGGCCACCAGCCCGTCTTCCTTGATGCCGTATTTCGGCATGATCACCCCACCATTGCAGATGTAGCTGTTCACGTAGGATTCGCAGAACATGTCGTGATCGTCGGGCGCATCCATCGCATCGGGCACCTCGATCAGCCGGATGGGGCGGCCCTTGGCATCGGTCTGGCCTTTCATGAACTCCAGATTGGCCAGCTTCTTGTCATACCATTCATTGTCCTCGCGCCCGGCCCCCTCGATTAGGACCACACCGGGGGCCATGAACATCGCGATCCCGTCCACATGACCATCGGTTTCATCCTCCAGCTCATTGCCCGGCAACCACAATACCTTGTCGCCGCCCAACATCTGCTTCAGCTCTTCTTCGATCTGCTCGCGGGTCCAGTCGGGGTTGCGGTTTGCATTGGGAAAGCAGGTTTCCGTGGTCAGGATCGTCCCCTCCCCATCAATGGAAATCCCGCCGCCCTCGGCAATCAGCTCGGATTGAAAGATCGGCACGCCAACGGCCTCAAGGATCGTATTCGATGCCGCGTCATCCCCGTCAAACGGGTCATATTTGCCACCCCATGCGTTGAACCGGAACGCCGCGCCCGCGCGATTGCCCTTGCCGTCAATCAGGAAATTCGGCCCTGCATCGCGCGCCCAGCTGTCGTCAATCGGGTGTTCCAGAATGTCGATATCGTTGCCCAGCAGCGCCTTCGCCCCGGCCACATCATCCGGATGCACCAGCATGGTCAGCGGCTCGTGCGCGCGCACCGCATGGGCCACGTCGCGGTAATTCTGGCGCGTCACCTCCATATCGTCCCACACCTCGGCGCGGCAGGGCCACATCATCCAGGTGCGTTCATGCGACCCCCATTCGGCAGGCATGTGGAAACCGGATTGCTTGGGGGTCAGGGTCATGGTGGCCTCGTCTGGTGAAGTTGAAAACGCTTCTGGATCAGTTTAATGATGAACTATGTTTGCCTACAAACACGTAATTCTATGGTCATTGACAAGAAAAGCTCATGAATAACCCGTATCGCCTGCTTCCCCCTCTCGGCGCGCTGGTCGGGTTTGAGGCCGCCGCGCGGCTGGGCGGGTTTGCCCCGGCTGCCGAAGAACTGAATGTCACGCAATCGGCGATCAGCCACCAGATTCGCACGCTTGAAGCGCATCTGGGCCAGCCGCTGTTTCACCGGATGGGGCGCGGGGTTGAGCTGACCGATGCAGGGCGCGATCTGCAAGGCACCTGCCAGGCGGCGCTTGAGTTGATCCGCCAGGGCGTGCGTCGGCTTGAGGCGTATTCCAAACCCGGTTCGGTCATCCTGCACATGCCGCCCAAAATCGCCGGGCCGTGGTACAGCGCCCACCTGCCCGCCCTGCGCCGCGATCTGCCCCGGATTGAGCCTTGGTTGCACAGCGCAGCGGGCGAGGTGGATTTGTGGGAGGCCGAATTTGATATCACCCTGCGCCTCCGCCCTGCGCAGGAAGAAGGCGAGCGCAGCGTGGCCTTCCTGCGCGAGCGGCGACAGCCCTTATGCGCACCCTCCATGTTGAACTGGTTCACTTCCGCGCCGGGCGAGGTGCCGTTGATCCACGATGAAGAACCCGAAGACTGGCAGGCTTGGTTCACCCTTGCGGGGATCAACCGTGCAGAGTTTGCCGCCGGTCTGAATTTCTCGGACCCGTCACTGGCGATGGATGCCGCCGCGCGCGGCCTTGGCGTGTGTCTGGGCGATCCGAATCTGGCTGCGGAACGGATTGCGCAAGGCGCTCTGGTGCGGGCCGATGATCTGGCGCTGGAAACCAATCGCATTCTTTATCTTGTTGCTTTGGAACGAAATCTTGACCGTACTTCGGTGCGCGAGTTGTGGGAATGGCTGGTGGCGCAGGCTCCCGCAACAAAAGGATAAGGCACCCCTGATGCCCCTTCATGGGTATCGACAGGGTTGCGCGATATCCGGGAGTATTGGTTTGATCAGCGCAGGCGGCGTGCATTGCATTACCCAGCAGGTCCCGGCCTAGGCCTTCTTGAGGTCCTTGTCGTATTTCAGGAAGGGCATTTTGGTGGCCAATCTGTCATAGAGCCGCTGCGCGGTGTGATTGGTGTCTTCCGTGTGCCAATACAGCACGCTGACCCCGTGGGCGCGGGCCTTGTCCGACACCGCTTCGATCAGTGCGCGGCCCGCGCCTGTGCCGCGGATATCGGGATCGACAAACAGGTCCATCATGTAGCAGGTGTCTTCGATCGACCACATGTCGCGGTGAAACAGGTAATGTGCAAGGCCAACGGGTGTACCATCAAGAATCGCGATCAATCCGCAATACTCATGCGGATCATCCGAAATCAGCCGCGCAAAGCTGCTGTCATAAACCTCCGGCGGCAGGGCCGTTTTGTAGAAGGTCAGATAAGCGGTCCACAACCGCGTCCATTCCGGGCGGTCGCTAGCCTCGATAGGGCGGATGATCAGATCGACGCTCATCCCGTGACAGCCGTCTTGCCATCCAGCGTGTTCAGCGCGCCGTACATATGCGGGCGGCGATCCCGGAACACGCCCCAAGTGCCGCGATAGGCACCGGAGACATCCAGATCGACGGTGGCGGTAATCACGGTCTCATCCGTGCGGTTGGCATCACACAGGATATCGCCGGTGTGATCGGCGATGAACGACGTGCCGTAGAAATCGCACGTCGTATCGCCGTCCTGTTCGGTCCCAACCCGGTTCGATGCAATCAGCGGGATCATATTGGCCGCCGCATGACCTTGCATGGTCCGCCGCCAATGGCCCGCACTGTCCAGTTCCGGCCGTCCGGGCTCTGATCCGATGGCGGTGGGAAACATCAGCAACTCGGCCCCCTTCAGGGCCAGACAGCGGGCGGTTTCAGGAAACCACTGATCCCAGCAGATACCGCATCCCAGATGGCCAAAGCGCGTTTCAACCACCCCGAACCCGGTATCCCCGGGCGAGAAGTAGAACTTTTCCTCATAACCCGGAAACTGCGGGATATGGGTCTTGCGGTAATTGGTCAGGATGGTGCCATCCGCATCGGCAATGGCCAGCGAGTTATACCGCGCCAGCCCGGCCTCTTCATAATACGAGATCGGCAGCACCACACCCAGCGACCGCGCCAGTTGCGAAAAATGCTGCACCACTTTGCTGCTGTCCATCGGGCGGGCCAGATCAAGATGATCGTTCTTCTGTTCCAGACAGAAATATGGCGTCTCGAACAGCTCTTGCAGCAGGATCATCTGTGCGCCGGCGTCTGCGGCGTCTTTCACCAGCCCTTCGGCCTTGGCGATATTGGCGTCGATGTCCCAGCTACAGGCCATCTGGGTGGCGGCAAGGGTGACGTCGCGCATCTGTTACCTCGCCTCCACATAGTCTTTGATCGCGCCAGACAGCGCCTCGATCACCTCGTCACACTGTTCTTTGCTGATGATCAGCGGGGGCGAGATCACAATCCGGTCCCCCACCGGGCGCACGATCACCCCGCGCTCGACACAGCCTTTGAAAATTTTCTCGGATGCCCCATCACCCAGCGGTGCCTTGGTGCCTTTGTCGGCAACCAGATCAATGCCCAGCATCAGGTGGCTGCCGCGCACATCGCCCACCACGGGCAGGTTCAACAACGACTTGGCGGTTTCCTGCAAATACGGCCCCACCTCGCGCACATGGGGCAGCAGGTTTTCCCGTTCCATAATCTCGATATTCGTTAGCGCGGCGGCGCAGGCGACCGGATGCCCGAAATAGGTCAAGCCCATCGAAAACACCCCGCCTTCGCATTGCGGCCTGGCGATGGTGTCGTAAATCTCGGACGAAATCAGCGTGGCACCCAGAGGGATGTAGCCTGAGGTCAGCCCCTTGGCGCAGACCAGAATATCGGGCGTGTAGCCATAGATCGCGTCCGAGACGAACCACTCGCCCAGCCGGCCAAAGGCGGTGACAACTTCATCCGCGATATAAAGCATGTCGTACTGTTTGCAGATCTCGTAGATGCGCCTGTGATAGCCCTCGGGGGCCACCAGAACACCACCCGCCCCCATGATCGGCTCGGCAATAAACGCGGCGCAATTGTCGGGGCCCAGTTGCTGAATGCGGCTGTCAAATTCATGCACCAGAAAATCGCAATATTCCTCGTCGCTCCACGCCTCGGGCTTGGCATAGAGATTGGCCTCGGACACATGGTGGATGAAATCCTCGCCAATCCGGTCAAAGCCATACTTGGTGCCATGAATCCCGGTCAGCGAAGCGGCCACATAGGTCGCCCCGTGATAGCCGTTTTGCCGCGAGATGATCTTTTTCTTGCGCGGCTGGCCCTTCATGTCGAAATAGTAATGCACCAGCCGGATCGCCGCATCATTGGCGGTCGAGCCGCCACAAGTGTAATAGACGTGGTTCAGGTTGCCCGGTGCCAGCTCGGCCAGTTTTGCGCCCAGCAGGGAGGCGGGCACATTGGTGCTGTGCCCGAACGGGTTGTAATACTGCATGTCCATCACTTGCTGCGCGATGGTCTCGGCCATTTCCTTGCGGCCATGCCCGATATTCACGCACCACAGCCCCGCGATGGCATCCAGCAGGGTTTTGCCCTCGCTGTCGATCACATGCATGCCCTCGGCCTTTTCGATCACCTGGCTGCCCTCTTCGGCAAAGCTGGTGAAATCGGTGTAGGGATGCAGAAGGTGGGCGCGATCTTTTTCCCACGCGGTGGCGCTATCGTGACGGGTCATGAGGGTCTCCAATCATGGGGGTGCAGGCCGGGTAATTTTCCTCACCATATCGCCCCCCCGCAATCCCCCACAAGGGGTAGGACGGTTGCCTTTGCAGGGCGGGACCGTAGGGTGATACCGGGGGAGGACGCAAAGATGACGAGCCAGTTGGAACAGAACAAGGCCAATGCGATGGCCTTTTATGACATGATGTTCAATCAATGCCTGCCCCGCGAGGCGATCGAGCAATATGCCGGGGACACCTACATCCAACACAACCCCCACGTCGGGGACGGCAAAGAAGCCTTCATCGACTATTTTGAGCGGATGGCGGCGGACTATCCCGGCAAGATCACCCATTTCAAACGCGCCATTGCCGAGGGCGATTACGTCGTTCTGCATTGTCATCAGATTTGGCCGGGCAGCGATGATTATGCCGGGATCGACATTTTCCGCCTTGATGGAAACGGCAAGGTCGTGGAACACTGGGATGTTTTGCAGGTGATCACGGATCACTCGGCCAATGATAACGGTTTGTTCTGAGCTTTATCAGCCCAGCAAGGCCAACCCGGCATAAAGGCTGCCGCCTCCCGCCAGAATGGCCAGCAGCACATTGCGGGTCAGCACACCCACCGCCAATGTTAAAAAGGCCGAGATCATGCGCGCCGGATCAGGATCACCCCCCGTCGCCTCGGGCCACAGCACCAGCGGGGCCACCAGCGCGGGAAGCACGGCCACGCCCGTGTAGCGCAGATGCCGCAGAATCCAGCCGGGCAGGGGGCGGTCGCCGATCACGCCGATAAAGATAAAGCGCATCAGATAGCTACCGATGCCGATGCTCAGCATCACGATCCAGAGGGTGGGGGTTTCGATCATCGCTCACTCACCTCCTGACGTCGGGCCAGCAGAAGCTCGACCTGCGCGCCCGTGACCATGCCCGCAAAGCCCGCCACAAGGATACCCATCGAATAGGGCAGGAACGCAAAGATCAGCGACATCACCACCGCGACGATGGCCGCGGCCACATGCGCCGGGGTGCGCAGCATTGGCGTGATGATCGCAAGGAAGGTGATCGGCACGGCAAAATCCAGCGCCAGACTATCCGGGATCGCCGCGCCCAGCCACGCCCCCACCACTGTGCTTCCCCACCAGAAGGGTACGACCGGCGCTGCGACCCCAAAGAAATACGCCAGCTTGCGGGTCATGTCCCAGTCGCGGTTCTTCTCGTATTCCGCAACCGAACAGGCATAGGTCTGATCGACCACGAAATAGGCCGCCACGGCCCGCTGCCACAGTGGTGCCGCCCCCAGATGCGGGGTCAAAGCGGCGGAATACATCGCCATGCGCAGGTTCACCGCCAGTGCCGTGACAATCGCGATCAGGGTCGGTGCATCCTCGACCAGCAGTTGCAGCGCGGCAAATTGCGCCGCGCCCGCCAGCACCATCATCGAAAAGGTCAGCGCCTCGAACACGCTCAGCCCCGCTTCGGTCGCGACCACCCCAAACAGGGCCGAAAACGGGATCAGCACCAGGATAAATGGGGCTCCGTCGCGCACGCCGTGCCAGAAAACGGATTTGGTGGTTGGACTTGGCATGGGCTGGCCATAAGTTAGAACTGATACGGCCCTTGGCCTAACCTTCCGAGGGAGAAGATGCAATTGGCTCAACGTAAAGATGTGATTGATTATCTGATTGCCCCTGATCCCGGGGCCGCGCGCCTGACCCGCGCGGTTGAGGGCGTGGACCATGACGGACAGACCACGACGATTTCCGTGGTCGAGGAACGCCCCCTGACGATTTTCCTGAACGGACAGGAAATTGTCACCGCCATGACCATTGGCGACTACCCCGACTATCTCGCGCTGGGCTTTCTGCGCAATCAGGGCATGTTGCAGGATGGCGAAACCGTCACCGGCGTGGATTATGACGAGGATCTTGAAACCGTTGTGGTGCGCACCGACGGGCAAACCACGTATGAGGAAAAGCTGAAGAAGAAGACCCGCACCAGCGGCTGTGCGGTGGGCACGGTGTTTGGTGACATGATGGAAGGGCTGGACGAGGTTGTGCTGCCTGAAACGCAGGTGAAAACCTCGGACCTTTACGCGCTGGCCTCGCGGATCAACCGCACGCCGTCCTTGTATCTGGAGGCCGGGGCAATACACGGCACGGTGCTGTGTGAGGGTGCGCAGCCTTTGGTCTACATGGAAGATGTGGGTCGTCACAACGCGGTGGACAAGATTGCGGGCTGGATGCTGTCCGAAGGGGTCAGTGCGGAGGGCAAACTGCTTTACACCACCGGGCGGCTGACCTCGGAAATGGTGATCAAGACAGCGCTGATGGGCATCCCCGCACTGGCCTCGCGCTCAGGCTTTACTGCCTGGGGGGTCGAGATTGCGCGCGAG
>Ga0316205_10002720_pt1 | contig 17843 bp, 15 predicted proteins | sample 3monthpyrite_MG_FD_204941 | JGI IMG/M metagenome (GOLD analysis project Ga0316205, IMG submission 204941) | Microbial mat bacterial communities from mineral coupon in-situ incubated in ocean water Damariscotta River, Maine, United States -... | ecosystem: Environmental > Aquatic > Marine >... | reverse complement strand
GCTTGAAAATTGCTCAAGCAGTGGTGGATGAAGCGCATAAATTGAATCTAAAAGTAGTGGCCCATTCTCATCGACCTAATGAAATCCTACGAGGATTGGAAATCGGTGTTGATAACTTTGAACATACAGGATTAACCACAGCGCCAGAATATCCGGTTGATGTTATCAAAAAAATAAAACAGCGGACTGCGACCGGGCGAGTCGCCGGGGGACCACTTTTTTGGACACCAACCGTTGAGGGTTTGTGGAATTATAATTCAACCGTGGATAACCCGGAAATGCTGGATAATACTTGCTGGCATAGAGGCTTAAAAGCAGACACTATTGAAGATATCCGTAATTCCCTGAAACAACCGGGCAAGCTGGAATATATGCAACTGACGCCTTTACGTAGCCCGACCTTAAAAAAGAAAATTGCTCAATTGAGAAATGCTGGAGTGGTTTTTTTAGTGGGAACCGATAGCGGAATTCCAACCAAGTTTCACTGTCAAAGTACTTGGAATGAACTGGCCGTTTGGGTTAACGAAATGGATATTTCTTCAATGGATGCCATTCGAGCCGCCACTTATTGGCCTTCAGTCATGATGGGGGTTTCAGATAAGTCTGGTACTATTTCAAAAGGAAAGTATGCGGATATTATTGCGGTCAAGGGTGATGTATTAAAATACATTAACCTGCTTTCGGATGTTAAACTAGTGATGAAAAATGGCACGTTATATAAACAAAAAGGTCAAGTCATTGAAAGTGCTTTGTTGACTAATGAGTGATAATTTTAAAATTAACGGGTTCACTAATTAGAGACTATTAATTGGAGACAGTCGCTTCATATTTTAGTTTCAAAATTTTTAGGGTCACTCAGGAGTTGATTTCCTTGATTCTCAATATGCTTAAAAAGGGATGTTTAAGTACCATGGATATGTTATGTTAATCAGAATAGTGAAAGTGATTGGTCGATGACTTTGGTTCGACTCGGTGATCTTCCCTTGATTAAAATTAAAACTATATATCACTCAATAATAAGATTATAAAAACGAGAAGAACAATGAAACTATATCTCAAATTATTGTTATTAATGCCCTTCACAACAATGCTTGTTGCCCAAAAGAATGAATCTGAACATGCAAAAAAGACACTGGAAATTTACAGCAAAGTGATTTCAATTCCTACTGTTAAAGGGCGCAATAAGGTTCCTGAAATGGCATCTTATCTTGCTTCTGAGTTTGAGAAGGCAGGATTTCCAAAGAAAGACATACAAATTTTACCCCTTGATGAAACCGCTGCTCTTGTAGTGCGTTATCGTGGGGATGGGTCTGCTGGAAAAGAGCCAATACTATTAATAGGTCATATGGATGTGGTTGAAGCCTTGCCTAAAGATTGGGAGCGGCCACCCTTTGAATTAACTAAAGATGATAATTATTTTTATGGTCGTGGGACCATTGATAATAAGCTTGGGGTGACTATGATCAGCTCAACTTTTATTCGCCTTAAGAAATCAGGTTTCATTCCAACTAGAGATTTAATCATAGCCTTCTCTGGTGATGAAGAAACCGATATGTCTACAACGGAAATGCTTGCGTATAAACGCAATGATCTGACTCAAGCCGAATATGCTCTTAATTCAGATGCAGGCGGTGGGGATCTGAATGCTGATGGAAAAGCGATTGCCTATTTAGTACAGGCCGCTGAGAAAACCTATGCTAGCTTTGAGCTTACCGTTCGTAATCCTGGTGGACACAGTTCAAGACCCCGCTCTGATAATGCTATTTATGAATTAGCGGATGGCCTAAAAAATATCCAACAATATCAATTTCCAGTCATGTCGACTGCGATGACGCAGAACTTTTTTAGAATTTCAGGTAAGCAACTCGGAGGCGAGTTGGGCGATGCTATGATCCGTTTTGCGAATAATCCTAAAGATAAAAGCGCTTCTGACCGACTTGCCATTGAATCATCTTACGTTGGAACAACTCGCACCACTTGTGTGACGACGATGATGCGTGCTGGTCACGCTGAAAATGCGCTGCCTCAATCAGCAACAGCAACGATCAATTGCCGAATTTTTCCAGGTACTACTGTAGAGAGCGTCAAAGCGACCTTGCAAAAAATTGTTGCTAATAAAGCGGTAGAGATTGTAGGCTTAGGTGAGCCAACTGAAAGTCCAATTTCTGAATTACGTGATGATGTTATGGGGGCTATTGATAAGGCCGTTAAGGTTCGTTATCCGGATGTAAATATAATTGGTTTTATGGAGTCCGGTGGAACCGATGGTATGCATTTTAGAACGGCGGGTATTCCTACTTGGGCAATATCGAGCGTCTTTATGGACCCTGATGAAATGTTTGCTCACGGACTCAATGAGCGATTACCGATTAAAGCTTTTTATGATGGCCTTGATCATTGGACCATCATACTTAAAGAGCTCGCTGGTAAAAAATAATATTATTTTTTTAAGGATGAGGGCTGGGTAGTGATGACCGAGTCATTATACCTTGTAACGACTAACAACTATTTAGAAAAATGTTCAAGTAAATACTCAATAGCCATGCGTGCTCTCATCGGTAAAAATCGGCGGTTTTGATAAATTACCCAGCTGTTCGAATCTCTTCGCCAAAAAGGTTCTAAAATAGGTTTTAAATGCCCCAGCTCAACTGATTTTACAAAATTATGTTGCGGCATATAAGCTATTCCCAAACCTTGTTCACATGCGTTAACCACGGCGTGCGCATTATTGCTTTTCCATCGACCGCTAACTTTTATGCTGTCCTGTCGTTCTTCAAGTTCAAATAACCAATGGTCGTTATTCGAAATAATACAGCTGTGATTCTTCAGTTCATTTGGGTGCTTGGGTCTACCAAACTTTTCTAAATAGGATTCGCTGGCTACAGCCATCATTGGGTGTGCTAACAATTTACGGGCTACTAATCCTGAATCTTCTAGCTTTCCATACCTGATCGCGAAATCAACACCGTCTTCAACAAAATTAACTTTTTTCGAATTAAAATCAATTTCAATTGATAATTCAGGATGAAGTAATGCAAATTCCATTAGGCATGGGGCTACCTGTTGCTCTGCAAATGTACCTGCGGCACTGACCCGCAAAGTACCCTCAAGTTTCAATTGTTGGCTGTTAATTTGTTCATTGGCTTGTTGCAGGCCTATGACGAGCTCTCTACATTGATGATAATAATTTAGCCCCACAGGTGTCAGGCTAACCAGGCGAGTTGTGCGCGCAAACAAAGCACAACCCAAACGTTTTTCCAATTTTGAAATTTGGCGACTAACATGACTTGTACTACAACCAAGCTGTTTAGCCGCCGTTGAAAAACCCTGGCTTTCGGCCACGACAACAAATTCATTAATACCGTCAAAATTTTCCAAAACACCCTCTATTGTTGTCATATGGCAATAGTAATTTGCCATTTCGCTGTATTGTTGTCAACTAATGTTAATATTAAGATGTATCCACCCTCAATCAAGCGTATTACCACAGTTTTTAAAGGACCATTATTATGAAAAAAATTCTTATTCCAGTAACAAATCACGCAACCTTAGGATCTACTGACCAAAAAAACGGTACTTATTCTCCGGAACTTACCCATGCCTTACATGTTTTTCTAGAAGCCGGTTTTGAATATGACATTGTTTCTATCAAAGGCGGCAAAGCGCCTATTTACGGTACCGACATTGAAGATGATTCCGTTAACAAAACTATCCTAAATAACCAGGAGCTTCAAAACCGGATGGATAATACACTTGATCTCTCTCAAGTTAATATTGAAGACTATGATGCTATTTTTTATCCGGGTGGATTCGGGCTATTGTCTGACTTAGCTAGTAACGAGGACTTTGCAAAACTCAGTGCAAAGCATTATGAAAATGGTGGCATTCTGTCTGCCGTATGTCATGGCCCAGCGGCTCTATTACCGATCACCCTGAGCAATGGTGAGAAACTACTATCAAATAAATCCGTCACTGGCTTTACCCGTGAAGAGGAAATAGATTTCGGTACGATTGATGATGTGCCTTTTTTATTGGAAGAATCTCTCGCGCGTAATGCTGCTCGTTATAGCAAGGTTCAACCATGGCAGGTTTTTGTAATTGAAGATGAACGGGTAATCACCGGACAAAACCCTGCAAGCGCTCATGCCGTTGGTGAAGCGGTTGTAAAACAACTTTCTCGATAGAGAAAAAGTGAATCAAACTGGTTGATATAGTTGCAAGCAAGTTTTCTAACCAGATCCGAATAAACAAATGATATTTTTAGAAGGACAAAAAAAGGGCAAGTCCCAAAAGACTTGCCCTTTTTTAAAGAATGAAGTATCTAATTAGATAGCAACGATATTCTCTGCCTGTGGACCTTTTGGACCATCAGTCACGTTGAATTCAACTGGCTGACCTTCAGCTAGTGTTTTGAATCCGTCGCCAGAAATTGCGCTAAAGTGTGCAAAAACGTCAGGGCCAGATTCTTGCTCGATAAAACCAAAACCTTTAGATTCGTTGAACCACTTAACGGTTCCTTTAGTAGTAGTAGACATAATAATATCCTGTAATTTAATTGTAGTATTGCCTTCAAAAGGCTTGATTCGCATAAAAATACTGACTGGAACTTAAAAACTGCAGGACGACGTATTACGAATAAAACTGCGAAATGTAGCATATAAATAAGAGACTTCTTTCTAGCTGAGGCGCACTCTATAGAAATTAGAGTGGGTTGTCCAGTAAAAATTCAAATGTTTGTCATTTAGGGTGGAAAAACCGTTATTAGTCAGCAAGAAGAATACAAACTAACTCACTAAACAAATCTCTCCGTTGAAAAAAATTAAGCAGAATTGGTACTTTGAAGTCGAAATAGGTAAAACGCGAGCAGTGAGGTCACAACAGATTTTGCTGTCGGAGCAAACGCCGCTGCGCTTATTTCAACTTGAATTAGGCAATTTGACTAGCCTTTTTTGTTTTGACATAACTCAAATATAATAAAATGAATAATAACACTACGGTGACTAATGTCACTGTGCCAGCCAAGCCTGAAATTGACAGATTGCCGCTTGTACCGGCGGTGGCTCCTGCCGCTTCAATGGGCGTCATGGTGGCGGCATACATGCCCGTATAGTGCATTCCACATACTGCAACTCCCATAATAATGGCGCTTCCAAATCGTTGAAGCATACCGCGCAGATTAAATGCCAACCATAATGAAGCGATTGCAGCTACAATTGCGATGATTATTGAGACGATGACTAAGGTCGTATCGTAGCTAACCGTGGCCGGTATTTTCATGGCATACATACCGAGGTAATGCATACTGGCAACGCCTAAGCCTGCAATGGCGCCGCCGAGCACAAGGCTTGTTTCGCCCAGTAAGTCTCGCCCAGCAATCGCAAGTCCCAGGCAAACAAAAAGAATAGCAATAATAAAAGATAAAAATGTTAATGCAATATCAAACTGCATTTCAAATGGCACGTTCATCGCTAACATGCCGACAAAATGCATAGACCAAATTGCGCCTCCACCCAGAGCAATACCAGAAGAAAGGACCCAGAATCCAAGCGCCTGCTTTTCAGCTACGGGTATTCGTATTGCAAGTTGTAAAGCGGTAAACGAGCCAAAAACGGCCATGATAAATGACAATGCTACCAACATTGGGTTATACGAAGCGATGATTGCTTCCATAGTGAAGTACCTCTTAGTTTCGGTTAGTGGAATTCAAATGAGCAGGATGTTCGACCTTGACTGCGGCAAGAAATATTTTCAACTCGTACTTCCTTGGTTAATGGTGAACTATGTAAAAAACCGGTCATAAACCCTTTTGTAAAATCGCAGTGACTATCGGTATCAACAGCTTTACAAAAAATGTTATTTTCGATTGAAATAATGGTTTGGTTGCAACTAACTTTCCCAAAAGTTTTTATAGCATCTGAAAGCATGCGCTTTAACGCCGGTTGTAGTTTTAACGGTTTTCCCAGTGCGTATTCAAGCTCATATACGGCAGCACCAACGGTAAAACCTAAGGCGTATATTTGATTGGCGCTGTTCGTAGTCTGGTGGCGTTGAGAAAACGAATGAACGATATTTTCAATGTTGTCAAAGTGATCAATTATTTCCTTGCAAGCCGCACTTATTTCGCTTTTGGATTTTTCAGAGTCCGATGCATTTATAGTCGTGGTGGCAGTCTCGGTATCTGTATCAACACCTGCAGGCTCGTCATACAAAATGTCGGTGCAGCCATTAATGTTTAACAGCTCTCCTTCCAGGAATGGTGGTAGGGGAAGTTTTCCGCCTTCTAATTCGAGTTTGACATAAGGCTTTCCGTCGCTGCTTCTTTTTCCAAATTTATTTGAAATGACATTATATTTTGCTTTAGATAAACAGCGATATATTTTGAGTAAAATTCCAGAGTGTTCGTCGACGATGAGATACAACATTATAGGGATTGCCACGTGGTTATTTGCGAAGTTGGTATTTTAGTATAGACAAGATTATTTACATTTACACGGTTAGTTTTACAAACATTAGAATAATTTATCGCAACAAATCTCCATTAGAGATTTTTGTGCGCTTGTATATCTCGCAAAGAGATTGAAGTGTGAAAATGTTTTGTAAAATTGAAAATAAAATAAAAAAATAAATTTCATATTGAGATTTTTATGATGAATATCTTAATTATGTATCTCAATTTATTATATAAATTAAAATAGTGGGTTGGTTGACTGGATTAATTTGATTTTCGAACGATATAATATTTGTAGGCCAGAGAGTGGGGCTGAAAATTAATCTTCCGTTCGCCTGCCAGTGTTTTCTTTTTTTGCGTTATAAATAGATCCAATCAATATTTACTTGATGTTGAATAGCAGGAGTGTTGGATGAAAATTATGTTGTTCGCGACCGCCTATAATGGCTTATGTCAAAGAGTTCATCGAGAGTTGATCTTGTCAGGTCATCAATTGTCAGTTGAACTGTCAAATAATGCCGATGTAATGCAACAGGCTTTTTCTAACTTTTCACCAGACCTGGTGATTTGTCCTTTTTTAAAACATCGAATTCCCGATAGTATATGGCAATACGTACCATGTCTTGTTTTACATCCTGGGGTCGCTGGCGATAGAGGGCCGTCTTCACTTGATTGGACAATTGTCGATCCCGTGGAACGATGGGGGGCTACCTTACTTCAAGCGAATCATGACTTTGACGCGGGAGCAATATGGGCGACATGTGAATTTAAAATGCGACAAACAAGTAAGGCGAGTTTATATCGAAATGAAATCACCCAAAGAGCCGCAAAAATGATCGGCGAAGCGGTGAACAAATTTGCACTTAATAATAAAAATCTTTCTGCGATGAAACTGAAACAGTTAACAGCAAACGATTATCAATGGCGACGATTAATGAAACAGTTTGATCGGCAAATAGACTGGCTCCGAGATAGTAGCGCTAGCATCGTTAATAAAATTAATGCCGCTGATAGTTTTCCCGGCGTGTTGGATGAAATCAATGGGCGTTCGGTTTATTTGTTTGGCGCCAGGTATGAAGCTATAGAGCATGCCGATGCCAAACCTGGAACACTGCTTGGTCAACGAGATGAAGCTGTTTGCAGAGCAACTAAAGATGGTGCCGTTTGGATTAGACAGATGAAACTGGCAAAATCTCCGTCTCAATCATTTTTTAAATTACCTGCTATGAGAGTATTAACAACTCAAATAAAGTTAGATCAAACTTTGCCAGCACTTTCCTCTCCTATTCAAAATGACATACGGGTTGAAATTAATGAGCAGGTTGCCTATCTATATTTCGACTTTTATAATGGCGCATTTAACAGTGAACAATGCGTCCAGCTGTTAACTCAATTTAAAATCATTTCCTCGCAACCGGAAATAAATATAGTGGTGTTAATGGGTGGTGAGGATTTTTGGAGTAACGGTATACATCTTCATTGTATTGAACACGCCAAAGATTCTGCCAAGGAATCATGGCGAAATATTAATGCGATCAATGATTTGGTGGAGAGTCTAATAAATTGTGATTCAGTTCTAACCATTGCAGCGTTGAGACGAAATGCCGGTGCCGGCGGTGCGATTGTTCCGCTTGCTTGTGATTACGTTGTTGCGAGAAAGGGCGTAATTTTGAATCCTCATTATCAGCTGATGGGGCTAACTGGATCCGAGTATTGGAGTTATCTGTTACCTAAAAGAGTCGGTGAAAAAAAAGCGCTGAAACTAATGCGCGATTGTTTACCTTTGCTCGCCCAGGAAGCGTTAGAAATTAATATGGTGGATAGCGTTTTCGATGAAGATCCCGAAGTCTATCATCAGCTATTAGTTGATTATTGCCAAAAGCTATCTAAAAGCGATGATTATGAAATGTTGCTCAAAAGTAAAAATGCGTTAAGAAAAAAGGAGCAACGTTACAAGAAACTTTCGACTTATCGCAGTCAAGAATTGAAGCTTATGCGGGATATATTTAAGGAGCCTTCGAGTCATTACCATTTGCTGCGTCATCTTTTTGTGCATAAAATCGACTGTGGCAAAACACCAAAAAGACTACGCTCCCATACTTACAGCGATGAAGAAACTAGAGTTGAAGTTGGTTAAGCTGGCTTAAACTTTGGAAAAGAAAAAGTGTTGTGAATGTTGTCTAATATTAAGCTAAACAACTAAGAATTATTGCCGGGCTAACGATTAGTGGGCCGGTCTAATATAACCGGTCCAGAACCTTCCGAGGCAAGCTTGTCGTTCAGGTTATATAGCGGACAGTTCTTCATCGACAAACAACCACACCCTATACAGCCAGTCATCGAATCTCTTAATCGCTCTAAATAAGCAATTCGTAAATTTAATTCATCACGCCAACGCAAAGACAACGTCTTCCAATCCTTTGCAGATGGCGTGCGATTATTTGGCAACGCAGCAAAAGCCTCTTTGATTGAATATAAACTAATCCCCATTTTTTGAGCAGCTTTTATGATCGCCACTCGGCGTAATACGTCCGGTTTATATCGTCTTTGATTACCCGAATTTCGCCAACTTTGAATAAGCTCCTTCTGTTCGTAGAAGTGCAGAGTGCTCACCTTTACGCCACATCTTTTGGCAACCCGTCCTACCCCCCAATCTGTTTCTTGCATAATTCCCCCTAACGTGATTGATTGATTGATAATAGTTTAAAAAAAGCTTTACCTCAACTTGACTTGAGGTATTAGTATTCATTTCTCGCCACTAATTAAAACCATAGAGAGTACAAAAATGATCTATTTAGAACACATTAACCTGGTCGTTGACGATGTCCCTAAAATGTTAAGTTTTTATCAGGCAGCATTTCCACACTGGCACATTCGGGATGAAGGCGTTAGTGAATGGTCTGGAAAGGCTCGCAAATGGCTGCATTTTGGTGACGATTATACTTACATTGCGTTAAGTGACAATGGCGAGAGTGAGAATAGAAACTTATCAGGGCATCAAGTAGGACTGGCGCATTTTGCTTACGTGACGAACAGTTTGGACACGTTGATAGAACGATTACTCCAAGCGGGTTATGAAATTGCAAAAGACGGTGCAGAGAATAATTATCGCAAGAATATTTATTTCGAAGACCCTGCTGGATTTGAAGTTGAGTTTGTTGAGTACTTGAGTGATGTGCCCGAGCTATGTAACAGCTAGATTGCGTTGGCTTCTTTCTGTGAAAGTCTGTAATATCTTTTTGTAGGGCAATCTCAATGGTCAGTCTGTCTTACTATGATCTAGCTTGTATTATATAGTTTATCATCGGCCAGACGGTCATGATTCGAACCAACAAACACAATGAGTGGACTTATGCAAAGACGTAATTTTTTAGGCTCGGTAGGGCTAGCTCTCACAGGGTTATTATCCAATTTAAACAGTCAGGTTTCTGCAGCCAACACTAAAAACACTTCAACTCAAGGTACCGCATCTAAAGATATCAGTATTAATCCTGGCGACTGGAATCATCTAAGAAAAATGTTTCCGTTAACCCATGATTATATTCACCTTGCAACATTTTTACTGACTTCACATCCGACGCCTGTGACCATCGAAATAAATCGCCATCGGGATGCGTTCGATAAAAACCCCGCAGATTACTGGCATAAAAACTTTCAAACCATTGACACCACTATCGCTAAGTCTGCGGCCAGCTATATGGGTGGGCGATGGCAAAACATCGCGCTAACCGATAGCACCACCATGGGACTTGGTTTAATTTACAGCGGTCTTAAGCTTCGCCCAGGGGATGAGATTTTACAGACCATTCACGATCACTATTCGACTGATTTATCACTTAAATTGAGAGCCGATCGAACTGACGCTACAGTTAGAAGAATTGCTTTGTATGATGAACCATCTTCCGCCACTATCGATGGAATTGTCACGCGGCTTAAAGGTGGTATTAACAAAAAAACTAAAGTAGTCGCTGTTACCTGGGTTCATTCCCTAAGCGGTGTGAAATTACCCATTCGTGCAATGGCGGATCTAATCGCTGAAATTAATCAAAAGCGCAGTGAAGCAGATCAAATCATTTTTTGTGTAGATGGTGTGCATGGCTTTGGCATCGAAAATGTCGATGTGAGTACTCTCGGTTGTGATTTCTTTATTGCCGGTACGCATAAGTGGATTTTTGGTCCTCGAGGTACCGGTGTTATTTGGGGTTCTGATCGTGGTTGGCAAAACTGTAACGCAGTCATTCCAAGTTTTAGTCAGTCATATGCTGTTTGGTTAAACCAGGCCACTCAGGACCAGGTTCCTGTAGGGCAGCATATGTCACCAGGAGGATTCCATTCGTTTGAATATCGTTGGGCATTACCCGCGGCATTTGACTTGCATTTACAGCTTGGTAAACAAAACGTGCAAAATCGAATTCATCAACTTAATACTCAAACCAAACTTGGACTGGCAAAAATGAGTCACGTTACACTACAAACGCCAATTTCATCCGAGCTGTCTTCCGGACAAGTCTGCTTTGAAGTGAAGGGAATGCACCCGGAAAAAGTCGTCGAGCATATGCATAACAAAGGTATCGTCATGAGCAGTACACCTTATCGTCAGACTTTTGCCAGGTTTGCTCCAAGCTTGATTAATAATGAGCGGGAGATTGATCAAGCATTAGCCGAAATTTCCAATTTGGGGTAGAAGATAAAAACAGGGTGCCACGACGGTCAAAATCATCTCGGTCAAAACATGGACGTTAAGATGATTTTGCAATTTCAAAAAGATTCTCCAATAATGTGGCAAAACATGATAAAAAATATCGCCACTAGATAACCTTTGGGACAAGAGCCGTACTACATTAGGAGCGGACTACTAATATTATTATTTATTCATATGAATATCCATTTGAGGATACGGGATCGAAATTGACGCTTCATCGAAAGCCAATTTAATATTCTCATTTAGGTCAAACATAACACTCCAATAGTCGGCACTTTTAACCCAAGGGCGTACTACAAAATTTACCGAGGAATCAGCCAATTCGGATACAGCTACTAAAGGCGCAGGATCTGCTAAGATTCGGTCGTCTTTACTCATAATGTCGAGCATTATGTTTTTGGCTAGTTTAATATCATCGTCATAACCAATACCAAATACCATGTCGACTCGTCGAGTTTCTTTGGCAGAAAAGTTAGTGATCACGCCGCCATAAATAGCGCCATTAGGAACGATCATTTCCTTGTTATCTCCGGTCCTCATCACCGTATTGAAAATACTTATTTTCTCCACCACTCCAGAAATTCCAGCAACTTCAACAAAATCCCCAGCAGTAAACGGTCTAAACATAATTAACATCACACCCGAGGCAAAGTTTTGCAAAGAGCTTTGTAAAGACAGGCCAATTGCAAGGCCAGCCGCACCAATTAACGCTACCAGTGAGGTTGTATCAACCCCTAACTGACCTAATGATGCGATGATGACAAACAAGACCAAAATACTTTTGATCATGCCGCCAATAAAATCGATTAATACTTGATCAACTTTCCCTTTGGTCAGTAGTTTTTCGACCACTTTGGTGATGATATTTGCGATCCATTTACCGATAATAAATATTGCGATCGCAAAAACTAGATTTAATCCATAAACCAGAACATAGTTTGTGAATATGTTGTTAATCATTTCTTCTGAAATTTCCATGTTATTATCCTCTTTAATTAACTGATTAGTTAGTATTACTCTTCATTCCTTAAACTTAAAAATAGTACACTCCGGCTAAGGCAATATGAAAATATCCTTGGCCATTAGTTTAGTTGAAATCCATTCTACAGTAATTATCTTTCTTGTATTTGCCTGTTGGTCGGGTTAGGCTGTTTTCTTGGCCGTGATCCGATGACGATATCCAGGTTTGTCGGCGAAATATGGGCTAAAATCGCTCTAATCCACCCTAGGGTAATTCCTTATCATTTAGGACTTCGGCTGAAATGATTTGGTCACCATTGCTCAGTTTATAAACATTTTCCATTCCACTGACCACTTCTGCAAATATCGTATATTTTCGATCGAGATGGAGGTTATCACCAAGGTTGACAAAAAACTGCGCATCGCCCGTATCTTTGCCGGAAGTTGCCATTCCGACCGTGCCTATTTTGTGAGAAAGGTAAGAGATTTCTTCACGTATCATTTGTCCGCTTCCGCCGTCCACATCGCCAACACTGTCTCCACCTTGTGCAACAAAGTTACCAAGCATGCGGCTAAAATAAGTATTCTTGTAATAGCCGCTATTGACCAAGTTGATAAAATGAGCTGCCGTATAAGTTGCATCTTGATTCGTCCGAAACTCGATATTGCCTGCGCTAGTGCGCAATAAAACATGACGGCCGCTTGCTTTTATCGCGCTTGAATAAGATGGCGTTTTAGTATTGATTGAGGATTCGCCCGCTGGCTTGTCCTTTAAAAGACTTGCGGCAACTTTGGCAACTCTTGGATCGATATCTTTAGATAGTAAACTTAAAACGTTGTGAAATCCCTTTTTATCTTTCTCAGCAATCAATAAGGCAAAACGGATCTTAACAAACGAATTCTTATGAGCCAGTATTTTCAATGCCCAACTCATTTCATCCCGCTGCTGTCGTTTAATCAATCCTTTCATTGCGGCGACCACCATGCTGGGTCGTTTATTCTTTAAGTTCTTTTTGAGCAGTTGTGTCAATTGCATACTCTCAAGAGAACTATCTGCTAAAACCTGCAAGGCGGACTGGGCAATCAAAGGATTTGTTGATCCATGTAATTTACCGATTTGAAGTCTGGCTTGAGGAATGTTTAGTAAACTGCCCATGGCTTGAATTGCTTCAGCTACTAGAGCTACATCCGCACTGTTGCTTTGCTCTATTAACCAGGAGAGCAATTGTCTGTTAGATGGGTGATTCTTTCCGGTCACTTTTCCAATTAATCGGGATAGTATTTTTTTATTGCGAAGGGATTTAGTCTTGAGCGTTAGTTTTTCTAATTGGGCGGCGTTTATGTGTTGCCCAATATTTTTTATCCTGGCCAGAAAATAACCAACAAAATAACTGAGTTTGTTATCTTTCTCCATCAACTCAAGTAAATGATCAAAATCGACCGCGGCTTGTTTGCCGGTTGTGTCAATAATTTTGCTAGATATTTGCTCGCTAACATTCCGGTGATAGGTGATAGCAATGGCTAATGCCTGAAAAATCACCGCTCTTGTTTCCGATGTAGTTTCATGTTTTTCTCTTGCCAGTAGTTTGTTAACCAGATTGTCTCCACCGACAAGACCAATGGCTAAATAAATCTCCTGCTTTACGCTTTCATCGGTTTCCTTTGTCAGCAAAGGCCAAAGTAATTGTTCGATTTTTGATCCTCCACCAATACCAAGTGCGAATACGGCAGCCCTTCGAAGCGCTTCACTTTTGTGCGTTAAAAAAGGTACGACCAACGGCGTTATGGAATCTCCGCCAATTCTACCAAGTCCTCGGAGCGCAGTTTCCTGAACGATAAGTTGTTGGCTGTTAAGTGCCTGGTTAAACAAATTGGTATCGAGATTGCGCTTATCTACATGTTCGTAGATGGAAGCCAAAATAGCTTTCCGCTCGGTTTTATCCAGAGCGAAGTTATTGGCCTCGACCGCTGTATTTAATATCAGAAGGAGAATAAAAGGAAATAACCGAGTTTTTGTTTTCATTTGGTTTCTCAAAGGCGATAGCTGTCTATTCAGGCTGAATATACTCGTGCCATCTCAATACGTCCGAACCAGCAATTTAAGGTAGCACGGGTATTCAATAGAGAATTATGAAATAATGTACAATCAAAAGCAATCAAGCTGTATTGCAACCCGTCTGCTGGCTAGAATCCAGAAGTTAAAACCAGAAGTTAGAACCAAAAAACTTAAAAATCCAAGGACCAATAATGGCTCAGTACATTTATTCAATGAATCGGGTAAGCAAAGTAGTCCCGCCCAAAAAGACCATTCTCAAAGATATATCCTTGAGTTTTTTCCCCGGCGCTAAAATCGGGGTATTAGGGCTCAATGGATCGGGCAAATCGACTTTACTTAGAATTATGGCCGGTATCGATACCGATATAGAAGGTGAAGCAATCCCGCTTAAGGGCATTAATATTGGCTACTTGCCTCAAGAGCCACAATTAGATGAGTCGCTTGATGTCAGAGGTAATGTTGAATTAGGTATTGGTGAAATGAAAGCTATTTTGACACGATTTGATGAAGTGAATAATGCCTTTGCGGATCCCGATGCCGATTTTGATGCTTTGTTAAAAGAGCAGGCGGATTTGCAGGACAAAATAGAAGCCGGTGGCGGATGGGAAGTTGATCGGATGTTAGATAAAGCGGCCGAAGCATTGCGTTTGCCACCTTGGGACGCAGAAGTAAAACACTTATCGGGTGGTGAAAAACGCCGGGTAGCCTTGTGCCAGTTATTGCTCTCCAAGCCGGACATGTTGTTGCTAGATGAGCCAACTAATCATTTAGATGCAGAATCAGTTGCCTGGTTAGAGCGATTTTTGCAAGATTTTAATGGTACCGTAGTGGCGATTACCCATGATCGATATTTTCTTGATAATGTCGCTGGATGGATTTTAGAACTTGATAGAGGCCACGGCATCCCCTGGGAAGGTAATTATTCTTCCTGGCTAGAGCAAAAAGGCAATCGACTAGCAACGGAAGAAAAACAGGAATCGGCTCACCAAAAAGCGATGAAAGACGAGCTGGAATGGGTGCGGTCGAATGCTAAAGGAAGACAAGCAAAAAGCAAAGCGCGTATTGCTCGATTTGAAGAGCTTTCTTCGCAATCTTACCAAAAAAGAAATGAGACTCATGAGCTATATATTCCGCCGGGACCGCGTTTAGGCACATTGGTGATTGAGGCCAGCCATCTGCAAAAAAGTTTTGGCGATAAATGCCTGGTTGATGATTTAAGTTTTAATTTGCCACAAGGTGGGATCGTTGGAATTATCGGTCCTAATGGTGCGGGTAAATCGACCTTATTCAAAATGTTGACTGATCAGGAAAAACCGGACGGTGGCGAGTTGCGAGTTGGCGAGACAGTGAGTATTGCCCATGTAGATCAATCCCGAGATAGTCTGGACGATAATAAAACAGTATGGCAGGAAATTTCCGATGATTCAGACACGATTTCGGTAGGTAACTATCAGGTGTCTTCAAGGCAATATGTTGGCCGATTTAATTTTAAAGGGGGCGATCAACAAAAGTTTATTAAAGATCTGTCCGGCGGCGAGCGTAATCGAGTTCATCTGGCTAAACTGCTCAAAAGCGGTGGTAATCTGTTGTTGCTCGATGAGCCAACCAATGATTTAGACGTTGAAACTTTAAGAGCGCTAGAAGAAGCGGTGTTAGCATTTCCCGGCTGTGCGGTTATTATTTCTCATGATCGCTGGTTTTTGGATCGTGTTGCGACCCATATTTTGGCGTTTGAAGGCGATAGTAAAACGGTTTGGTTTGAAGGTAATTATGCCGATTATGAAGCTGATCGTAAGAAGCGTCTTGGTGCTGATGCGGATGCACCGGTGCGGATTAAATATCGTAAGATTGGTTAGTGTCGCTAGTAAAGTTTGACTTTCATAGGGTGGATTAGATACGCTTAATCCACCTTAGTTCTTGCATACATGCCGTTTCTTGAAGATGGTTAAACCCATTACATTAGATATTGAACAAAATATCCTTATCAAGAAAATTTAGTGATTTGAGTTTTGTTTTCTAGCAAACAATCAAAAATTTGCTGAGATTTTTGTGGATTGCTAGAATAATACTCAATCTTGCCTTTTTGATTGGTATTAGTAAGCTTACCTTCCAATCGCCGCTGCACCTCTTTGGCAACCGGAAAACCACTTTCAAACAGCGCGACCTTCGGTCCCATGATAGAAGATATAGCTTTGGTTAAAAATGGATAATGGGTGCATCCTAAAACGAGCGAATCAATCTTAGCTTTCACAAAAGGTTGCAGTTCTTTTTCGATTAATGCCATTTCAACCTCCGTTATATCAGGTGCACTTTCGACCAGTTCTACAAAAAAAGGAGAGGCTCTTTCAATCAGTTCAAGCTGTTGAGCGAATTTTTCTTTTAGGTCCTGGTATTTTTGGCTGTCTAAAGTCGCCTGGGTTGCCAAAACGCCGACGCGAGCGCTGGCGGTATGTTCTGAGGCAGGTTTTAGCGCGGGCTCTAAACCTATAATCGGAATGGAATATCGATTCCTTAATGTTTGAACCGCAGCGGCTGTTGCCGTGTTACACGCGACCACAATGGCTTTGGCTTTTTGATTGAGTAAATGCTCGGCAATCGCCAGCACTCTTGCTTCTATCTGCCGCTCAGACTTATCACCGTAGGGCGTATATTCACTGTCAGCCACATAAATTAAATTTTCACTCGGCATTAATTCATGAATGGCTTGAAGAATACTAAGCCCACCAACTCCTGAATCGAAAATGCCTATTGGATGATGATTATTAATGGTCAAACCTGAATGTTGTCAATTGAAAAAAGAATTATAAACTAACTCCGGTAAAATAAAAATTCTTGGCTGAGCTTTCGAGCGGGATTGGCTATGGTAATATAACTACAAAGTTATTATTCAAATTAAGGACGTTCAATGCCCCACCTGTTTTCAAAAACATTTGTTGCTGGGTTGCTGGTTATTATTCTAAGTAGTTGCGCCAGCTATCGCCCTAACAACCCTAACAATATCTGCGATATATTTCTCGGCGAAACAGACTGGTATGAAGCGGCTCGTGATGCTCAACATAAGTGGGGGACACCTATTTATGTGATGATGGCCATCATGCACCAGGAATCTCGGTTCGTCGATGATGCGCAACCTGAAAGAGACTGGTTTTTGGGATTTATTCCGCTGCCGAGAGATTCTTCTGCCTACGGTTTTGCTCAGGCGCAAGATCCCGTTTGGAGTGAATACATGGAGCAAGCGGCTAATTGGGGGGCTGATCGTGACGAATTTGAAGATGCGATTGATTTTATTGGATGGTATACCGATGGCAGCCAAAAGCGCTTGAAACTTTCTAAATGGGATTCATATGGTCAATATCTTGCTTATCATGAAGGGCGAGGCGGTTATTCTCGAGGCACTTATAACAGTAAACCTTGGTTAAAGAAGGTGGCCGCAAAAGTCAAAAAACGCGCAACCACCTACAATGTACAATTAAAAGGTTGTCAGGCAACCTTAGATGACCGAATAGACAGTTGGTTCTAACCTAGGACGGGCCTTCGGGTTTAGCCATGCTGTTTAGCCAAACTTGTTTATGTCAACCCAAAGCTAAAATGTCCTCTTTTCTCCAAAGTTAAAATGTCCCCTTAGGCTGCCGGCCTTTCAGTATTCTTATAGGAGCGTTTCCAAGGGTGGTCCACTT
>Ga0316205_10002719_pt1 | contig 17849 bp, 21 predicted proteins | sample 3monthpyrite_MG_FD_204941 | JGI IMG/M metagenome (GOLD analysis project Ga0316205, IMG submission 204941) | Microbial mat bacterial communities from mineral coupon in-situ incubated in ocean water Damariscotta River, Maine, United States -... | ecosystem: Environmental > Aquatic > Marine >... | reverse complement strand
CAGCCAGAATGACAACCATACCCTCGCCACCTGCGTACCAACAGCTTCGCACCGTCGATAACGCTAAGAAAAGGGGTAAGGCCGCATGACCGACGATACCATCCGCGCCCAGCAATTGCTGGCCGAACACCGCAACACCATCGACCGGCTGGATGCGATTCTGGTCTACACCCTGGCCGAGCGGTTCGTGCAGACGCAGGCCGTGGGCAAGCTGAAAGCGGCCCATGCGTTGCCGCCCTCCGACCCTGCGCGCGAGGCGCGGCAGATCGAACGGCTGGAATGGTTGGCCAAGGAGGCCGATCTCGACCCGGAATTTGCCCGCAAATTCCTGAATTTCATCATCTCGGAAGTGATCCGTCACCACGAGCAACTTCAAACCTGACAACCCCGGTTTCAACCGAATTGGCGACCCCGTCGGGGCGCCTTCAAAGCCATCCGAAGGAGAAACATCATGGCTACCAAAATCCGTCTGGCCCGTGGCGGCTCGAAAAAGCGCCCGTTCTACGCCATTGTCGTGTGTGACAGCCGCATGCCGCGCGACGGCCGTTTCCTGGAAAAGGTCGGCACCTACAACCCGCTGCTGGCCAAGGACAGCGAAGACCGCGTGAAGATGGATATCGAGCGCGTTCAGGCATGGCTGGACAAGGGCGCCCAGCCCACCGACCGTGTCGTGCGGTTCCTGGAAGCCGCCGGTGTGCGCGCCAGGACCGAGCGCAGCAATCCCAACAAGGCCGTGCCGGGCAAGAAAGCCCAGGAGCGGGCCAAGCAGCGCGCCGACAAGGCAGCAGCCCCCGCCGACGCTGAATAAGATGTGCACGAGGGGGCCGCGCGCCCCCTCTTTGCCGTTGCCGGTTCTTCCGCCCCAAGTTTGGTCGACATGATGAAAAGCGCAGACAGGTCCAGTGACAGGGTGTGCGTCGGCGCCATCGCCGGGGCTTTTGGCGTGCATGGCGAGGTGCGGCTGAAAAGCTTCTGCGCCGAAGCACAGGCGATCGCCCGATACGCGCCGCTTTACACCGAAGACGGCACGCGCAGTTTCTCGGTGAAGCTGGGCAAGCCCATTCCCAACGGATTTTCCGCACGGCTGGGCGGGATCACCACACGCGACCAGGCCGAGGCGCTGCGCGGCACGCGGCTCTATGCCGACCGTGACAAGCTGCCTGCCCTGCCGGACGATGAATTTTACCATGCCGACCTGATCGGCCTGACGGTGCTGGACGCGGGCGGCGAAACGCTGGGCCGGGTCAGCTCCATCCAGAACCACGGCGCCGGCGATCTGCTGGAGATCCAGCGCCCGGGCCAGGGCAATGCCCTGCTGCCCTTTACCCGCGCGGTCGTGCCAACGGTCGATCTGGCCGGGGGCCGGATCATCGCCGACCCGCCCGAGGGGCTGCTGGAATGAGCGACGACGACACGGCCCCGCGCCGCTCGCATGGGCGGGTGCGGGTCAGTCCGACGTCGCAGCCGCGTGACCTGATGGCCGACCCGCCGGTGCTGCAAGGCGCCTGGACGGCGCGCGTGATCACGCTGGTCCCACAGGCCTTTCCCGGCGTGCTGGGGGAATCCCTGACCGGCAAGGCGCTGCAAGCGGGGCACTGGGCGCTGAAGCCCATCGACCTGCGCCGGTTCGGCGAGGGCAAGCATCGCAACGTCGATGATACCCCCGCCGGGGGCGGCGCGGGCATGGTGCTGCGCGCGGATGTCCTGTCGCGCGCGCTGGATGTGGCGGCCCGCGGCGCGCCGAACCGGGCGCGCTGGCCGGTGGTCTATCTGTCCCCTCGTGGCCGCCCGTTCGATCAGGCGACGGCACGGCGGCTGGCGGCGGGCGACGGTGTCACACTGCTGTGCGGCCGGTTCGAGGGCGTGGACGAGCGCGTTCTGGAAGACTACGCGATCGAGGAGATCAGCCTGGGCGATTTTATCATGACTGGCGGAGAGATCGCCGCGCAGGCGGTGATCGACGCCACCGTGCGCCTGCTGCCGGGTGTTCTGGGCAACGCGGCCTCGACCGAGGAGGAAAGCTTCTCCAACGGGCTGCTGGAGCATCCGCACTATACCCGCCCCGCCGAATGGCGCGGCCGTGAAATTCCGCCGGTCCTGCTGTCGGGCAATCATGCCGAGATCGAAAAATGGCGGCGCGCGCAATCCGAGGCGTTGACCAGGGCGCGCCGGCCGGACCTGTGGGCCGCGCTCAAGGGCGAAGAATAAGCCACAGGGTGGTCAACAGAATCGGCTGGTGGATCAGGTAAAGGATCAGCGTGTGCCGCCCGATCCAGGCCAGCCCCCGCGCCACCGCGCCCGGCGGCGACCAGGTCGGAAGCCAGCCCAGCCGCGCCAGCGCCACGCCCAGCAAGAAGGGGCCAAACCAGGGGAACACCGGCTCCAGATCCATGCTGAGCGGCACAGTCTGCGAGAAACCGATCCAGGCCAGCCAGCGGCTGTCGAAGGCCGGGGACTGCACCAGATAGGGTGCGATCCAGATGGCCAGCGCCAGCGCAACGATGACCCACACCGGAGCGCGCAGAAAAGCCAGCCCCAGAATCCGGCTGACGGCAATGATATGCAGGATGCCGAAGAAGATGTAGCCGAACGGAATGGCGAAGAACGTGACCGCGCTGATGCCGATGGCGGCCAGGATGACAACCCCGGTGCTGCGCCAGAACGGCCCCCAGCGAATGCCCGAGCCATGCGCCAGGACCAGGCTGACCCCGGCCAGAAACACGAATGTCCCGGCCACCGCGCGGGCAAAGACCACCCAGAAAAGCTGCGCCGTCGTGCCAAAGGGCAGGACGCCGAAATATTGCAGATCGAACGTCAGGTGAAAGATCACCACACCGATCAGCGCAATACCGCGGATGATGTCGATCATGGGCAGGCGCGCAGAGCGAAGCCTCGGATGGGCGATGTTCATCGATGGATACTCTGTCAGTTATGACCTGGCGCCAGCGGCTACATCCTGCCTCACGTAAGCTTGGTCAGCAATGCGCTGAAGCGATCGCGTTCGGCGGTGTCCAGAGGCGCGACAAGCGCGGCGTTGACCTCTTGCACGATGGCGAGAAGTGCGGGGCTCAGTTTGTGCCCGGCGGCGGTGGCATGGATCGTATGCGTGCGGCGCGATGTCGGATGCGGCCGCCGGTCCAGCAGCCCGGCTCGCTCCAGATGGTCTATCGCCCGGCTGATCGTATAGGCAGGCGCACTGAATTGCCTGCCGATCTGCGTCTGGGACAGGCCGTCGGTTTCCAGCACCGTCATCATCACGGCGAATTGCTGCACCGTTATGCCGTGGTCGATCAGCCGCCGGTCCATTTCACGGTCAAGCCATTTGGCGATTCGCTGAATTTTCCAGCCGTTGCTGGACAGGCGTGACTGACGGGTTTGTTCGGGGATGGACATGGGCTCTTGTCTCATGCAAATCATGCCTTTGCAACGGTTGCAAAGAATATAGTTGCAATTGCAAGATAAATCACTACACCGGTTCCGACCGCTGTCAAAACAGGAGAGAGCCATGACCCGCCGTTATCATCCCGTCCTTGTCGTGCTGCATTGGCTTTTGGCGCTGATGATCCTTGGCGGGCTTCTCGTGGGGGGGCTGGTCCTGGCCGAAACGCCCAATGACGATCCCGCAAAACTGACATCCCTTCTCCTTCACATGGTGTCGGGGCTGACAATTCTGGCGCTGATGATCGGACGCCTGGGTTTGCGCCTGTTCACAGCCAAGCCCCCGCATGCGGACATTGGCAATGGTCTGCTGAATACCGGGGCCAGCGCGGCCCATTGGGCGCTGTATCTGCTGGTGATCGGCATGAGCGTATCAGGCATCGTCATGTCAAACGCGGCGGGGTTGCCCGATATCGTTTTCGGCGGATCGGGCACGCCCCTGCCAGAAAACTTCGACGACCTGGCCGCACGGACCGTGCACGGGATCATCTCCACGCTTTTGTGGCTGCTGATCGCCGGGCATGTGCTGGCGGCGCTTTATCATCACTTCGTGCGCAAGGACGGGTTGCTTCGCCGGATGTGGTTCGGTGATCGAAACGCCTGAGGGCCCCGCGTATTCTCCAGGTGCGGCCCCGCGAGACATGGCGCGGCGTCTTTACTTCGGGCGAAAGAGGCGCTTTGTTGGCGCAGAATTGCAGGATACGCCATGACCCAGCCAGACCCCTACCGCCATCACCCGGAACTGAATGGGCAGATCAAGCCCGCAGCCGAGTCCGTGTTTCGAACGCTCGATCTGGACGCCATCGATGCCCGTTCGATCGCGCAGGGGCGCGATCCGAACTGGCGCACCCCCTGCGAGGACCGCGAGGCCGGGCGCAGGGCGTGGCTGAACGGGCGCATGGATCAGGAACTATGGGTCTATGGCTATGGCTCGCTGATGTGGGATCCGGCGCTGGTCTTTTCCGAGGTCCGCCGAGCGCGCGTGCAGGGATTTGGGCGCAGCTTCTGTCTGTGGGATGAAGGCGGGCGCGGCACCGTGGAGCAGCCCGGCCTGATGCTGGCGCTGGATACCGGCGAGGGCTGCGAGGGTCTGGTGTTTCGGGTCGCCGCGGCGGATGTGGACGCGGAATCCTTCATCCTGTTTCGCCGCGAGATGATTGCCGATGCCTACAAGCCCGCCTGGCTGACGCTTCAGACGGCGCAGGGCCCGGTCGAGGCCCTGGGCTTTGTCGCCAATCACGGGCATGACCGCATCCGCCCCGGGATCCCGCTGGATCAGCAGGCGCGGATGCTGGCCGTTGCCGAAGGCGAACTGGGCACCGGGTTCGACTATCTCACCTCGACCCAGGCTCATCTGGCGCATATGGGGATCGAGGATCCGTATATTTCCGATCTCTATCGCCGCACAGTGGCGCTCAGGTAATCCCGGACGGGGGCTACAGCACCGACGTTGCCAGCAGCGCCAGGCTGGTTATCACGCCAAGAACCGGCACGATCAGCGGAACGCTGAAGTGATCGCCGCCGACTGGGCCACCGACTGGGCCACCGACTGGGCCACCGACTGGGCCGCCGACTGGGCCGGAGCTTCGCCATTTCAGGGCGATCAGCGACAGATTGACAACCGTGAACACCGACAGCACGATCAGCGAAGTCCACTCGGCCAGCTGCACGATCGGAAAAAACAGGGCCAGGCCCAGAATGCCGACCGCAACCAGGGCCGTGGCAACACTGGGCGTCTGGCGCCCGGGTGACAGTGTCGCCAGCCGCGCCGGAAGATGCCCGCGCCGCGCCATGCCATACAGCACACGGGAGGCCATGATCATCTGGATCAGCACCCCGTTGATGGTAGCCACCACCGCCAGCGCGGAAAACCCGGCCTGAACCGCCGTTGGCGCCGTGGCAAAGACCAGCGTCAGCGGCGCGGCAGAGGCAGCCAGGTCCGCTACGGGAACCGCCAGCAGAACGGCAATGCTGGTCGCGACATACAGCACCGCCGCCAGCACCAGCGTCAGAAGGATGCCCCTGGGAATGGCGACGCGCGGGTTTTGCACCTCCTCGGCGACGTTGACCATATCCTCGAACCCGATGAAGGCGAAAAAGGCCAGCAACGAGGCCCCGGCGACCCCGGCCCAGGGGACCGCGCCGGTCGTGGGCAACAATTGCGCCGGCGCGACCCCGTCGCCCGGTGCCATCACCAGACCCCAGAAGATGACGAAACCCAGCCCCAGCAACTCCAGCACCGTGATCCCCGCCGCGACCGTCACCGACTGCGCGATCCCCCACCAGGCCAGCAGCCCCATGGCAACCACGATGCCGACGATCAGCGGCGCGTCGGGCTGGCCGGTCAGCCCCGACAGATAGCCCGATGCCCCGACGGTTATCGCCGCCGCCGAAATCATCCCCGACAGGGCCACCAGCACACCAACCACGAGGGCCAGCCGGGGGCTGTTGAACCCGGCCTCCACATAGGCGGCCTCGCCTGCGCTGACCGGAAATCGGGTGGACAGTTCGGCAAAGGAGAACGCGGTGAACCCGACGACGATGGCCGCAAGAACAAAGGCCAGCCAGGCTTGCGCACCGGCCTGTGCGGCGGTGGTGCCGATCAGCACATAGATCCCGGCGCCCACGGTCACGCCAAGGCCGTAAAGCGTGAACAACGGCAAGGTCAGCGCGCGGCGCAGCGTGACGGATGTCTGGTCAATGGCCTGGGTCATGGGAAGCGGTCCGTCAGCGGTGTTGGGTTCCTATTCAACGTGCTGTCGGCGGCAAAGGCAACGTGACATGACAGCGCCCACTGATCGCGCTTTCTGATCCGGCTTGACCGGCCCCATGGCAGGGCCTATACCCCGCGCGTCCGGGGGCGGGATTCGCCCAGCGGGCTGTTTTCGGTTGTGCCCCCGTCTTCTTCGGCGGATTCTTGGGCCTGATCGGACGCTCATGAACGAACGACGACCTGATCCTCCGGCGGGCTGCACCATGCGGGACCCGGCAGAAGACGTGGAGCTCTGGGGCGGCATACACCTTCACGGACCAACCGTGAGCGATGATAGGAGAAGATCAGATGAACCTGATCGCACAGATTGAAGCCGAGCAGATTGCTGCGCTTGGCAAGACCATCCCCGATTTCAAGGCCGGCGACACGGTCCGCGTCGGCTACAAGGTGACCGAAGGCACGCGCTCGCGCGTTCAGAACTTTGAAGGCGTCTGCATCAGCCGCCGCAATGGCTCTGGCGTCGCCGGTTCGTTCACCGTTCGCAAGATTTCCTTCGGCGAAGGCGTGGAACGTATGTTCCCGCTCTACTCGACCAACATCGACAGCATCGATGTGGTTCGCCGCGGCAAGGTGCGTCGCGCCAAGCTGTATTACCTGCGCGACCGTCGCGGCAAGTCGGCCCGTATCGCTGAAAAGACCAACTACCGCCCGATGGGCGACAAGTAAGGACATTGATCATGAAAGACTCGATCCATCCCGAATATCACATGATCAACGTCAAGCTGGTTGACGGCAGCGTTGTTCAGATGCGCTCGACCTGGGGCAGCGAAGGCGAAACCATCGCGCTGGACATCGATCCGTCGGTGCACCCCGCCTGGACCGGCGGCACCTCGCGCCTGATGGACACCGGCGGCCGCGTGTCGAAGTTCAAGAACAAGTATGCAGGCCTGGGCTTCTGATCCCGGCCACAGTGCAGAGGGTAGGCGCCGTTGCTCATGCAGCGGCGCTTCCTTTTTGTGTCCCTGCGCCAACTGACCCCCAGTTGCGCGACCCGGCTGGCCTGGGGCAGGGTTTCGATAGAACGGGACAGCAACAGACGGGGCGGTGATGATCCTCGAAATCCTGATCGTGGCGACTGTGGCGTTGGCGGCAGGGATACTGATGGTGCCGCGCCTGAGGCGCTGGAGCATCTGGCGCGCCATGGTAACGCCGCTGGCCTCGATCATCGGTTCGGGCTTCCTGATCCTGGGGCCGTTGCTGAACTACGCGTTTGGCGTCTGGGCGCCGCTGGCCATGGCTGCGTTGTGCCTGGTGGCCTGGGGCTTCGGGGCCGCGATCCGTGACAACATCGCCTTTCTGGGCGACGTGGGGTCAGGCGCGCAGGATCATTGGAGCGAATCCGCAGCCTCGGCGATACTGGGTTTCGCCTACATGATCTCGGTCGCCTATTACCTCAACCTGCTGGGTTCCTTCGCGCTGTCGCTGACGCCGTTCGGCACGCCGTTCAACGCGCGGATTCTGACCAGCGCCGTCTATCTGCTGATCGGCTTCATCGGCTGGACTCGAGGGTTCAAAATGCTCGAATCGTTGGAATATTCATCGGTCACACTGAAACTGGCCATCATTGCCGGGCTTCTGGTGGCGCTAGCGGTATATTTCACGCAGAACGCCAGCAACGGGGCGCTGGTGCAGGGAGCCCCGCGCGAAACCGGGATGGCCGCGATCACGCTGGGCTTTGGCCTGATCGTGACGGTGCAGGGGTTCGAGACCTCGCGCTATCTGGGCGATGACTACGATGCGCTGACGCGGATCCGGTCGATGCGCATGGCGCAGATCCTGTCGGCGGCGGTCTACATTGCCTATATCACGCTGGTGGCCTTCAGCTTCACGCCATCCACCGACCACCTGTCAGAAACCGCGATTGTTCATATGATGGGGTTTGTGTCCCCGATCTTGCCGTTCATGCTGGTAGCCGCGGCTCTGGCGGCACAGTTTTCGGCAGCGGTGGCGGATACCAACGGCTCCGGCGGGCTGGTGTTCGAACTCAGCCGCAAGCGCATTCCGCAGCGCCTGGCCTATGTGCTGACGGTGGCGGTGGGGCTGGGTGTCACCTGGATCGCGGATGTGTTCCAGATCATCGCCTATGCGTCGCGCGCCTTTGCCGCCTATTACAGCCTGCAAGCCGCGATTGCGGCGGTGCGGGTCTGGCCGGTCCACAAGGCACGGGCCGTGATATATGGCGCCCTCGCGGTCCTGGGTTTGGCGATGGTCTTTTTCGGCAGGTCGTTCGAATAACTGGTCTCGCCACCGCTTCCCTCGGGCGCGCGCTGCGCATATGGTGCGCCAGCGCAGCGGACGCGCGGGCAAGACAGGGCAGACACGTGGCGCATATCATCGTCACCGGCAACGAAAAGGGCGGGTCGGGCAAGTCGACGACGGCCATGCACATCGCCACCGCGCTGGTGCGGATGGGGCACAAGGTAGGGGCGCTGGATCTGGACCTGCGTCAACGCAGCTTCGGGCGTTATATCGAGAATCGTCAGGCGCTGTGCGCGCGCGAGCATCTGGTGCTGCCGATGCCAGACTACGCCGAACTGCCCGAGGTCGACGCGGCGCAGCTTGGTCCGAACGAGAATATCAACGATCACCGATTGTCAGTGGCGATCAGCGGTCTGGACGAGGCGTGCGATTTCGTGGTCATCGATTGCCCCGGCAGCCATACGCGCCTGAGTCAGGTTGCGCATTCGCTGGCCGATACGCTGATCACGCCGATGAACGACAGTTTCGTGGATTTCGACCTGCTGGCGCGCACCGATCCGATGACGAACAAGGTGCTGGGTCCGTCGATCTACGCGGAAATGGTCTGGCAGGCGCGGCAATTGCGGGCGCAGGCCGGATTGAAGCCGATCGACTGGATCGTGGTGCGCAACCGGCTGGGTGCGCAACAGATGCACAACAAGCGCAAGATCGGCGAGGCGCTGGAGCAATTGTCCAGGCGGATCGGTTTCCGGGTCGCGCCGGGGTTCAACGAGCGCGTGATCTTTCGGGAACTGTTCCCGCGCGGCCTGACATTGCTGGATCTGCGCGACGTGGGGGTCGAGCAGTTGAACATGTCGAACGTGGCCGCCAGACAGGAGCTGCGCGATCTGCTGACCGCGCTGCGCCTGCCCGGCGTGACGGTCAGTGTCTGAAGAAGCCCTTGGCTGGCAGCTGATCCGGCACCGATTTGTGCATCTCGTCCAGTCGCATCAATACCTTGTCTTCTTCGTCGGCAAAGATGTTGAACGGCAGCTTCACGGCGTCGCCAAGACGGCCAAGGGGGGTTCGCTGGGCTCGCATGTCTTGTTTCCTTTTCTGCGCGGTTTCCTGCACGGGCCTTGATGCCGGCAGCCTGTGGCAACACTGCGGCGATGCTGCGGTGCTTTATCGTTAACATCCCGGCGTGAAGGCGGCGCTGGCCTGTTGCGGCGCCAGCCGGAATAGGGGTAAACCATGAACATTGACGGGGCGATTCTGCGCCTGTCTGCGGTGGGGTCCGATGCTTTCGCTTGTCTGGTTCAAACGCGATCTGCGGGTGCACGATCACCCCGCGCTGGCGCTGGCCGCCGCACAGGGCGCTGTTCTGCCGGTCTACATCATCGAGCCTGAACTGTGGGCGCAGCCGGATGCCTCGGCCCGGCAATGGGCGTTCGTGGCGGAATCATTGCACGAATTGCGCCGTGATCTTGCGGACCTGGGCCAGCCGCTGATCCTGCGCGTGGGCGAGGCGGTGGACGTGCTGGCCCGCCTGCGCGCCAAGCATCGGTTTGCGCAGATCGTCTCGCACGAGGAAACCGGCAACGGCTGGAGCCGCGCGCGCGACCGGCGCGTTGCGGCCTGGGCACGCGAGAGCAATCTGCCCTGGATCGAACTGCCGCAATCGGGTGTTGAACGCAACGGCCCGGGGCCGGATGGCTGGGCTGCGCGGCGCGACCGGCTCATCGCGCAGCCGCTGGCGCAGGTGGCGGCGTTGAAACCCGTGGCTGACGGGACGGGGGCCGTGCCCAGCGCGAAATCGCTGAAACTGGCGGACGATGCCTGCCCCTTTCGCCAGCCCGGCGGGCGCGCGGCGGGGATGCTGGCCCTGAACAGCTTTACGGCTTCACGCGGCCTGACCTATCGTGACGCGCTGACCTCTGCGCTGACGGCCGAGCGCGCGTGCTCGCGCCTGTCGCCCTATCTGGCCTTTGGCGCGCTGTCCGGGCGCGAGGTCGCGCAGGCCATCGGGGCGAAAAAGCAGGCGCTGCGTGGGCAAGCCGGCTGGGGTGCCAGTTTGCGCCGATTCGAAGCGCAATTGGGCTGCCGCGATCACGGCGTGCAACAGCTGGAAGATCGGCCGGACATGGAAACCCGCGCCCTGCACCCCGCGCTGGAAGGTGTGCACCCCATGCAACCGGATGCCACCCGCCTGGCGGCCTGGCAGCGCGGCGAGACCGGATTGCCCTTCGTCGATGCGTGCATGCGCTATTTGCGGGCCACCGGGTGGCTGAACTTCCGCATGCGCGCGATGCTGCAATCCGTGGCCAGCTATCATCTGTGGCTGGACTGGCGGGTCAGCGGCGCGCATCTGGCGCGGCAATTCACCGACTATGAGCCCGGCATTCACTGGGTGCAGGTGCAATTGCAATCCGGTGTCGCGGGTATGGGCGCGCCGCGTTTCCTCGATCCCGTCAGGCACGGGCAGGAGCACGATCCCGGGGGCCTGTTCATCCGTCGCTGGGTGCCGGAACTGTCGCCGGTGCCGGACAGGTTTCTGCACGCGCCATGGACATGGCCGCAGGCGCGCCAACTGCTGGGTGCGCGCTATCCCGAGCCCGTGATCGACCCGGCCGCGGGTTTGCGCACGGCGCGCGCGGCTCTGGCAGCCCGCCGTCACCAGCCCGGTTTCAAGGCCGATGCGGCAAGGATCGTGGCGCAACATGGCAGCCGCAAATCCAGGCCCCCGCCGGGTGCGCGCGCGCGCCCGCCATCCGCACAATTGCGCCTGGATTTGTGACAGGGGCGCCGCGCCGCCCGCTGCGACCCCATTTGCAAGACCGGCTTGAAACTGTCGTTGCCCAAGGCGGGAAAATGCCTGCGTTCCGCGTGTTGCCTATCGGAAACTTTTTCCCTAACTGTATCCCATTGCATGCAGACCGTCGCGCATGACGCGACAAGCAGAGGGCGGATCATGGCGCAACGGATCGAAAAACACGGATTGCAGGTGGATGCCCGCCTGGCGGATTTCATCGACACCAGGGCGTTGGCCGGAACCGGTCTGAAGGGCGCGGACTTCTGGCAGTCCTTTTCGGATATCGTGCACGATCTGGCGCCCAGGAACCGGGCCCTGCTGGACTCCCGCGACGCGTTGCAGGCGCAGATCGATGCCTGGCATGTCGCCCGCCGCGGCCAGCCGCATGATGCCGCCGCCTACAAGGCGTTTCTGGAGGAAATCGGTTATCTGCTGCCGGAAGGCGAGGATTTTCAGATCACCACGCAGAACGTGGACCCGGAAATCGCCAGCATTGCCGGGCCGCAGCTGGTGGTGCCGATCACCAACGCCCGCTACGCGCTGAACGCGGCCAATGCGCGCTGGGGCAGCCTGTATGATTGCCTTTATGGCACCGACGCCATGGGCAGCGTTGCGCCAAAGGGCGGCTATGATCGCGGCCATGGCGCCCGGGTGGTGGCCCGTGCACGGGTATTTCTGGACGAGGCCTTTGCGATCAAGGGCACCAGCCACGCCGATGCCCGCCGCTATCATGTGCATGATGGCGCCTTGCTGATCGACGATCATCCGCTGGTCGAACCCGCGAAATTCGTCGGCTATACCGGCAACCCCAAGGCGCCCGATTCGGTGATGCTGGTCAATCACGGCCTGCATGTGGAACTGGTCTTTGACCGCGCGCATCCGATCGGCAGCCGCGATCAGGCGCTGCTGGCCGATGTGCGGCTGGAAAGCGCGCTGACCGCGATCATGGATTGCGAGGATTCGGTGGCCTGCGTGGATGCCGAGGACAAGGTGCAGGCCTATGGCAACTGGCTGGGCCTGATGCAGGGCACGCTGACGGAAACCGTGAGCAAGGGCGGCCAGACCTTTGAGCGCCGCCTGAACGCCGACCGGGTCATCACCGGCGCGGATGGCGCCGAGAAGGTGCTCAAGGGCCGGGCGGTCCTGTGGATCCGCAATGTCGGCCACCTGATGACCAACCCGGCGATCCTGCTGCGCGATGGCTCGGAAATCCCCGAGGGGATCATGGACGCCATGGTCACGACGCTGATCGCGCTGCATGATCTGCAAAAGACCGATGGCTTGCGCAATTCGGTCAAGGGTTCGGTCTATGTGGTCAAGCCGAAGATGCACGGGCCAGAGGAAGTGGCCTTCGCCAACGAGATCTTCGACCGGGTCGAGGCCGCGCTGGGCCTGCCCGCGCATACCGTCAAGCTGGGTATCATGGACGAGGAACGCCGAACGTCCGTGAACCTCAAGCAGTGCATCGGCGCGGCGCGTAATCGTGTGGCCTTCATCAACACCGGGTTCCTGGACCGCACGGGCGACGAGATCCATACCTCGATGGAAGCCGGGCCGTTCAGCCGCAAGGATTTCATCAAGCGCAAGGCCTGGATCAAGGCCTATGAGGACCGCAATGTGGATATCGGGCTGGAATGCGGGCTGTCCGGCAAGGCGCAGATCGGCAAGGGCATGTGGGCGGCGCCGGACCTGATGGCGGCGATGCTGGATCAGAAGATCGAGCATCCGCGTTCGGGCGCGAACACGGCCTGGGTGCCCAGCCCCACCGCCGCCACGCTGCACGCGCTGCATTATCACAAGGTGGATGTGTTCGCGTTGCAGGCGAGGATGAAGGGCGGCGGGCGGCGCGCACATGTGGAGACGCTGCTGGACATTCCGCTGGCCAGCTATCGCAAATGGACCCAGGCGCAGATCCTGGCCGAGGTGGAGAACAACGCGCAGGGCATTCTGGGCTATGTGGTGCGTTGGATCGATCAGGGGGTCGGGTGCTCGAAAGTGCCGGACATTCACGATGTCGGCCTGATGGAAGACCGCGCGACCTGCCGCATTTCCAGCCAGCATATCGCCAACTGGCTGCATCATGGCATTGTCAGCCAGGAACAGGCGATGGATGCGATGAAACGCATGGCCGAAGTGGTGGACCGCCAGAACGCGGGCGACCCGCTGTATCAGCCGATGGCCCCCGGGTTCGACGGGATCGCGTTCCAGGCGGCCTGTGATCTGGTGTTCAAGGGCCGTGTGCAGCCTTCGGGCTATACCGAGCCGGTGCTGCACGCGCGGCGTCTGGAACTGAAGGCGTCACGGGCGTGACGCGGTGAAGGGGGGCGGGCCTTGGGGGCATCGAGCCCCCTCGGCCCGCCGGGGGTTTTGCACCCCCGCTGGGGCTGCGCCCCACCCCCGCAGGATATTTGACGCACAAAGATAAAGGGACGAGAGATGGCTGTAACACTGGATCAGGCGCGGGCGATCATCGCGGGAACCCGGGCCAAGGGCCGCGAGATGGGGCTGAAGTCCCTGTCGGTGGTGGTGCTGGATGCCGGCGGGCATGTGCTGGCGTTCGAGCGCGAGGACGGCGCGGCGCCAGGGCGATTCGGGATCGCACAGGGCAAGGCTTATGGCGCGGTGATGCTGGGCATGGCCGGGCGCGCGCAGATGGCCCGGGCCGAGGCACAGGGCTATTTCATGGCCGCGGTGAACGGCGTCTATGGCGGGCAGGTCGTGCCAGTGCCGGGTGGGCTGTTGCTGCGCGATGACGCGGGCGCGGTGATCGGCGCGATCGGTGTGACCGGCGACACGTCGGACAACGATGCCGAGGCCGGGTTGGCCGGAGCCGCCGCCGCCGGGTTGGCCGCCGAGGCGTGACGCCCCTTTTCCCCGGCTGCCAACGGGTCTAGGTTCTGCGCAAACCCTTGGTGAGCGGAAAACCCATGTCACACAAGCGTCCGGTTGTCGGGGTCATCGGCAACAGCGCCATGCTGAGCGAGACCTACGCCGTTCATGCCGGCGGCGTGATGAACATGGCCGCGGTGGCCGATGTTGCGGGTGCGATGCCGCTGCTGGTGCCGCCGGATCCGCGCTATGTGTCGGTCGAGGATCTGCTGGAGACCTGTGACGGGTTCCTGCTGACTGGCGGTCGGCCGAATGTGCACCCTGAAGAATATGGCGAGGCGCCGACCCCCGCGCATGGCGATTTCGACCGGTGCCGTGACGGGATCACGCTGCCGCTGGTGCGCGCCTGCGTCGAGCGCGGACAGCCGTTTCTCGGTGTGTGCCGGGGGTTTCAGGAGGTGAATGTGGCGATGGGTGGATCGCTTTATCCCGAAATCCGCGATCTGCCGGGCCGCATGAACCACCGGATGCCGCCCGATGGCACGCTGGAGGAGAAATTCGCGCTGCGCCACGCCGTGCGGTTTGCCGAAGGCGGGGTGTTTCATCGTATCCTTGGATCGACCGAGGTGATGACCAACACACTGCATGGGCAGGGTATCAAGACGCCGGGCGCGCGCATTGTCATCGAGGGCTACGCGCCCGATGGCACGCCCGAGGCGATCCATGTCAGGGACGCGCCGGGTTTCACGCTGGCCGTGCAGTGGCACCCGGAATACAACGCCGCCCGTGATCCGGTCTCGCGCCCCTTGTTCACCGCGTTTGGCGAGGCGGTGCGCGATTGGGCGGCGCGACGGGCCAGCTGAAGCGGCGGGCCTGTTCGGCGTCTGGGGTCAGATGGCCGAGGAGTGCCCCGTCCTGGCCATCGCGTAATCGTCGAAATGGGTGGCGATCACGCGGGTCAGCGGACGCCCGGCGACCGGGATAGACAGGCCCTGATCGCAGTGAACCAGGAAGTCGCCGAATTTCTCGGCCACCGGGGCGAACAACTGGTCCAGGCTCGCGCGGCTGATGTCATGGTCGCGCAGCAATTCATCGGTGCTGACCGCGAAATCGCACATCAACGCCTCGATGATGCGGGCGTGCAGACGGTCCCGGGGGCTCAGGGCATGGCCCCTTGTGGTGGCCCATTCCCCGGCCCGCACCGCCTTTGACCAGCCTGATGTCGCCGCATTCATCTGGGCATAGCCCTGGGGAAAACGCGAAATCGACGAGGCGCCCAGCCCGACCAGCACCGGCGCGGTGTCGTCGGTATAGCCCTGGAAGTTCCGCCGCAGGGTGCCGTGGGCGGCGGCGACGGCCAACGCGTCGTTCGGGCGGGCGAAATGATCGATGCCGATGCTGGCATAGCCATCCCATTCGAACAGGCGCTGCGCGGTTTCGAACAGTTCCAGGCGTTCCTCGGGTCGGGGCAGGGCGTTGGACGGGATCAATTGCTGGCGCCGCGCTATCCAGGGCACATGCGCGTAGCCGTAAAGCGCCACGCGGTCCGGTGCGAGGGACAGCAGTTTCTGCACCGAATCCGACATGCGGCTGCGGGTTTGATGAGGCAAACCGAAAAGGATGTCCGCGTTCAAGCTGTTCACGCCGCGCGCGCGGATCGCCTCGACGGCAGCCCGCGTCACCTCATAGCTTTGATCGCGGCCGATGGTTGCCTGAATTTCAGGGTCGAAATCCTGCACCCCGATCGAGGCGCGGTTCATGCCCATCTCGGCCAGCGCATCCAGACGCGCGCCGTCGATCTCGTTCGGATCGATTTCGACCGAGAATTCTGCGTCCGTGCCCAGTGGCACGACATCGAAGATCGCACGTGCCAGATCACGCATCGATTCGGCCGGCATCATCGTCGGTGTGCCGCCGCCCCAGTGAAGCCGTGAAAGCGTGACGTCGGCTGGCAAGGCGGCCTTCAGCATCCGCAATTCGGCCTTCAGGACTTCCAGATAGGCCAGAACGGGCGTTTCGGAACTGGTGCCTTGCGTCCGGCAGGCGCAGAACCAGCACAACCTGCGGCAGAATGGCACATGCAGATACAGTGAAATCCGCGATCCGGGCGCGATCTCACGCAGCCAGCGCGCGAAAACACGGGGTCCGACGCCATCCGCGAACTGGGGTGCCGTGGGGTAACTGGTATATCGAGGCACCCTGGCGTCAAAAAGACCCAGGCGCGCGAGTTGCGGATGGCTGCTCATTCCCATAACTTGTCTTGAAATTGTCCAAAATCCTTGACCTAGATCAACAAATGTCCAGAACCTCCACGGCTCCGACCAAATTTACGCATGTAGCCTGTGGGGACTGCCCCATCCGGCATCGCGCTGTCTGCGCGCGCTGTGATGACACCGAACTCAAGCAGTTGGATGAAATCAAGTATTACCGCAGTTTTCAGGCCGGCCAGACGATCGTCTGGTCAGGTGACCGCATGGATTTTGTCGCGTCGGTTGTGTCCGGAATTGCAACCTTGACGCAAACCATGGAGGACGGGCGCCGCCAGATGGTGGGCCTGTTGCTGCCCGCTGATTTCGTCGGCCGACCTGGCCGGGAAACCGCGGCCTATGACGTGGTGGCGACAACCGATCTGGTGATGTGCTGCTTTCGCAAGAAACCGTTTGAAGACATCATGGTCACCACGCCCCATGTTGGCCAGCGTCTGCTGGAAATGACGCTGGACGAGCTGGACGCGGCGCGCGAATGGATGCTGCTCCTGGGCCGAAAGACCGCGCGCGAAAAGATTGCCAGCCTGATTGTCATCATCGCCCGGCGCGATCTGTCGCTGAAGCCCGGGGATGCCGACGGGCGGGTTGTCGTCGATCTGCCGCTGACCCGCGAGGCGATGTCGGAATATCTGGGCCTGACGCTGGAAACCGTAAGCCGCCAGATTTCCGCGCTGCGCAAGGATGGAATCATCCAGATCGAGGGCAAACGGCACATCACGATCCCGGATTTTGACCGCTTGATCGAAGAAGCCGGAGACGACAGCGATGGCGGTTTTCTGGCCTGACCGCGCGCGCCCTGCTGTTTCCCGTCTGGAAACGAAATCTTCCCTTGATTGTATTTGTCCCTGAATTGACCGGGTCGCGCCACATTCGGGCCATGGTCTGGCGGGATGGTGGTGTCATCAAAGAGGCGGATCAAGGGATGTGACCCATGTTCGATTGGGATAGCGACCAGCACGAAAATCCGGAAAGGAGCGCCGCAGATGTGTCCAGGCAACCTGGCGCGAAAAGCGGATATTGGCGGGTCATGGCCTCGCGTTGGCTGGCACCTGCCGCGGTGGTCCTGGGGATCGCCCTGGCCGCGCAGTCGGTTTTCCGGATCAACCTGCCGTTTGATGGCACCCGATACGCCACGGCTTCGGTCGGCGGACTGAGGGCTGCGTTGGTTCGCGGATCCGAGAGCGATATGCCCGATGATCTGATCGTTTATGACGCTGAGCAATATCAGAATTTCATGACCGGCATCGTGCGGTTCAACGACACCGACCTGCTGCAATACGCCGCGACCACGGCGCGCGACCTGCAACAGATCGAAACCGTGATGGCCCCGTATATGCTGGATGCGCTGTCGCTGATCCACCGCGAGATCGAACGTCGCGGCCTGTCGCGTCCGATCGCCTCGGCCAGGATGGATACCCAGCGCGAGGCATTCCGCGCACGACAGACGGCGCTATGAACGGACATTCAGTCAAGTTTTCTGAAATTGGTCGCGAAGCAAGTGCTCGGACCCGGGTGCGGTTTTCTGTTTCGCTACCCTTTCGCGACAGAATAC
>Ga0316205_10002718_pt1 | contig 17855 bp, 24 predicted proteins | sample 3monthpyrite_MG_FD_204941 | JGI IMG/M metagenome (GOLD analysis project Ga0316205, IMG submission 204941) | Microbial mat bacterial communities from mineral coupon in-situ incubated in ocean water Damariscotta River, Maine, United States -... | ecosystem: Environmental > Aquatic > Marine >... | reverse complement strand
CGATGAAATTATATAAATAAAAACGAAAAATATGCAGATAAGGTATCCGCATATCAAATACATTTAATTTTTAAAACCAAATAATTATGAAAACAAAAAAAGTGCTAATAAGTCTTACATCTACAGCTTTGTTGTATGTGCTGCTGGTTAGCTTCGCTTATCCAACAAACGGTCGTTATGAAACCGAGCAACAAAAAAAGTGGGTAGCACCAGCAAGTGCCGATAAAATGGTAAACCCTATTAAAGGCGACGATGCCAAAGCTATTGCTTCTGGCAAAAAGCTCTACAAGGTAATGTGTTTTGTATGCCACGGAGCCAAAGGCAAAGGAGATGGTATGGCAGGAGCAGGTTTAACACCTAAACCAACAAATTTGACTACTGAAGCATTTCAATCGCAGTCTGATGGAGCTATTTTTTGGAAAATTGCCGAAGGAAGAGCTCCTATGGCTTCATATAAAAATTCAATACCAGAGAAAAAACGCTGGGAAATTATTAACTACATAAGAACACTTAAGTAATGAAAAAACTAATCATATTAATATTGATAATTGGATTTGGTCATACAATTTATGGTCAAAATTACAATGACTTTGATACTGACAGTACTAAAACAGAAGCATTTAAACCAAGTAAATCACAATTCATGATAAGGGGTTATGGACATACTGGATTAAACTCGGTAAGTAGCGATGATGAAACCGAATCGTCTTACGTAGGGTCTGCATTCGCACCCATCTTTTTATTTAAACACTCCGATAGGCTACTTTTCGAGGCAGAACTAGAGTTTGTTTTAGAAGGTAACGAACTAGAAGTTGGTCTGGAATATGCTAATGTAATGTACGTTCTTAATAAAAACATGACTGTACGAGCTGGTAAATTCTTGCTGCCATTTGGCACATTTATGGAACGATTACACCCAGCTTGGATTAACAGGCTTCCAACAAAACCTTTAGGGTTTGGTCATGATGGTATTGCGCCTTCATCTGGTATTGGTGTAGAACTACGAGGTGCTTTTGACCTTGGAGGACCAAAATTGAATTACTCATTATATTCAACCAATGGCCCACGAATAAAAGATGGTAGTGTAGAGCCTGAAGAAGCAGGTATGCTCCAGTTTCAAAATTATGAAGACAACAACAATAGTAAAGCATTTGGAGGACGAATTGGATTATTGCCTTTTGCAGATTCTTCAACTGAAATAGGCTTTTCAACATATTCAACAAATAAAGTTGGAGCTACAGATTCACAATACGAAAATGTAGGCGCATTTCTTTATGCCTTCGATTTTGCTTTTGTAAAACAGTTTTCAGGGTTCGGAGTTATTGACATTAAAGGCCAGTATAATAACTCAAAAGTAGATGATGCTACTTATACCGAACTAGATGAGTTTGGTAATCCAGAAGAATATACTTTTAATAATGAAAGTAATTCATTTTATACACAATTAAGCTATCGCCCAACAACATCTGAGAGTGACTTTATGAAAAAATTGGAGTTTGTAGGAAGATACTCAAACTATAATGCGCCTGCTGATGCAGAATGGTCGGGAGAATCTGAGCAATATGCCTTTGGATTAAATTATTGGTTGACATGGAGATCCCTTATAAAAGTTGCTTACCAGACAACCGATAGCGTTGGTGGTCATGATGGAGGTGGTACAACCAATGGCTTCTTTGTGCACTGGGCTATAGGATTTTAATAACTTTATAAACATAATAATTATGAAAACGATACATAAAATACTAATAAAGGGCTCTACACTACTTGCTATAGCAGCAATAGTAGTTAGCTGTTCTTCAACAAAAGACACATATGTTAATGCAACAGAAGTTGAAGAATTTAAAATGGAAAAATCTGGTGCTCAAATGTGGGGCGAAGCATGTAATAGGTGTCATTTAGCACCTTCACCAGCCGATTATAATGACACCGACTGGGAGACCATAGGTTTGCATATGCGAATTCGCGCAAATTTAACAGAAAAGGAAATCACAAAAATTGAGGCCTTTCTAAAATCTGCCAATTAATAGCTAAACACGTACATTCCTTGTTTCTCTCTATCACTGAGGTTTACAGGGAATGTACTTGCTTTTTGAGTACAAAAAATTAATAACTCAATAAAACAAGAAATCATGAAAACACTAGTAATTATTTTTTTAGTAATTGGGCTTACTACACTTAACAGTTGTAAGCAAGAAACTGATGTACAAACAATCCTTCAGAATTCAGAAACGAGGAGTGAGATTATTAAATCCATTACAGAGAACCATGATTTTATGACAGAATTTATGGAAAGCATGCAGGACAACAATCATACTATGCAAATGATGGAGGGAAATAAAAAAATGATGAGCAATATGATGAAAGGTCAAGGAATGGAAATGATGATGAAAGACAGTACGATGATGAAGAATATGATGAAAGGAATGATGAAAGATGGCAACATGATGGGCAATATGATGCAAATGATGCATAAAAAAGGCATGATGAGCGAAGAGTGTATGCAATCCTGTATGAAAATGATGGGTGATAAAGGAATGAGTATGAACAAAATGGATATGATGAACAAAACAGGCGAAACAACCGAAGAAGATCATACCGAGCATCACTAATCTTTTAACAACAAAAAATATAAAACAATGAAAAAAAATCACTGGATATGGATGGTTATTGGTTGTGGGCTGCCACTCCTACTCATATTTTTTGCACCAGCATTAGGTATCACAGGTTATAATGGGCTCTTTGCCTTTATAATCTTAATGTTTGCGATCCACCTATTTATGCCACACGGCTCTCATGGCCATGGAGGACATAATCATTCATCAGGTAAACATAATAATCATGAAGATGGTGAAGAAACACATTCCAGTAAAACAAAAAAAGAACACGAAGGGCATCATCATTAAAAAAATGTTATGAAGCAAAAATTTCAAATAAGCGGTATTAGCTGTGGTGGATGTGCTACAAGGGTCAAGAAGACATTGGAAGAACACCCAAACATCGAAAAAGCAGAAATATTATCGACACCTAAAGGGGCTACACTCATCACCATGAACGAAAACCTTTCAATTGATAAATTACAAAAACAGCTCAGCAAACTTAACGGATACACAATTACAAAATTGAATTAATAACAACTAAAAAATAAACATTATGCACTTTTACGACGGACATTTTGGAGGTATGCACCTAATATGGTGGATTATATGGTTGGTATTCATAGTCTGGATATTCTTTATCCCTACAGATATCCCTTATCAAAAAACAAAGAAGGACAGCCCACTGGAAATTTTAAAAAAGCGTTTCGCTAAAGGCGAAATATCCAAGGAAGAATTTGAGGAATCAAAAAAGATTTTAAACTCAGACAATTAATTTAAAACTAGAAATCATGAATCGATTAAACGTAAAAAAACTAGGGTTTGCTTTTGGTTTAACAGGTGCCTTAATTTATCTAGGCTGTATGATAGTAATGATGACAGCAGGACAAGAAGGAACGGTTACATTTTTCAATAGCCTCATACATGGCTTAGATACAACAAGCATCATCAGGATGGATGTCCCTTTATGGGAAGCTGGTTTAGGAATAATACAAACATTTATTTTGGGATGGCTTATTGGTGCTTGTATTGGAGCTTTTTACAACGCTCAAATCAAAACCAGATAAAAACCCCTAGACGAACTTAAGACTTGTTTGGCAAGAACAAGCACCATATTCCAGTACCTTTGCTTACGTATTGAGCAAAGTATCAAACAACTGTTTGGCTACCAAAAAGACCTGTTTAATTTTAACATAATTATACAAATTAATTATAGGTAGTATTCAAAAGTCTAAGTAAATTTAACTATGAAAAAGACAAAAACAGTTTTTACCCAAGTAATATTGGTAGCAGGAATTTTCTATTTTTTGGTACACCCTTTTACAATGGTACTATACTGGTTTGAATACAGTAATACACCCTTTTCAACATCACTTTTCTTTGAAAACTTAGGCACAAGGTTAATGGAGTCCTTTAGTTTTAACATGAAGGGCATGAGTGGTTTATTGACACTTCTTGGAGCTGTTCTGGGTTTGGTTTCCGGCTTTGCTTGGATTCAACTTAAAAAAAAAGACAGCCTAATCAACACACAACAGCGTTTGTTGTTAAGGGACATTGCCAAAATCATCTCTGATGGCGAAGATGAATTTGTGGAATTCAAATCCTCTATCCGCTACGACTATTTTAAAAAAACCACTAACCGTGAACTTGAATTGGTTATTGCTAAAACCATTGTAGGTTTTATGAACGCCAAAGGTGGGAGATTGATTCTTGGAGTTGATGATGATGGTCAAATATTGGGTCTCGAAAAAGATTTTAAGACCTTAAAACACAAAAACAAAGATGGTTATGAACGTGAGATATTCCGGATAATATCGATATTTTTAGGTCATAAAGCCTGTTTTAGTAACCATGTTTCCTTTTATACCATCAATGAGAAGGAAGTATGTGTTGTTGACATTGAAGCATCAAACGAACCCGTTTATGTAAACGATGGTACAAACACCACCTTTTACGTACGCACAGGCAACGCCACATACCCTTTAACTGTAAAAGAAACGGTAGATTATTTAAAAACTCAAAAAACTTAAAACACTATGCAATACGTCTGGTTTATTTGGTCGCTAATTATATTAGCACTTTGGGCATTGATCTATGTGTCCAATAAAGGAGTAAGAAAAGAAATGCTCAAAATGAGCCTCATTACTATGCCTTTTGGCTTAACGGAACCCTTGTTCGTTCCAGAATATTGGTTTCCACCATCGTTATTCGATTTGGCAATAAAAACAGGATTTGACATTGAAAGCATAATTTTCTCTTTCGCCATAGGCGGAATAGGCACAGTATTGTACAACCTCATTTTTAAACGAAGCCTTGCCGAAATACCACATAACGAACGAAAGCACAACAGACATCGGTTACATAATTACATTCTTTTCGTGCCAGCAATAGTATTCCTTATCCTAGCACTATTCACATCACTAAATCATATATATTGTGGTACTATCGCCATGTTTATTGGTGGATTGGCAACCCTTTATTGTCGCCCAGATTTAAAAGGAAAAATATGGGTTGGAGGCATCTTGTTTACGGTATTGTACTTTATCTATTTTGGAAGCATCCTTCCGCTCTATCCACAATATGTAGAGCTATACTGGAACCTGGACAACCTTACCCATATACTTATATTTGGTATTCCTATTGAAGAATTGATTTTTGCTTTCACTTTTGGGATGTACTGGTCTGGAATATACGAACACATTTATTGGCGAAAACTTATAAAATCTGAAAATAAATCATAATTAATAAATAACAACAAAAATGAAAAACACATATCAAAATCAAAACAATAATCGCAGTCAAGTTATTTCGGTAAAAACATCCAATACAGCTTATAGACTACTAATAAGCCTTTTAACTTTGTCCTTACTATCACTTCTGTTTTTTTCTTGTTCTAATAAGAAAAAAGAAACTGTAGAAACTAGCACAGCAAAGGTATCTACTGAAGCATCACCAAACGCTCAAGATGCTTTAGCTTCAGTTAAAAAATTCGAAATCGTTCCAAACGTAAAAGTATGTATGGTGAACGATATGTTTATGGGTATCGATCAAATTCTTGTGGAAGTAAACGGACTTAATTATTATGGTTGCTGTGAAGGCTGTGTCGAAAAGCTACAAGAAAATATAGATGATGTCCGTTTTGGAAGCAATCCTCTAATAGACAAAAAAGTAGATAAAGCCTCCGCAATTATAGTTCACGATAAGAGTACTGGAGGTGTCTTCTATTTCGAAACAAATAAAGATGCTCAAGCATTTATAGACGAGAGTAAAACAAAGTAAACCTTAATAAATTAAAACTATAAATCATGAAGGTAGTATTGGCGATAGACGGTTCAGATTTTAGCAAAATAGCCATTAAAGCATTAACAAAAATGCCTTTACCTAACAATACAGAAATCTGTGTTATAAATGTCTATGAATATCCTGTTATGATGACCTCAGGGCTGTTAACATTAGAAGGCTCAATTGGCAACTTTTATCAGGAATTAATAGCCAATGCAGAAAAATTAGGAAACACTACTGTTTCCAATGCAGCTAAAACCTTAAAAAGTAAAAACAATACACTTAACATTACCACTAGTGTTATTAGTGGCAATCCAAAAAAGGAAATTTTAGAAAAAGCTAAAGTTTTTAATGCCGATTTAATAGTGATAGGATCACAAGGTCATGGAGCATTGTCGCGTTTTTTACTTGGCTCTGTTTCACAATATATAGCCTCACATGCTAACTGTTCAGTGTTAATTGCACGAGACAAAGATGAGGAATAACCTGTTGTTAAAACTAATTATATAAAAACTATGAATCCTAAAACCAGTGTGAAAATAGATCACATGCACAACACCAACAACAATACAGTTTCTTGCAAAGTCACCGAAAATGTATGTCTTCCAGATTCAGATTTACCTCGCGTAGTTATTATTGGTGGTGGATTTGCAGGTTTGGCTTTGGCTCAAGAGTTAAAAAACAAACCAGTTCTGGTAATATTGATCGACAAAAATAACTTTCATCAATTTCAACCTTTGCTGTACCAAGTCGCCACCAGTGCATTGGAACCTGACAGCATTGTATTTCCATTTAGAAAACAATTTAAAGGATATAAAAACGTCGTGTTCCGTTTGGCAGAAGTCGAAGAAATTCAGTCGTCATTAAATACGGTTATAACAAACAAAGGCATACTTACTTACGACTATTTAGTGTTGGCAACCGGAACAACGACCAATTTTTTTGGAATGGATTCCGTAGCCCAGAACAGTCTGGGAATGAAAGACATCCGAGATTCCTTGAACATCCGCCATATGATGCTACAGAATCTAGAACAGGCTGCCATTACCTGCGATGATGAAGAACGCGATGCGTTAACCAATTTCGTTATTGTTGGTGGTGGGCCCGCTGGTGTGGAAATGGCTGGCGCATTAGCCGAATTCTGTAAATACATACTTCCAAAAGATTACCCAGAGTATCCATCATCTATAATGAAAATTTATTTAGTAGAAGCATCAGGTGAATTGTTGGGTGCAATGTCTGATAAAGCATCAGTAAAAACACTAAAATACCTAAAGAAACTAGGTGTTGAAGTCTTACTTAATGAATCGGTAACAGGTTATAACGGAAGAGAGGTTAAAACAAAAAGTGACAAAGAAATACTGGCCAGAAATCTCATCTGGACAGCTGGTGTTAAAGGACAGTTTCCAAAAGGCATAGATGAAAAATTTGTGGTACGCGGTAACCGCATTAAGACCGACTCCTTTTTGAAAGTAGAAGGTTATAATAACATTTTTGCTATTGGGGATATTGCTTCCCTAATAAGCGAAAATACACCAAAGGGACATCCGCAAGTGGCACAAGTGGCCATACAACAAGGAACCTTTCTAGCTAAAGCATTAATGGATACTATTGGCAAAAAGCCCTTAAAAAAAACTTTCCAATATAAAGATAAAGGCTCAATGGCAACTGTAGGTAAACGTAGAGCAGTAGCAGATTTGGGTAAGTTTAAATTTGGTGGCTATTTGGCTTGGTTACTTTGGTCTATCGTACACCTTATGTCCATAAGCGGTTTTAGAAATAGATTAATAGTTGGTTTTAATTGGGCGATAAGTTATTTTACCTATGAGAAGAGTAACCGTGTAATTATTAGAAATTTTAAGCCTAAAGCAAGACCCGAACAAACAACAAATATAAATTCTGAAAAAATTTAATAAAAAATAATATCAAATGAAAAATATAGCAGTAATAGGATATGGTGTCATTGGTAAAAGGGTTACTGATGCAATTGCACTTCAGGATGATATGGAACTAACAGGTGTTTGTGATATCATAAGCGATTGGCGCATACAAAATGCCGTTAGAAAAGAATATGATGTTTATGCAGCCACTGATGAAGCAGAAGATAAAATGAAGTCTCAAGGGATTTCAGTAAAAGGCAATATGCAGGAACTTTTGAAAAAGGTTGATTTGGTAGTGGATTGTACACCAAAAAACATAGCCGCTAAAAATGTAGAAATCTATAAAGCAAAAGGCATCAAGTATATTGTACAAGGAGGTGAAAAACACCAAACCACAGGGCATTCTTTTAGTGCAGAAAATAATTATGCTTCAGCTATAAATCTTGATGCTACAAGAGTTGTTTCCTGTAATACCACTTCTATATTGAGAACATTGTCTGCCTTAAAAAGAGCCGATTTACTGGATTATGCCAGAGGTACATTGCTAAGAAGAGCTACCGATCCATGGGAAAGCCATTTGGGTGGCATCATGAATACGATGGTGCCCGAAAAAGATATTCCCAGTCACCAAGGTCCCGATGCACAAAGCGTAGATCCTGATTTAGATGTCATCACTTCCGCAGTAAAAGTACCAGAAACCTTAAGCCATATGCACTACTGGAACGTGAAATTAAAGAAAAAAACAAGCAAAGAAGAAGTGCTAAACGCCTTTAAGACTTCCAGTAGAATTAAGCTGATACGCTACGACCAAGGTTTGGTTTCAAACAATACCATAAAAGAAATGTTTTTGGATATGGGAAGACCTTGGGGCGATATGTACGAAGTAGCCCTTTGGGAAGATATGCTAAAAGTTGTTGGCGACGAACTTTTTTACGCTTATATTGTAGATAATCAAGCTATTGTAATCCCTGAAACTATCGATGCCATTAGAGCACTTACCGGAATTGAAACTGATGGAACAAAATCTATTGCTAAAACCAATGAAAGTTTAGGAATTCATTAATTCTCATTAAAATGAAAACAAACATAAATATCTCAGAACTATTAGGAGAAAAAGCCTCCTTCTATTTGGATCACATTTGTGAGAACATCACAAAAGATGAGTTGCAAACACCAAGTAAAAAAAGCATTGACAATATCTTTTCCAATAGTAACAGGAATCCACAGGTACTCAGGAGCTTAGCACAACTATACAACCATGGTAATCTTGCAGATACAGGCTATTTAAGTATCCTTCCTGTGGACCAAGGAATTGAACATAGCGCAGCATTTTCATTCTATAAAAACCCAGATTATTTTAATCCAGAAAATATTATAAAACTGGCTATGGAAGCTGGCTGCAATGGCGTGGCCTCCACTTTTGGTGTTTTGGGATTGAATGCTCGAAAATATGCGCACAAAATTCCCTTTATCGTAAAAATTAACCATAACGAACTCCTTACCTATCCCAATAAATACGACCAGACACTATTTGGAAAAGTAAAAAATGCCTGGAATATGGGAGCTGTTGCCGTTGGTGCTACTATTTATTTTGGTTCCAAAGAAAGCAACCGACAGCTAAATGAAATTGCCGAAGCTTTTGAAGAAGCACATAATTTGGGAATGGCAACCATTTTATGGTGCTATCTACGTAATGAATCCTTTAAACAAAACGATAAAGATTATCATGCTTCAGCCGATGTTACAGGACAAGCCAATCATCTTGGAGTAACTATTCAAGCAGATATTATCAAGCAAAAGTTACCAACAAACAATTTTGGATTTAAAAATATTGGGTTTGGAAAATATGACGATACCATGTATAAAACGTTAACCACAGACCACCCAATTGACTTATGTAGGTTGCAAGTAGCCAATTGTTATATGGGAAAAATAGGACTGATTAATTCAGGAGGTGGCTCCAAAGGTGAGTCTGATTTGGTAGATGCGATAACAACAGCTGTCATCAATAAAAGGGCTGGAGGTTCTGGATTAATAATGGGAAGGAAAGCTTTTCAACGACCTTTTAAAGATGGTGTTAATCTATTACATACTGTTCAGAGTGTTTATCTTGAAAATAAGATAAGCATAGCATAATAAAATTGAACCGTTTATATAAATGAATATCACAAAACAAAATAAATATGTTATTCTAAAATTTGTAAAAATGACCCTATTGATTATCATTTTAGTTATCATCCTTCCCATTGCAATTATTGCAGGAATTGAATATTTTAAGGTAATTAATGCACCAAAATACAATACTGAAAGCATGTCTTTAAATTATGAGATAATGGGCTCTGGAGATAAAAAACTTATTTTCATTCATGGCTTAACAGGTTCAAAAAACTATTGGAAAAACGACATAGATGCTGTTAGCAAAACGCATCAATTGCTTTTAATAGATTTATTGGGCTTTGGCGATTCCCCAAAACCCAATAGCGATTACAGTCTCAATGTGCAATTGGAAGCTTTAGAAAAAATAATCAAAAAAGAGAATTTCAACGACGGTCAATCAATAATAGTGGGTCACTCTATGGGTGCCATAATAACTTTAGCAATGTTGGCAAAACACAACACTTGGTTTGATGGTGCGGTAATAACTGGAATTCCTGTTTATAAAGACAAAAATGAATTTAGGAAAATCATGTCAGGTCATGCCGTATTTGATCGTCTAGCATCGGGAAAATATAGTACGCTAATTTGTATGCTCCATCCTTTGTTTATGACCCAATTTTTTAAACCTGATAACCTTACCGATGCTGTTTTTGAAGATGCCAAAAAACACACGTGGCAAAGCTACGCCAACTCGTTAAATGAAATTGTGATAAAACCAGATTTATATGCTTACGCCAAAGCTATTAAAAACAAAAAAGTGGTATTTATACATGGTGATAAAGATACGTCTGCGCCATTTGAAAATGCTGAAACGTTTTCAAATTCATTTTTTAATTCTGAATTTATAAAGGTTGACAATGGTGACCATCAGTTGTTTTTAAAGCAACCTAATATTATATGGAAAGCTGTTAATAAATTTCCGCATTCAATCAATATTACGGAAGCAAAAAAAGTTACTGTAAATGAATTCTAAATCCGTAAATATCATTGGAGCAGGTCCCGCAGGTTTAGTGGCAGCAATCACCCTTGCAAAAAATAACTACAAGGTGACTGTGCATGAAATGAAAACAAATGTAGGCACACGTTTTAATGGTGATTTTCAAGGTATAGATAACTGGTCAACCCAAGAAGATGCTAAAGAATTCCTGGAATCAATTGGTGTGTCCATAAACTTTAGGTTTGCGCCTTACAGTAATGGGGAGTATTTTGATGCCTCAGCAAAAAAATACAAGATTAAAACCTCGCGTCCTCTGTTTTATTTGGTAGAACGTGGCACTAATGAGTGGTCCCTAGACCAAGGATTAAAAAGACAAGCCTTAGAAGCTGGTGTTTGTATAAAATGGGGTTCACGCATAAAAAAAGTACCTGATGGACAAGTCATTATTGGTACAGGTCCCAAGGCGGCCGATGCCATAGCCAAAGGCATTGTTTTTAAAACTAATCATAAAAATTACTATGCGGGTTTTTTAGATGATGATATAGCACCTCAAGCTTATGCCTATCTTTTGGTAAACAAAGGCAGAGCGACATTTGCAACCTGTATGTTCAAATCGTTTCCAAATGCACAGGAATTTTTTGAACGTGCCTTGAAGCGGCTTCATGAAACCGTGGATATTGACATTAACAACCCCAAGGAATTTGGTGGATATGTCAACTTCTTCTTCAACAAAGCATTGACCAAAGACAACCGGATTTATTACGTAGGGGAAAATGCAGGATTCCAAGATGCTTTGTGGGGTTTTGGTATGCGCTATGCGATGCATTCCGGATATTTGGCGGCCCAAAGTATTATTGAAGGCAGCTCCTATCCTAATCTTTGTAAAACACACATTCAGCCTAAAATGGAAGTTGGGTTAATAAACCGATGGATGTTTACTAGATTGGGTAACAAAGGGTATGGTAAAGTACTGAAAATGATTTCTCAACAGGAAGACCTCATCCCTATTATGGTTAAAAAATACAACCACTATAGCATAGGCAACCGCATCATGTTACCCTTTGTAAAACTATGGTTTCGCCCCAGATTGAAAGACAAACAGTGCATGCACAAAAACTGTTCGTGTTTGTGGTGCAAACACGGCAAACATGAGACGATGGAAACTGAAATAGTTTGCTAGATAAAATTTTTGAATGAATGTAATTACTTTATAAATACACATACAATCTGGGCTATTTTGAAAAACAAATGTCCTCTGGAAATGAAGTGACAGTTAATTAACTTAAAACATAAAAAATGAAAAATATACTTGTGCCTACCAATTTTTCAAAAAACTGTACCAAAGCAGCACAACTCGGTATAGAAATGGCAAAACTATATAGTGCCGAAATCCATTTTCTGCATTTAATGAAAACACCAGTAGATTGGGTAAAATTAGATAAGCTAAAGGAAAAAAGATATCCTGAAACATTAAAACAAATTGGAATAGCAAAAGCAGCTTTGCGAGAATTGGAAAGAACGGCAGAGCGTGAAGGTCTCACTTGCCGCACATTTCTACAATATGATGCTGGACAAGCTGATATTTTAGAACATTCCAATCACTTCCACCATGATTTCATTATTACTGGTAGTAGTGGCACCAAAGGTATTATCAGAGAGATAACAGGAAGTAATGTAGAAGAAATCGTTAGAAACGCAAATGCTCCCGTAATTGTAGTGAAAGATGAAGATGTAACCTTCCCGTTTAAAAACATTGTATTTGTTTCAGATTTTAAAGAAGATGTATTCCACGCCTTTGAAGAAGTAATTTCAATTGCCCAAAAATGTAATGCTCGCATCCATTTATTACGCATTAATACCCAGACAGATTTTAACAGTATAGATCTTGGTTTAAACCCAATAGAACAACTATTGAGGAAGTTTCCGGAATTAAAAAAATATTCTTTGGCAGTATATAATGAGGCTTCTGTAGAAACTGGTATCAATACGTTTATAAAACAAAACCCAATAGACTTAATAGCAATGGTTACCCATGGTAAGACTGGTTTTTTGAGTCTGTTTTCAAAGAGTATTGCTGAAGGGGTTACAAACCATTCAACACTGCCTGTAATGACTATACATCTTTAAAAAACATATTAATATGTCTGAGAGATTAAATAAAATTCAAGAAAAGTCCTTTTACAAATTGCTCTTTGGTAGAACCGCATTACCAATGTTCACAATAATAGGGATAGCAATTGTATATGTGGTGTTAATGCCTTTTATAGATCATAGTTCTTTTCCATTTCATCTAATTATTGCAACAGCAGCATTGATAAAAACTATAATAATTACATTGGTCATCTTGAAACAACTTCCAAAACTGATAAAAATCTGTTATTCGGTGCAGCAGTTGCTATGGGCTTTCGGATTGATATTATTTATCAGCATTCTCTCTTATGCAACTGATTACACTTGCCTTTTCTTGTTTAATGACATGGCTTTTGAAGGTATTTCGGTTCATACAAATTCTTACATATATAGTTTGTATCATTTTTTCTATTTCAGCGTTGTAACCTTTTCAAATGTTGGATATGGTGATATCACTCCTGTTTCCGAAGCTGCCAAATTTGTAGTAATGCTGGAAATATTTTTAAGTTTTTTCCTAATCGTTTTTGCCTTGGCAAACATTAAAAAGATACACATTAATGAATAATATAACTATTATAAAAGCAAGTGGAGAGGAAGCTCCTTTTCAAGTAGAAAAATTGAAAAGTTCATTGCAAAGAGCAGGTGCCGATAAAACGGTAATTAATCAAATAATACAAGAAATTGAAGCTGCGCTTTATCATGGGATTACCACCAAAAAGATCTATCAAATGGCATTCAAGATTCTAAAGGGTAAATCAAGGGTAAGTGCTTCTAAATACAAACTCAAAAAAGCCATTATGGAATTGGGACCATCGGGATTTCCTTTTGAAAAATTTGTCGGCAAAATCCTGGAGATGGAAGGTTTTCAAACCGAAGTTGGTGTTATAGTACAAGGGCATTGCGTACAGCACGAAATAGATGTGGCCGCAATAAAGGACAATAGGCACTATATGATAGAATGTAAATACCACAGTGGCCAAGGTAGATTCTGTAATGTAAAAATCCCACTTTATATTCAATCTAGGTTTCTAGATGTCGAAAAACAATGGAAAAAGCAATTGAGCCACCAAACAAAATTCCATCAAGGTTGGGTTTTTACAAATACTCGTTTTACAACCGATGCCATTCAATTTGGCACCTGTATGGGATTGGGCCTAGTAAGTTGGGATTACCCAAAAAACAATAGCCTCAAATATAGAATAGACAAGTTGGGCATGCATCCTTTAACAGCCCTGACAACATTAACCAAGGCAGAAAAAACAAAACTATTGGACACAGGCATTGTACTGTGTAAAGAGCTTCACGAAAAACCTAAATTATTAGAGCAGATAGGAATTGACAAAGTAAGACATAAAAAGATTTTAGAAGATTCGGAAGCGTTGTGCACAATACATTAAAAGAAAAAATAATTAAATAAACAGTCATTAATTCTAAAAATACTACAGATGGAAACCGAAGAAATGCAAAAACAGAATAATATAGACCTAGAACCATTTTACCAAGTATTGGAAGATGACCCAAAACTTCTTGAAGAAGCCCTTGAAATATTGCTGGGAATGGTAAATTTTGAGCCTAAATCCATAAAGAAGTTGGCCCTCATAATCAAAGAGGATTCCCGCAATCTATATAATGAAATAGTAGAATTGAGCAAATCAGACCAAAACCAAGGAAATACGCCTTCCTGTTGTGGTGGACATTAAGAAATAACACAAAAATGAAAAACAATAAAATTAACATCCACTTTTTGGGAGCGGCAGGGACAGTAACAGGCTCAAAATATCTGGTGGACACAGGAGAAAGAAAAATATTGATAGACTGCGGACTTTTTCAAGGTTTGAAGGAATTACGCCTTAAAAACTGGGAATATCCACCTATAAAGGTTTCAGAAATTGATATGGTTTTGCTTACACACGGTCATATGGACCACACTGGCTATTTACCAAGATTGGTAAAACAAGGGTTCAATGGTTCTATCTATGGTACCAATCCCACTTTGGACATCGCAAAAATCATTTTGAACGATAGTGCCAAAATACAAGAACAAGAAGCCGAACGAGCCAACAAAGAAGGGTATTCCAGACACAATCCTGCAAAACCACTTTACGACTTAAATGATGTGGAACATACCATTCCGCATTTTAAAGGAGTTCCTCAATCACAATGGATTCCATTATTTGATGGTATCAGGGCGAGATTTCAATATAACGGACACATCTTGGGTGCAACTTATATTGACTTGGATGTACATGGAAAACGCTTTGTTTTTTCAGGTGATATTGGTAGAACAAACGATTTGCTGTTATATCCACCCTTAAAACCAAAAAAAGCAGATGTCCTTTTCATCGAATCAACCTATGGTGGCAGATTTCATCCTGAAGAAGCAGAAGCCATTCCGCAAATAGAAAAATTGGTTAATGAAACTATTAACAATGGAGGCAGTTTATTTATTCCAAGTTTTTCGGTAGAGCGAGCTCAATTGATGATGTTGATTTTCTGGAGATTACTAAAGGAAAACAAAATTCCAAGAGTCCCAATGATTATGGATAGTCCAATGGGTGCCAATGTATTGGAACTGTTTCATAGAACACGTGATTGGCACAGACTGGAAGACCACGAATGTGACGAAATGTGTTCTAATTTCACTGTTGTAAGTAGTTACAGAGAGACTATGGAATTAAGAACAGACAATAAACCAAAAATCGTAATTGCAGGAAGCGGGATGCTCACAGGAGGAAGGATGCTCAACTATCTAGAAAAACAGGCACAAAATCCAAATAATACACTACTTTTTATAGGTTATCAAGCTGAAGGCACACGAGGAAGAAAATTATTGGAAGGCGAAAAAGAACTAAAAGTGTACGGAAAATGGGTGCCTTTTAAAATGCAGGTCGCAGAAATTGAAGGCCTTTCGGCACACGCAGACCACGCCGAACTTATGGATTGGATGGGCAAAATAAAAAACAAACCCGAACGTATTTTCATTGTTCACGGTGAAAAAGAAAGTGCAGAAGCATTACAAAAGGGTATCAAGGAAACCTATGAATGGGATTCAGAAATTCCGCAATTATATAGTATTGAAAACGTATAAATGCTAATTGAAATAAAAAATGATACTATGAACAATAAAAAAACAAATACCAATTGGTACGTTATCACAGGTGGGCCAAGTACCGGAAAAACCACAGTTATCAATATGCTGCAAGAAAGAGGTTACAAAACCACCATTGAGCATGCAAGACATTATATTGATACCATGCGTGACGAAGGAGAAACAGTAGAAGAAATTAGAAATAACAAAATAAAATTCCAATTAGGTGTTTTGGATATGCAAATAGAACAAGAAGCATCTATCCAGCCAGGGGATACGATTTTTCTGGATCGTGCCATTCCGGATGCCTTGGCATATTATCGGTTTTTAAAATTAGAAGTTGATGATATGCTTACAAAAGCCATACAAAACGCACATTATAAAAAAATATTCATTCTTGACAGGCTTCCCTTAATAAATGATTATGCGAGGTTAGAAAACGAAAAAGATCAGATAAAAATCCATCGCTTAATCATCGAAGTTTATGAAGACTTGGGATTTCCAATCGTTTTTGTTCCGGTATTACCTCCTGATGAACGGGTAGAATTTATTTTAAACAACATTTAATTCGGATGGAAATCTAAAACCCTTTATATTTATACATAAGCCAATGCAGAAAATAGTTTCGTTTAATATCATTCCCTATATGCCTTTATTTATTTTGATAAGTAGTACAGGCATAAAAGCACAGAATGAAATGCTTATTAGCCAACTATCGGAAAGAATGGTCACACGTGAAAATTATGATAAAAACGGAAAATTGATAAACAACCAAACGTTTCAAATAGGAAATGTAACGGAAACAGAAAAATATTATGAAATAGAGGTGGTTACCGAGCTCTTTGACGAAAGTGGAAAATCCACAGACAAATACACGACCTCCTACCGCTGTAAACCTGAAGAATCCAGTACTATAGTCATGGTTTTTCCTTTTTATAACCCAAAAAAAATGGCAACCGAAATTAATACCACTTCAAAAAACTTTAAGGAGTTATATGACTTGAACAACCTTGAGGATATAGATTTGGAAATAAACTTTGATTCGGGCTTGTTGAATTTTTTCGGTTCCAAAAGCAAAATAAAAATTTATAACAGAAGTTTGGTCACTGATGATACAACAAAAACAATACGCTCTAAATTAACAGCTAAAGCCTATGCGCTTGGCATTAGAATTAAGCAGTTTGAATATACGGTTGTTGAGAAACTGAACAACAAAAATCTGTTGTCCTTTCAAAAATTCACCGAAAAGGATGGCAGTTATTTTACAATGACTTATAAATAGCCAAATTAAAAATTACGAAAACACTAAATAATAAAAACTATTATGGAAAATCACGAGCATCACAAGAAAAAAGAAATGGATCACTCTAAAATGAACCACAACAAAAAAGACCACTCTAAAATGGATCATTCCGATCATGATGGCAATGCACCTATGGGAATGGCAGGTCACGACCACCATAAAATGATGGTCGCCGATTTCAGGAAGCGATTCTGGATATCAACGATCATTACCATTCCAATCCTGTTCTTTTCGCCAATGATACAGGACTTTTTTGGCTACGACTACTTACTGCCAGGAAATCCTTATGTGCTTTTTGCCCTGTCATCCTTTGTGTATTTCTGGGGTGCATGGCCATTTTTAAAAGGGTTTTATGGCGAGATGAAAACCAAAGGTGCTGGAATGATGACCTTGATTTCAATGGCTATCAGTGTTGCTTATTTTTATAGTACGGCAACCGTATTCGGTCTGAAAGGCGAAGATTTCTTTTGGGAATTGAGTACGC
>Ga0316205_10002717_pt1 | contig 17856 bp, 16 predicted proteins | sample 3monthpyrite_MG_FD_204941 | JGI IMG/M metagenome (GOLD analysis project Ga0316205, IMG submission 204941) | Microbial mat bacterial communities from mineral coupon in-situ incubated in ocean water Damariscotta River, Maine, United States -... | ecosystem: Environmental > Aquatic > Marine >... | reverse complement strand
TCATCAAGTATAAGAATTTTGGTGTTGAGTAGAAGTTGCTTGATAATCTCAACTTTTTGTTTTTCACCGGCAGATAATGAATTGATAGGAGCATTAATGGGGATTTGAAATGGCATTGTATCCATAAGTCTTTGCAGTTCTTTTAATTCTTTTTTCCAGTCGATTACAGCAGGTAAAGTAGGGCGCGACATGATTATATTTTCTGCAACCGTCATATTGGGTATTAAAGTGAAGTGTTGATAGACCATTCCTATACCAAGGAGCAGCGCTTCATGGGGATTGTTGATAGAACGCTGACGATCACCAAACAGGACTTCCCCCTGATCAGGGTGATAATACCCCATGATGCACTTAACCAAAGTACTCTTGCCCGCTCCGTTTTCACCGAGCAGGGCATGAAAACTACCTGTGCGAAGTTTTAGAGTAACATTATCTAATGCTTGCAATTCGCCAAAGCGTTTACTGATATTGATCGCTTCTAATATGTATGGTGAATTCTGTGTCATCGTAAGGCATCAACTACTTTTTTAGAATCAGATACGGCACCAAATACGCCTCCCTGCATTTTAATCATCTGAAGTGCTGCATCATGGTTTCCTTTATCAGTTGCTCCACAACAGTCTTCGAGTAAGAGGCACTCAAAACCACGGTCATTACCTTCGCGCATAGTGGTATGCACGCAAACGTCCGTCGTAATACCTGTCAGGATAATATTTTGAATACTATTGGTATGTAAAATCAATTCCAGATCAGTAGCACAAAATGAGCCCTTCCCCGGTTTGTCAATGATGGGCTCACCTTCGAGTGGGGCGAGCTCAGGAATAATATCCCAGCCGGATTCGCCGCGTACTAAAATACGGCCACAGGGACCAGGATCACCAATACCGGCACCAATACGTTGACTACGCCAACGTTTATTACCTGGAAGGTCAGAAAGATCTTTTCTATGACCTTCACGAGTATGAATAATGGTAAATTCTTTTTTTCTTGCAAGTTCTAATATATTTTTAATCGGTTCGATTGGGGCACGGGTTAATGATAAATCATACCCCATTGTATCCACATAACCACCTGGACCACAAAAATCAGTCTGCATATCGATAATGATTAAAGCAGTATTCTCAGGTGTTAGTTCACCGTTATATGGCCATGGATACGGATCGGCATCGACATAAGTGCTCATTTATATATTCTCCACTTTATATGTTACTCATTTCACCGGGCATACCGGCAAAGCGTTGTTTTTTCGATGAAGTAATTACCATTATCGCCAGTGTTAAAACATAAGGTGCAGCATTGAATAAATAATATCCTTGTGTAATACCCACTGATTGCAATGCGGGACCTAATGCAGAAGCTCCGCCAAACAGCAAGGATGCATACAGACAATACATTGGATTCCAACGTGCAAAGATGACCAGTGCAACTGCCATTAAACCCTGACCACTGGACAAGCCCTCGTTCCAGCTACCAGGGTAATACAGTGATAAGAAGGAACCACCAATGCCAGCCAAAAAACCACCTGCCATTGTAGAATACATACGGACAAGATTGACATTAATACCCATTGCTAATGCTGCGTCACGGCTTTCGCCGACCGTCCTGACAAACAAGCCCCATTTGGCATTCTTAAAAAACCATGCCATTAAGGGTGCAAGTATCAACCCAATAATGAACAGGACATTGATTTCCAGTGCTGCTTGTACAACTGGGGACTCACTCCAGGTTCCCAGTGATAAAGAGGGAAGACGAGGCGCCACAGGTTGTATAAATGGTTTGCCCAGAAAAAAGGCCAGTCCTGTACCAAACAACATCATCGCAATGCCGACTGCAATATCATTAACTCTGTTTTGTTGGCAAAGCATGGCATGGATAAGTCCAAGCACAGTTCCAGTTAGCCCTGCCACAAGAACACCTAACCATGCCGATCCTGAAAGATATGCAACACCATAGCCAGACATCGCTCCCATTACGAGATTGGCTTCGAGACCAAGGTTGATGCGTCCACTTTTTTCTGTCAGGCACTCACCAAGGCTCACAAACAGGAAAGGAGTACCAATTCGAATAGCGCCACCTAAAACAGCAATAATGACACCTATTATTCCCATATCAGACTCAGGCATTACTTGTTACCTTTGGTTGGAACCATTTGATACGTCCATATAACGCTTCACTGGCAAGAATGACAATGAAAATAATGCCTTGCAAAACAAGTGTTGTTGCATCTGGCAAATCAAAACTACGCTGAAGCAAGCCGCTACTAGCACGAATGCCACCAAGTAAAATTGCTACAGGAATGATTGCAATAGGATTATGTCTGGCAAGAAATGCTACTAGAATACCAGCATAACCATAACCTGCATTAAGCGATAAATTCGCACGTCCATGTACAGCGGCCACTTCAATTACGCCTGCAATGCCAGCGGCAGCACCACCGAGAAAACAGGTGAGAATGATTAATTTCCCTACAGGTAAACCCGAAATTTGAGCGGCACGAATATTACCACCAACTATATCGACAGCAAAACCGTAAATTGTGCGCCGCATTAAAAACCATAGACCTATACATATGGCTAATCCAAATAGTAAACCACCGTGGATGGAGGTGTCGCCAATATCTCCGATCATATTGGCTTCTCCAATAGGGTATGAAGAGGGATTATTTAATGTTGCGGGGTCTCTTAGTATGCCTAGCACTAGAAAACTCAAGATTGCGATAGCTATATAGTTCAGTAGCAGAGAACTAATGGTTTCATTGACATTACGGTAATGTTTAAGTGCGCCCATGGCAGCAACCCAGCTACCACCTGTGATGACCCCAGCAAGCGTCATACAGCTAATTACTAATAATGGATTTAAACCATCAAGATAAATACCTGTTAATGCTGCAAACAGACCACCTATTACCATGGCACCTTCACCACCAATGACGATTAAACCAATCCGGGCAGGAAGTGCGGTACATAAGGCCGTTAACATCAACGGCGCTGCTCTCACTAGTGTGTTTTGCCACGAAAACCAACTACCAAATGCGCCTCGATAGATTCCTCCTAGCACTTCGAAGGCATTGGCTCCCGAAAAAGAAACAAACACACTAAATAAAAATAGTGAGACAAGCAGCGCCACTACTGGGATAGCAATTGACTCTAAAAGCTTTCCAAGTTCTCTGGTCAAGGTAACAACCTATCCTTTTGTTGTACCGATTACACCTTCAACAAGCCAGTTCATACTCTCAAGCCAGATATCTGTTTGGGTATACTCTTTGCCTGCTGGAATAACTGTTTTCCCTGTATTGTCTTTAATAGGTCCTTTATAGACAATCATGGATCCATCCATGAATTTCTTGCGCACAACTTCAGCGTCTGCTTTAGCTTTTTTGGTTACTGCTTTTCCGTATGGCGAGCTTTTTACGAGGCCTTCTTTTAATCCGCCTCGCACAAGGTTAGGTATCTTTTTACCGTTTTTAATCATGTCAGCATAGTCAGAATACACTTTGCTCCAGTTCCACTCGGCGCCGGTCAAGAATCCTTTTGGTGCCAGTACTGATTGATTTGTGTGATAACCACAGCTAAAAATGCCGCGCTTTTCTGCTGTTTGTACGACAACCTTCGGACTGTCAACATGACAGGTTAATACATCAATTCCCTGATCAGCCATACTATTCGCGGCTTCAGCTTCTTTCACTGGATTTGCCCAGCCCCCGGTGAATACAACATTCGTTGTGATATCTGGATTAACGCTGCGCGCACCAAGCGTGAAACTGTTTATATTACGCAGCACTTGTGGGATAGGAATAGCGGCAATATAGCCGAGCTTACCTGTCTTGGACATATGGCCTGCAATGACACCAGACAGATAGACAGGCTCATCGATATAACCAAAATAACTTCCTACATTCTTCGGGTGCTTTTTGGCATCCCATAATCCACCGCAATGTAAGAATGTTACATCAGGATATTTTTTCGCTACTTTTAGAATATGCGGATCAAAATAACCAAATGAAGTAGGGAACAAGACTTGTACCCCATCCAGGTTAATCATGCTTTCCATGGTCTTTACGACTTCAATTGTTTCAGGAACATTTTCTTCATCAACAGCTTTCACCCATTTCATGCTGGCTACAGATGTTTTTCCTTCAAAGTGTGACTGGTTATAACCGTAATCATCACGAGGACCAACATAGATAAAACCCATTTTTACCTTGCTAATTGCTGCAAGTGCTGATGATGCGCCCATACCGCCAAGAACACTAACTGCGCCAGCAGCGGCCAAAGCTTTTAACACACTGCGGCGAACCTTATTTATATTTTCTTTACCCATTACAATTCTCCTCTAATCGCTACTTACCAAATCCACTTGACCATCAACTGTGTTACATCTTCATCCTGACCATCGATACCAAATTGATTGCGCCAGATTTGATGTTCAACGCCTGCTTGTAGGGTACCCGGTGCATCAAAAAACTTACCCACATCCATCAGTAACCGTGGACCTGCAACTAAATTGTCTTCTGATTTATCAAGACCATAGGCATAATCAGCAAAACCCTCAAAAGCCATATCGACACTGCCTAGTTTAAAGGGATATAACCATGCAAGTGTGACCTGACTTCCGTCATCGTTTGCAGTGACTTCATCTCGAACGATATACCAGTTAACTTGGAAGAAAGCGAAGCCTGGGAGATTTAAATCAGCGGCAACACCATAAAGATAGTTATGAAAACCATTTCCAGCTTCAAGTGTAGTTGTGATTAAAAAGTCTTTAATAATACCGGCAGATAAATCGCTCCCCGTCATCGCGCTTAAGCTAAAGCGTGGAGAAAATTCAGCATATAAACTGGTGGTAGTTGTGGCGGTTTTATTTGGATTTGTGATGTCCAGGAAGAAAAAGTTATCACCATATTTCCAGCCATTGGCACCCTCGATTGTCATGACGGTTCGTGTGTCATCTCCACCGAGGCCTGTGTTGTAGTTATTGCCATAAAGGAGTTGCACGTTCGTTGTGCTCCATGTGGCAGCGCCCGCAAAGCTGGTGCTCGAATACATTATGCTCATGACAAAGGCGGAAAGAATAAAGATAATCTTCTTACTTAATCGTTGTTCGACAGCGATAGTTTTCATAAAGGCAGTACCCCCTGCGTAATTGTTAATGTGCTGTTGTATACAACGTTGCATGGAACGTGCCAGAACACATTTTAAATGTTATCATCGGGAGATATCGCTGATAACCTACTGAAAAAAAAGAATTTACCGCACATATTGCAAGAATGATTTAGTCAATACTCAGCAGGATATTTGTTATGATTCGCACAATGATGGAACAGTAATTACAATGTGATACCCAATCGAGTGCAGCTGAGTTTCTATCTCAGGGTTTACCTAATTATCAGCAACTAGGAGCTAGAGTGCCTAAAAGACGTTTAACCACACAGGAGATTTATCAGGATCTATGGCAACAAATCATAGATTTTGATTTGTTTCCAGGCTCCCGTTTTACTGAAACTGAGCTTGCAGAGCTTTATAAAACAAGCAGAACCCCCATACGTGAAGCTTTAAAACGGCTTGAAGTAGAGGGGCTTGTTGTTATAAGACCAAAACAGGGTTGCTTTGTTCGCAACGTAGATATTGATTTAATCAGTGATTATTACACCGTAAGAGTTGCATTAGAGGCGATGGCGGTTGAGCTTGCCTGTGACAACATGTCCGATGAAGAAATAAAAGACTTAGCAGCAAAATGGAATCCAGATGAGTATCAACAAGAGTATCTTGAATTGAAAGATATTAAAGACAGGGAAGAGGGTTTTCACATCAGTATTGCAGAAGGAAGTAAAAATATAGCGTTAGTTGAATATTTAAAAGACGTTAATAACCACATTCGTCCAATCAGGCTGCTGGGCTTTCCAGATGAAAAAAGTGTAGCTGAAACCTATGAAGAACATTATTATATTTGTTCACTGTTACTGGATCGGAATAAAAAACTCGCAAGAAACACCATGGTAGAACACATTCGTAAAAGCCAGGATATTGCCAAAACAGTTACCTTAAGTCAACTAGAACAATATCGTAAAAAAAGATCTGCCAGTTAATATTGCCGCACTAATCTAACCCGATTTAATTCATTCTGTGCAACTATAGTGCATAAATCTTCGTTAGTAATTCTATCTAGATAAATAAATCAACAGGTTATATAAATATGTGAATGGTACGTTGTTTGCTTTATGTAATATGGCGTAATACGAATTTTAACAAAAGTATTATTCGAAGGCATGATTAACTACTGTATACAGGCCCGATTGTGATGATGCGATACAAAGATGGATTCTGGCCCAATTTCGCAGCGCTTGTGTATGTGGGTGCGGCCTATTTTGTGGGCTGGGTAATGTTCTTTACTGACGAGGTTGTTTTATATATACCAGGCGTCCTAATTCTCGCACATAGTATGGTGATTGCTGCCTATATGATTCATGAGTGTGCTCATAATACGATCTTTGCAAAGAATAAATGGAATGCCAAGCTTGGCAGGGTCCTGATGTGGTTTACAGGTTCCTGCTATGGGACTTATGAAGAAATCCGTGAAAAACACTTTCGTCATCATGTCGACCGTGCTGACGTGGTGGCTTTTGATTATCGTCCCCGTCTATCTAAATTCCCCAAACTGGTTAAGTTGATGCATATCCTGGAATGGTTGTACATTCCTGCGCTAGAGATCATGATGCATTTTTTAGTTTTGATATTACCATTCACGATGGATAATCGTCGTTCCAAAAGAAAATTAGTCCTGATTGTCCTCTCTATTCGAACAGTGATATTCACCACCGTATTTATTTTTGAACCCTTAGCCGTAATATTATATGCCGTTGCCTACATGCTGTTTTTAACGGTGATGCGCTTTATGGATGTCCATCAGCATACCTATGAGATTTTTGAGACGCTGGATCAACCTAGAGGAGAAGAAGCAAGTAAATTTGATCATGAGTATGAAGTGCGCAACACATATTCAAATATGATTTCATTGAAATATCCCAGGGTAAATTTGCTGATGTTGAATTTTGGCTATCATAACGCACATCATGAAAAGCCAACGACACCCTGGTATCGGCTACCAGCTTTGCATAAGGAGTTATTTGCTGACGATACCACACAAGTCTTTCCTTTTATAAACCTGTTGAAGTCATATCATCAATATCGAGTGCCTCGCATGCTGAACGCAGATGAAGGTGATATTGGCGGCCTGGAAAAAGGGCGTCGTTTTGTAGGTGTTGATGGTGTTTCCTTTTTAACAGCACATTAGGTATCTTATGACACAGGTAAAAAAATTCTGGCCGATTTTGACAGGCACCCATAAATACGAAAAAACGCTATCTACACGTAATATTGGTCACGGTCAGATTATTGAAGCACCGATCCTGGCATATCTTATGGAAACCAGTAATGGTCGCATCCTTTACGATGTCGGCTGCGACTATGAAAAGATCAATGATTTGCAGAAGCGACATCATTTTTATGAAAATGATGAGTTCCCCTTTGGTCCTCCAACCATGACAGAAGAGCAAAAAATGGAAAATCGACTCCGGCAGTTGGGTTTACAGCCTCTGGACATAGATATCGTTTTTGTTGGTCATTTACATTTTGACCATGGCGGTGGCCTCTGCGACATGAAACATGCAGAAGTGCATGTGCATAGCAAAGAATATGAAGCCGCGAATCAACCAGCCGATGGCGCCTACTTTTCAGAAGATTTTACCGGTGATTATCACTGGCGATTTCAGGACAATGAATATGATTTGGTGCCTGGCATTAGAGCGATCGAAACACCAGGACATACAGCAGGGCACATGTCGATGCTAATTGAGTTGCCGAAAGGCAAACCCATTCTTTTGGCGGGCGATGCGGCCGATTTAACTGAAAATATCGAGCATGAAATAGCACCGGGTTTATGCTGGCATGATAAAGAAGACTTAGCTTTGGCGAGTATTCGCAAGTTAAAGAACATTGCTAAAGAGACAGAAGCGTGTCTATGGCCCAATCATGATATGTCTTTTTATCGACAATGTACGCCTTTCCCTGGCTTTTATGAGTAGCGATTAAGGATATAAACATGAAAAATGGACTTGCCATTAGTATCTTGTTTGTTAGCTCTATTGGCTGGGGATTAACCTGGTTGCCAATCAAAGGGATTAACCAGATGGGGCTTGATGGCTTGTATTTAATATTCATTGCTTTTGCCTCTGCAGGCATCCTGTTGAGTCCATTATTATTTATCCAGAGAAAGTCCTGGCGTGGGAACCTACAATTTCTGTTGCTGATTGCATTTTTTGGAGGTCTGGCTAACCTCCTGTTTCAAACTGCGATGGTTCATGGTGATGTGGTGCGAGTCATGATTTTATTTTATTTATTACCCGTCTGGAGTGTTTTGGGTGGTTGGTATGTACTTAAAGAGAAACCAGATTGGATACGTATAGGGGCTGTGATCATATCTTTGATCGGTGCCTTGCTGATATTGAAGGTTGATAGCCATACTTTTGACGGTCTTAGTTGGATAGATGTTGTTGCTATCGGTGCGGGGATGGCATTCGCATTTAATAATATCCTGTTTCGTAAAACTGCTGAGCAACCTCTTGCTAGCAAAGTAAGTGCAGTGTTTATAGGTTGTGCGCTCCTAATCGGTACTTATATAGTGCTCTATACTCCTACGACGGGAATGCCTGAGAATGGAGCGCCATTGTATGCAGCATTATATGGTGTTTTATTCCTGACACTGATCACTTTTGGAACGCAATGGGGCGTTACTCAGTTAGAAGCAGCAAAGGCGGCACTTATTATCGTGATGGAACTGGTTGCAGCAGTAATATCTGTGGCATTACTAACCGATGTGGTTTTATCTATTCGGGAAATTATCGGTGGGGCATTAGTGTTGTCAGCCGCAGTACTTGAAGGTTGGCGTGAACCAGATACAGAAACGGTTGAAGTTGTTAAATCCTGATTATCTATTTGAAATAAATTTTTCGAAGTGCATTCGTTCAGTATTGGCCATCCAGCAGTTGAGTTCCCACAGATCAGCAACCGGTTTACGAGTGAAAGGTGCTTCTTGCAAATAACCATCGGGACCAAACTCAGGTGTCATGGTCGCTATTGAATAATTACGGTCAATCATTGATTGCCAGAGGATCGCCCACCAGGTCTGATGAGCAAGTAGCGCGCACTGGTATTCTGGTGCCGCAGGGTTAGGGACCTGTGGACCCTGGTCATACCCAACTCGAGCATGGATGTGGTGGGCATTGCCTGCAATCGCTTTGATAATATCAAGCTCTGTATCTATCAACCGTTCACTGACAACACACCAATGGCTAAAGTCACAGGTTAATTTGATTTGAGGAAGTTGTTCAACAAGGCGTTGGGTGACCCAGGGATTAAAGAACGAACGCCCTCGGTGTGTTTCGAAACTAATAGTCACGTTGAATGATTCCGCGATGTCCATAGCGCGGTTAAAAAACTCTAGGCTTTTTTCTTCTGGCCAGGCATCGCAACCACCCAGACAGGTAATGAATAAAGGGTGTAGTTCCAGACTGTATTCCAGTTTCTGTTTTAACGAATTCAGGTGCTCTTCCAAACTGGCATGACGATCAGGGACATAGCTTCCGGCAGTTGTAATCTCGGCGATGTACTCTAACTGATTGTCGTGAAGTAGTTGCTTAAGCTTTCTGCGCGTTTGTGAGTCATGTGGTGCTGGTCCTTCGATTCCCTGCATTCCTGCTGCGAGTGTTTCATCTACTGCCTGCTCATAGGTACTGGTGAGCCCCCAGAGCGTTTTGAATATTTTCAGCTTCATAAATTGAAACTACCAACTGGTAGGTGTATTGGCAATTGTTTGATCGTACTGATTATCAATGCACGAAATAAAACAGAGCAGAGTTTGCCTGCACCTGTCTGGTGCATAATAAATCACAACCTCAATATGTAGTTTGGCTAAGCACTTGTTATTAAAGCATTATCTTGGGATAAATTGGATTGGCATATAGGTTGCACTCAGTATTACTAAAAATTTATTTCGTAATACTACAGGGGACTGCTATGCATTTTATGATGAAGAAAATTTTAGGTTTGCTTGCAGCAACTATGCTGTTTAGCGCTTCTGCGCACGCAGCCGAGCCTTTGAAGATTGGTTACAGTGACTGGCCAGGTTGGGTGTTGTGGGAAGTTGCCATTGAAAAGCAGTGGTTTAAAGAAGAGGGTCTGGATGTCAAATTTGAATGGTTTGATTATGTAGCCTCAATGGACGCGTTTGCTGCTGGAAAAATAGACATTGTTGGTATGACTAATGGTGACACTCTGGTTACGGGTTCAACAGGAGCGAAAAGTGTCATGTTCTTACTGAATGATTACAGTAATGGTAATGATATGCTCATTGCAAAACCTGGAATTAATTCTGTAAAGGATTTAAAAGGTAAAAAAATTGGCGTCGAAGTAGGATTTGTCAGCCATTTACTGCTTCTTAACGCGCTTGAAAAGTTCGGTTTGAAAGAGTCGGACGTGGAATTAGTGAATGTACCTACTAATGAAACTCCTCAAGTACTTGCGTCAGGGCAGGTAGATGCAATCGTAGCCTGGCAGCCCAGTTCAGGTATTGCACTACAGCAGGTGCCCGGTTCCAAGGCTATCTATACCAGTGCTGATGAACCCGGTCTGATTTATGACGTTTACGCAGCTTCACCAAAAGTTTATGCAACCCGCAAGGATGATTTAAAGAAATTGCTAAAAGTTTGGTACCGTGCGGTTGATTATTTGTATGACCCTAAAACACGTGGAGATGCCATTAAGATCATGGCTTCACGTGTAGGCTTAAAACCAGAGGAATATAAAGAGTTTGTATCTGGCACAAAGATCCTGAAACTTGAAGAAGCCAAAAAATATATGACCAAGGCCGAAGGTTTTAAATCAGTGACCGGATCATCAAAAATCTCTGATGACTTTAATGTTGCTAATAAAGTGTATAAAAAACCGGAAAATGTGGGCTCATATATTGATTTCTCATTAACCTTGGGTATGTAACCAAAGAGAATACTCCAGATGGCTTCAGCAGTTGCACAGCTTTTCTCAGTACGACGTGAATTAAATGCAAACACGCGAATCTGGGTCATAATTTTTAGCTTTATTCTGCCGCTGGCCATCTGGAGCCTGATCAGCTACGTCCCATTTGTCTGGCATCCTAAAATAGAAATCACCTCTCCTGGTGATGTCGGGTATTTCTCCGAGGGAATGCTAGTTGACCGTGAAGTCTTCGATAGTGAATTACAAAAAGTAATCAAAGAAGATAAGGAGCTACCTGAAGGGTTTCCCGCAAATCCAGTATATTTACCTGCTCCACATGAAGTAGCTGTTGCATTTTATACTGCATTTACCACTGAACCAAAACGACGCAGTGAAAAATGGTTGCATGAGAGTTTGTGGGACAGTATTCAGGTTATATTTTGGGGCTTTCTTATTTCGTCAATAATCGGTGTGCCATTAGGTATTATCTGTGGTACCTATGATTTTTTCTCGAAACTGTTTGAACCATTTGTTGAATTTTTTCGATACCTGCCTGCGCCAGCATTTGGTGCTTTGGCTGTTGCTATCTTGGGTATTCACTCTGCACCCAAGATTGCTATCATTTTTATAGGTACCTTTTTTCAGCAAGTGCTTATAGTTTCAAATACAACACGCAAACTCGATCCATCATTATTAGAAGCAGCGATGACATTGGGAGCAAAGCGCATGACACTTCTATTTCGTGTCGTTATCCCTGGAATCATTACTTATCTGTATAAAGACTTACGTATTCTACTCGGTTGGGCCTGGACCTATTTGATCGTAGCTGAGTTGATCGGTACCAGCTCAGGTATTACCTGGTTTATTACCCAGCAAGCCCGATATAAAAACTTTGAAAACGTGTATGCGGCAATCATGATTATTGGAGTTATCGGGCTAACGACGGATTTAATTTTAGCATGGATAGGGCGCCGACTCTTTTCATGGGAACGTGAAATGGCAAAAACATGACACATCTAGAACTACCAAGTTATTTAGAACAGTCTGAGAATGTGCGGGATCGATTCAGTCGTTTGAAGGAACGACCAGTGATTCTTGAAGTCAAAGGGCTACAAAAAGAATTCGACACACCTCAAGGTCGTGTTACGGCCTTGAAGGATATTAACTTCAAAACGCATCGGCGTGAGTTTGTCTGTGTGATTGGACCGTCCGGTTGTGGTAAATCAACTTTGATACGCATCTTAGCCGGTTTAGAAAATAAAACCTCTGGCAAAGTGTTGTTGGAAGGGCAGGAAGTAAGTGGGCCAGGCCCGGATCGTGGCATGGTATTTCAAGGTTATACACTGTTTCCCTGGCTAACGGTTAAACGTAATGTAATGTTTGGTCTGGAAGTTAGTGGACAGGGTAAATATATTGCTGAAGATGAAGCCAGGCAGTGGATTGAACTGGTAGGTTTAAGTAAATTTGAGAATAGTTATCCTCATCAACTTTCAGGGGGGATGAAACAGCGAGTAGCGATTGCCAGGGCACTAGCAAATCAACCACGGATACTTTTAATGGATGAGCCGTTCGGCGCCCTCGATGCACAAACACGTGCTAAGATGCAGGGTTACTTGATGGAGATCTGGAAAAATATCGATATCACTATTTTGTTCATTACACATGATCTTGATGAGGCAATCTATCTGGCAGACCGTATATTGGTACTAAAAGCCCATCCTGGTGAGGTTCAGGAACTCATCGAAGTACCAGTACCTCAACCTCGTTCACAAGATCAGTTATTAACCCCAGAATTTCTGGCGACAAAGAAACGTCTCGAAGAATTGATCCATCCGCCTGTAGAAGAAAAAGAAATGAATGGTGATCATATGAATATGGTGCGTATGGTACCGGTAAATGATGAGGTCGAGAGCGTATTTTAAATGGATATGCGCGTGAAACAGAACGTGAGTCGTGTCAGTATCTCTCTTCAGGAAAAAGTCCTCTATGAACTAGACGAAATGGTCAGTGAGTGTGGTTTTGAGAGTCGCTCACAGGCGATCTCAGAAATGATCAACAGGCAGGTAGCAGAATATAAAACCAAGCTGGACGATTCAATTATGGTTGGCACTATAAACCTTGTCTACGATCATTCAGTTAGAGGGCTACAAAAAAAACTAACGGATATACAACATAAGTATATCGATGAAGTAATTAGTTCGCTAAATGTAAACCTGATTGACGCGCAAACTTTGGGAGTGATTCTGGTTCAAGGACCAGCAAAAAAGCTGAAAATGATTACTGATAAAATGGTAAGTTGTAAGGGGGTGCATACCGGAAGGTTATTAATGTCTACTGCGATTATGCCACCACTACACCCATTGCCAAAAAAAAGGTAAGAATACATGAGTGATGTTCTTTACGAAGATGAATTAGCAGCTGCCTGTCACTGGTCGTTACGAATGAAACGAGGAACGGTCCTGCGCGTTATTGATAAAGAAGGTGGGGCAAATGTCGGGATGCTATTTTATAACCCGGAAAATTTGCTAGAGCGCTATAACGCACCCGATACTTTAAAGTGTCAACATACATTCAAAATTACTAAGGGGCACTGTTTATACTCAGATATGGGTCGTATATTTTGCTCAGTGATAAATGATACGGTTGGTTGGCATGAAACCGCCTGTGGTAATACCACTAAAAAGATAGTCAAACAAAAGTGGGGAGAGCGCACCTATCAGGAATACCGAAATGAATGGCAACAAAATGGCTACAGCAGTTTTCTAGTCGAGCTTGCGAAATACGGGCTTGCCAAGCAAGATATGGCTGCAAATCTCAACCTGTTTAGCAAAGTGGAAGTCAATGATACAGGTGATCTGCAATACTGTCCCGGCAACAGTAATGCAGGTGACTATATAGATCTCCGTTTTGAAATGGATACCCTGGTGCTACTCCACACCTGTCCTCACCCCTTAAATCCAGAGCCAGAGTATCCCCGACGAGCAGTAAACTACCAAATATTAAAAGCGGACCCAGTAGCCGATGACGACTATTGTAAAAACTTATGCGCAGAAAATCAGAGAGGATTCAAGAATAACGAAATTTATCATCTGGGAGTCGATTTATGATCAAGGAAAGCGCATTAGTCCCGGAAGATGCAGTGTTCCGTAAGACTGTATCAGCAGGTGATTATTTTATTGATACTATTAATGCAGGGCAGACTATACGCATTCTGGATCTGGAAGGTAACCAGGCAGCTGATACCCTTTTCTATAGAGCCGAGGATCCATCTGAGCGCTATAGCGCGATGGATACCATTCGAGAACAAGGGAATGTTTATCTTACTACGGGTACCAAATTGATGACCAATGAAAGCAACGTCCTTTTAGAAATAGTTGCCGATACCTGTGGCCGACATGATACCCTGGGTGGCGCCTGTGCAACTGAAAGTAATACGGTACGTTATGCATTGGAAAAAAAATGTATGCATGCATGTCGTGATAGCTGGATGTTGGCTGTAGCAGAAAATGAAGAGTATGGTTTGAACAAAGGTGATATTACACACAATATCAATTTTTTCATGAATGTGCCCATTACTATAGATGGTGAATTGACCTTCGAGGACGGCATCTCTGCACCAGGTAAATACGTAGAACTTAAAGCCATGATGGATACAATCGTATTAATATCTAATTGTCCACAACTGAATAACCCATGTAACGGATATAATCCAACCCCTGTTGAGGTGTTGGTTTGGGATGAATAATTGATCTGATTAAATACCTTCGATGGACGACCATCGTCGCTTAGTAATAACCGGGACGACCCGAATCGGACTTAACATAATTATGTTCAATAAAATACTCATTGCAAATCGGGGTGCTATAGCAATACGGATTATTCGCACCTTAAAAGAAATGAGTGTGTTGTCAGTCGTTGTTTACGCAGAGGCAGATGCCGATTCATTGCATGTTAGAGAGGCAGATGAAGCATATAGTCTCGGTGATGGTCCTGTTGCCGATACTTACTTAAATCAAGATAAGTTATTTAAGATAATCAATCAGTCTGGCGCACAAGCAGTACATCCGGGCTATGGTTTCCTTAGTGAAAATTCTGATTTTGTAAAACGCTGCGAGCAGGAAGGCGTTGTATTTCTTGGGCCTACAACCGAACAGATGGCTGCTTTCGGTATGAAACATTCTGCGCGCGAACTGGCCGAGAATAATCAGGTTCCTTTACTACCCGGTAGTGAGCTGCTTACCAGTCTTGAGCAGGCCTTAATAGAAGCCGAGAAGATTGGCTATCCTCTTATGTTAAAAAGCACGGCCGGTGGTGGTGGTATCGGCATGCAATTATGCTGGCATAAGGATGATCTTGCTAAATCTTATGACTCTGTTAAAAGATTGAGCGAATCTAATTTCTCCAACAGTGGTTTGTTTTTAGAAAAGTTTGTTGATAAGGCGCGTCACATTGAAGTGCAGGTGTTTGGTGACGGTAAAGGTAAGGTGATTGCCCTGGGCGAACGTGATTGCAGCAGTCAACGCCGAAATCAAAAGGTTATAGAAGAAACGCCTGCACCACATATTCCAGATGACGTCCGTGTCCAATTACAGGCGACTGCAAAACGGCTTTGTGCAGCTGTTAATTATCGCAATGCTGGTACCGTCGAGTATGTCTATAATCCGCTAAACGACGAATTCTATTTTCTTGAAGTGAATACTCGTTTACAGGTCGAGCACGGCATCACTGAACAGGTCTATGGTATCGATCTTGTGAGAATGATGATCGAGCTTGGAGCAAATGAACTTGCACCTTTGGATGAAATCGAGAAGTCGCTTCAACCAAGCGGGCATAGTATCCAGTTTCGGTTATATGCAGAAGACCCCAATAAACAATTTCAGCCCTGTGCTGGTTTATTGAGTGAGGTCGATTTTCCAGATTCAGATGGTAAGCAACTTCGTATTGATCATTGGATAGAAAGTGGATCGGTGGTCTCACCTAATTACGATCCAATGCTTGCAAAAATCATTGTACATCGTGAAAATCGGGAACAAGCCTTAGCGGCCCTATTAGATGTCATGGAAGATACTCATATATATGGTATCGAAACAAATATGGAGTTTGTTCAGCATGTTTTGCAGACTGATATATTCAAAGAAGGCAAGATTTATACACGTTATTTGAATGACTTCAGTTACACACCTGCCACCATTGACGTGCTTGTGGGCGGTACCCAAACCAGCATTCAGGATTATCCTGGACGAATCGGCTACTGGGATATTGGAGTACCACCCTCGGGGCCCTTTGACAACGTATCGTTCCGATTAGGGAACCAGCTATTAGACAATGCAGCAGACTGTGCCGGACTTGAAATAACTTTGAATGGACCAAGCCTGAAATTTAATACCAATACAACTATCGTCTTGGCAGGGGCAGACATGGAGGCAACGCTTGATGACAAAACGGTTCCATTTTGGAAAACAGTGAACATATATGAAGGTCAGGTACTGAAGATTGGTAAAATTAAAGAGGCCGGTGCCCGAAGTTATTTGCTGGTTAAAGGCGGAATCCAGTGTCCTGATTATTTGTCTTCGAAATCAACATTTACTCTAGGTCAGTTTGGTGGCCATACCGGTCGACTATTAAGGCCGGGAGATGTTTTAAAGATTCAACACGTTGCAGACACGAACAGTAACAAACTGGTATCTGAGCTAATACCATTAATTCAAAATGAGTGGGAAATTCGTGTTATCTACGGTCCCCATGGTGCGCCTGATTTTTTCACAAATGAAGATATCGAGACTTTCTTCAATACTCGCTGGGAAGTACATTATAACTCTAGTCGTACCGGTATACGCCTGATCGGTCCAAAACCACAGTGGGCTCGTTCTGATGGTGGTGAAGCAGGGATGCATCCCTCAAATATCCATGATAATGCTTATGCGATTGGCGCGATTGATTTTACCGGTGACATGCCGGTGATTCTTGGCCCTGATGGCCCGAGTCTAGGTGGATTCGTCTGTCCTGCCACGGTTATCCATGCAGACCTGTGGAAGCTAGGACAACTTAAATCCGGTGATCGTATCAAATTTATCCCTGTTTCTCTTGAAGATGCGGTGAAGCTTGAAAGTCGCCAAATTTCATCGGTTAACACACTGAGCCAGATTAATTTGAACATAAAGGCAACGACTCTGGACAGCACGATCATCAAGACAATAAGTAAAGAAAAGTTTGGGATAGAAGTGGTGTATCGTCCCGCAGGGGATCATTATTTGCTTGTAGAATATGGTCCACTCGTGTTGGATATAAATCTGCGATTCCGAGTGCATGCCTTAATGGAGTGGATTAATAATCACCGTGTTGATGGTCTCCAAGAGCTTACTCCCGGAATTCGCTCTTTACAAATTCATTATGACAGCCAGAAAATTTCGTTAGCACAACTGCTGGAAATATTACATCAGGCAGAATATGAACTAGTTAATCTCGAAGATCACAAGGTACCATCAAGGATTGTGCATTTGCCGTTGAGCTGGAATGATGAAGCTTGCCAACAGGCGATTGATAAATATATGCAATCGGTTCGTAAAGATGCACCCTGGTGTCCCAGTAACCTGGAGTTTATTCGTCGCATCAATGGGCTTGATTCTATTGATGAAGTAAAACAGATTGTTTTCGATGCCAGTTATGTTGTGATGGGGTTGGGTGATGTATATCTGGGTGCACCTGTCGCCACACCACTTGATCCCCGTCATCGTTTAGTTACCACTAAATATAATCCTGCCAGGACCTGGACCGCAGAGAACTCGGTAGGGATTGGTGGATCCTATTTATGCGTCTATGGGATGGAAGG
>Ga0316205_10002716_pt1 | contig 17858 bp, 15 predicted proteins | sample 3monthpyrite_MG_FD_204941 | JGI IMG/M metagenome (GOLD analysis project Ga0316205, IMG submission 204941) | Microbial mat bacterial communities from mineral coupon in-situ incubated in ocean water Damariscotta River, Maine, United States -... | ecosystem: Environmental > Aquatic > Marine >... | reverse complement strand
TAAACGGTTATGAAATCGCTATAACTGCAAATATTTCTGACACTAATGGACATAGTCCATTCATTGAAACTGACGGTCAAACCTCAAGAGACCAAACTTTTAATACTAATGTCTCTCTGGCTCCTGATAATGCTCAATATGGCTGGCGTAATGAAGATATACGCTTCTCTGTTGCAAAAGAACACTGGCGTTTACAAACTGACTATATGCGACATAGTGATCTTGAGACAGGTTTGACCGGGTTCGGAGTATTAGATCCAGTCACCAATGGTACTGATAGCCGTGTTAACGTCGATTTACTGTATAACAATGCTCAATTTAGTGAAAACTGGGAATTGAGTATGGATCTTCGTTACCAGCATGTCGATTACGACTCAGGTGAAGGTTTTCAGGAGCGCCCTCCTGGTTATGTTGACGATACAGGCACATACCCTGAAGGACAGCTAAATCAATATGAATCAGCTGAACGTCGTTTAGTATATGAAGTTAGCACTCTCTTTAATGGAATTGAAGACCATTCAATCCGCATTGGCGCTGGTTATACCTGGCAGGACTTATACTCTGTCACGCACAGGGTTAACTTTGGCACCGCAGCCGATGGTACACCCCTTCCCGCAGGAGGCCCATTAGTTGATATATCGGACTCAGCTTTTGCATTTGCCCCTGAAGATACACGACAGATAAGTCACTTCTACCTGCAGGATATCTGGAGTATTAATGACACATGGGAACTGACAGCTGGTGCACGTTATGATGACTACTCAGACTTTGGTAATACATTTAACCCTCGACTGGCACTGGTGTGGCAAAGTACAGACAACCTCACAAGTAAATTAATTTATGGCAAGGCTTTTAGACCACCGTCATATTTAGAGCTTTATGACGAAACCTCATTTACAACACCTAACCCAAACCTCGAACCTGAACGCTCAGAAACTATTGAGCTTGCATTTTCATATGTCGCAAAACAGAACCTGCAGTTAGGGCTGAATATTTACAAATTTGATCAAACGGACATTATCCGTCCAACTGGCACTTCTGGACAATTCCAGAATACCGGGGACCACTCTATTAACGGTGTTGAAATTGAAGCCCGTTGGCAAGCGTCAAAAAATGTAAGTGTTTACGCTAACTATACGGTGCGAGATCAGGATGAAAGTAACTTAAGGGCCATTCAGGAACCAGATGAAGACGCTTATTTACGGACCGACTGGGCATTTTTACCTAAATGGAACTGGAACATTCAAGCTAACTGGATAGGTAAACGCCCAAGAAACACCAGTGGCACAACCCCTTACTTACGCCCGGCAGTTGATGATTATTTCATCACAGACACTACACTACGCTTTGCTGCAACAAATAACTGGGAGTTCGCGGCTTCTATTCGCAATTTGTTTGATAGTGATGCTAGAGAGTTTACTGGACGTTCAATCGAAGACGACTTACCTCTACCTGAACGCAATGCTTATGCAGAAGCACGTTATAAATTTTAACGCTTTAGAAACACAGGAATGAATACATAAAAGGGAAATAGCAATATGACAATATTCCATAATACACAATCATCTTTTCGTTATCTTTTAAAATACATTACTGTCAAATGGTAATTATTTAAATGACAATGTCCTGTTTTAATACAACATTTACAATAACTGTATCTTGTCAAAAATTTAGATATTTTATCAAGAGTTTAACTGTGTCTGCTACAAAATTTCCTAGGTGGTTGAGTTGAAAAAAAACAGCCTCCTATTAATCATATTCACATCCATCTTACTATTCTCAGCCAGTTTGCAAGCTACAGACATGGACTCTGAAGAAGAGCGCCTGTTCAAAGCTGCCTTTACATATAATTTTGCAAAATTCACAATCTGGCCCAAAAACACACCTGGACAGGACGGACCTCTAATACTTTGCACTATTGGTAAAAGCAAACTGGTTACTGACCTAAACCGTCTGGGAGGAAAATATATTAAAGGAAGATCTGTTACCATTGAAGAAGTCTATGCCAGTCAATCTAAAAGTCATTGCCATATTCTTTATATTGCAAAATCCGAGAAAATCAATGTTACTAACATATTAAAATCAATTAACAATAAACCTATACTAACTGTGAGTGGCTTATCTGATTTTGTTAAAACAGGTGGCATCATACAGTTCTATAGAAAAAATGGTAAAACACAACTTATTATTAATCTTGATATTGCCCGTGAATCAGGTTTAGAAATAAGTTCGCGCTTGCTCATTCTGGCTGAAGTAATCAATACTGAGGAAGCTCCTTGAAATTTAAAAACGCCTCAATCAAGAAAAAACTGGAAGCTATAATTCTACTTACGGCTACAGCAGTACTACTACTTAGTTTTACTTTGCTTATGATAGTTGAAATAGCCTCATCGCGTGATAACACAGCCGCTCAGTTACGTACATTAGCAACAGTGTTAAGTGCAAATAGCAGCGCAGCAATAACATATCGAGATCAGTTCGCAACTGCAGAAATTTTATCTACATTATCATCACAGAAAAATGTTATATGGGCAGGTATCATTCTAAATAACATAACACTGGCAGAGTACCAGTCACCGCAATTTAAAAGACTATCTGAAAATGAACGAATTATAATAACTAAAAACCAGACTCAACCATCATTTTTATCTGGTACGGTTAGAGTTAATGAAATCATAATATTTGATAATGAAGTAATCGGAAACTTTTATATCGTAGGCGATATGAGTGAGGCACATGCTGTAATAAAAAAGCAAATTTATGTTTTAATTGTTATTTTTATCATTTCTATGATTATTGCAATATTACTATCAAACAGGCTACAAAGAATTGTATCAATCCCGGTTAGACGATTATTAAACACAATGGAATCTGTGGCAGAAAACCGTGACTTTAGCTATAGAGCTGAACCAATGAGTAATGACGAACTGGGAACACTGGTAAACGGTTTTAACTCTATGTTAGATCAAATACAGGCTTATGATAAAAAAATAACCAGTTATCAACAAGATCTTGAAACACTGGTAATAGATAGAACACAGGAACTTGAATCAGCCAAAGTTTTAGCTGAAACTGCGAATCAGGCTAAAAGTGAATTTATTGCAACAATGAGCCATGAAATTCGAACCCCCATGAATGGCGTAATTGGCTTTACCAGTTTATTAAAAAAAACGAAATTAAGTGAAAATCAGAATGAATATGTAACAAACATAACAAATTCAACAGATAACCTTCTTAATATAATAAATGACATTCTCGATTTTTCAAAAATTGAAGCTGGAAAGTTATCACTTGAACATACAAATTTCTCTATAAAGAAACAACTAGAAGACATACAGATTCTTTTTCAGAATAGCTTAAATGAAAAAAATCTTGAATATATGACGTTTATTGATAAGGATATACCCGATGTACTTAGGGGTGACCCGGTTAGACTAAGGCAGATTTTGACTAACCTGATATGTAATGCAATTAAATTTACTAATAATGGAAGCGTTACTTTAAGAATCGAATTAGACTCACAGAAAAAACAGCCTGATAACGCTCAAAGTGTAAGGTTAAATATTTCAGTGCATGACACAGGAATAGGTATACACCCAGAACAACAGGCAAGACTCTTTAATCCATTTCAACAGGGAGACAGCTCTATAACAAGGCGTTATGATGGTACAGGCTTAGGCCTGGTTATTACTCAGCGTCTGGTTGCCTTAATGGGCGGAGAGATTAAGTTATCAAGTATCCCGGATCAAGGTTCAACCTTCTCTATAAACATAGAACTTGAAAAACCGGTAGATCTTAGCCTAACATCATCCATACATGACTCATCTGTTTCAGCGAATGAAATTAAGAATAATTTATCCAGTTTGCGAATAATAGTAGTTGATGATAACAATATAAATCTCAAAGTCGCTACAACTTTATTAGAAAACGAAGGAGCTAATGTCACCTCTGCTGAAAGTGGCTCTGAGGCGTTAGAGAAATTCAGCAGTCATAAGTTTGATATTATTTTAATGGACCTTGAAATGCCCGACATGAGTGGCATAGAAACAACGCGTATCATTCGAGAGTCCAGGCTTTGCAGTGATGATACTCCTATAATCGCCCTCACCGCCCATGCATTTTCAGATATGAGAGTAGAGGTAATTGAATCTGGCATGAATGACTTACTAGCCAAACCTTACAAACCACAGAAATTATATGAAATAATTAATACATGGACATCCGATAAGAATAAACAACCTATACAGGACAACATTCTTAACAGTGAGAATGAATTGCTACAAACCTATAATTATGAGTTAGCATTGGCAACGGTTGCAGGAGACAAAACGATTGCAAAAGAATTACTAAATGACTTTTTAGAAAGTTTAACTGAATTTGATATATCTATAAATGATGCACACAAAAACGCTAATTATGAAAAGCTTTATGAGCACATACATAAACTTTCCGGATCAGCATCCGCTGTAGGCGCGTCAGCACTACACGCTGAAACGATAACACTGCAGAACTTACTTAAACAAAAACCATTATCAACCAAACTTGTAGATGCCAGTGTTTTAGCGCTGATTCATAAATGCAATGCTTTCAGGGATTTTTTCTAATCTGGAATATTGATTACGCAACGGCTTGCTATCTACCCATATTCTTTTTTGTTTTACTTGTCGCCTGAGCTGTAAAGGGATCATCAGGCCAATAATGTTTTTTATATTTACCTCTAAGCTCTTTTTTAACCTCAAAATAAGTCGTTTCCCAGAAGCTTTTTAAATCTTGAGTTACCTGCATCGGCTTTCTTGCTGGTGATAAAAGATGCATCATTAATCTGCAAGTACCCGCTAAAATAACAGGTGTTTCATACAGACCAAAAACCTCTTGCAACCTGACGGCAAGTACAGGCCGTGTTATATCACTGTAATCAATAGTTATTTTAGAACCACTGGGCACGGTTATTTTATCTGGAGCAAGATCATTTACTAACTGTAGCTGATCCCAGCTTAACTGACACTTGAGTAGAGCATATAAATCAAGGTCATTTATTTGCCTGACACTATTCTCAGTAGAAAGATGTGGTAAAAGCCAGTTATGTAGATTATTAATTAAAGAATCTTCAGAAAAATCAGGTAATACACTACCCGCTAACTTATTAATTACAACATCATTATTATTAATATAATAATCAATAAACATTAAACGGTTTCTTATTGAAATCGAGTCTGACGTCCAGCTCAAACAATCTAATCCGTTACGTTTTATTGCTAACATTAAACATTCATGAATCGAACGTTTATCTTCTGGTGTAATTAATTTTTCTTTTAGAACCAGCTTTCCTATTTTTGAGCTTTGTTTCACTTCGACTCGTTGCTGACTCTCATTCCACTCAGTAGCTTCAGTAAACTCTATTAAATCATTAAAATACTCATTCAGCTGCAGGATTGATATCTCAGCGGCTAGATAAACAATTGCATCACCCTGCCCCCCTCGAGCTGAGCGAATATCAAGATTAGCTATTACGATATATTCGTAAAGATGTTGCTGTAAATACTCAGGTATAAATGCGCCCTTACCATTACTCAACAAATATCGCGCTTCACCGGACTGCCGTTGCTTAGCAATTCTGTCTGGATAAGCAAAAGCGAGTAGAACACCACTATAGTTAATATCTACTCTATTCTCGTTTTTTTTAACATTACCTTTAATACGTCTATAAAAATCATCTGCAGTTTTTATAATTCGCTGACATTGCTGTTTATCAATATTACGGTGTAATTTATTTAACGTTTTAAACTCATTTAAAATATTAATTCTATCTATGATATCTAGCGTTTTATCCTTTTGTGTATAAAATAAATCTTTTTCTGATAAAATACTTGCTATAAGACAAGCATGATATGCCTGTTTTAAATTTATACCTGAAATTATCATATGCGCTAATCTAGGATGCGTTCCTAGACTTATTAACTCACGTCCGTGCTTATTAATTTTTCCACACTCATCAATCGCACTGAGTTTACGAAGTAATTCTACAGCCTGTTCTACCGATTTTTCCGGAGGTTTATCCATCCACTGTAATTCATTAACATCCTGTACCCCCCAGTTAGCCAATTCGAGGACCAGAGAGGATAAGTCGCTATGTAAAATTTCAGCTAAAGAATGTTTCACTAAACGTTGATGCTGTTGAGACGTCCACATTCTTAAGCAGATACCGGCAGATAAACGGCCCGCTCGACCAGATCGCTGAGTTGCTGAATCTTCAGAGATAAACTGTGTTTTTAAACCGTTCATTGCAGACAATGAACTGTACTCTAATATGCGTTCTAGTCCTGAGTCGATAACACAGGTTATGCCTTCTATCGTTAAACTGGTTTCCGCTATATTAGTCGCTAATACTATTTTTTTTATGCCATCAGGACAAACCTCTATTGCCCTGTTCTGTTGTTGCTTGCTTAAACTACCGTGAAGCGGTGCAATAACAATATCTTGAATTGATTCTAATTTAGTATATTGCTCAAGTTGCAATAATAATTGATTTATTTCTTTAACGCCGGGTAAAAATACCAGACAATTTCCATCGTGATTATTTATAGCCCACTTAACTGCATCGGTTAAATGAGAAATAACTATCCTATTATTTTCATAACTATTTGCACCTTGTTTAATCGGTTTATCTAAATACCTGATATCAACAGGATAACTTCTTCCTTCGCTCTGTATAACAGGCGCATTTTCTAATAAATCTGAAATCGCTGTAGTATTAAGCGTTGCAGACATGACAAGAATTTTCAATTTTTCATTTAGTATCTGCTGACTTTGCAAACAAAGTGCTAATGACAAATCTGCATGTAAGCTGCGTTCATGAAATTCATCAAATATAACTAGAGCTATATTCTCAAGCTCTGGATCAGCCTGTATTTTTCTCGTTAATATACCTTCAGTAACAACCAGAATTTTTGTTTTATCACTAAAACAACTATCCTGACGTATTTGATAACCTACTGTTTCACCTAATTTTTCGTCTAACAAAAAAGCCATGCGTGCTGCTGCATTACGAGCAGCAATTCGTCGTGGCTCAAGAACAATAATTTGTTTATCACTTAACCAGCTTTGATTAAGCAATGCAATGGGAACCGCTGTGGTTTTACCCGCACCGGGAGGCGCCTGTAATACAACACGATTGTGTGCATTTAATGTATCTAATATTTCACTTAAAACGTCATCAATAGGTAAATTATGCATTGTCTACTACACTTATTTGTTACCTAAAAATAATTAACTATCAGGTTTTTTATTGGCTTTAATACAGAACATTATAAATAATGAATTCCAGTTATCATAACCTTTAACATCATCAATATGATTTAGATCAGACTGACCCTTTAAGTATTTTACAGATTGTTCAATTTGATCATCATCGACACCGTTTAACTTAACCAGATCAATTGCTGCTTTAGATGGTACCCAGTCACTTAATAATTTGCACATAAAGAGAATTCTTATACTTTATAACCAGTTTTAGTTTATTTCTTTCCACGTTTTATTTCTTTCTACGTTTTATTTTAGTTTGAGTGGCTTTATTAGCACGAGCCGGGCGTTTGTTTTTAGCTATTTTTTCTAACAATGAGTCACGATTACCTACTTCATAACCGGGCATAACAACTCGCTTAATTTTATTTCCAATTAAACGCTCGATATTATTTAATGAACGCTCTTCTTCCCTGCTTACAAATGAAATTGCCTGCCCTTTAGTTCCAGCACGTCCTGTTCGACCAATTCTATGAACATAGTCTTCTGCCAGGTAGGGTAAATTATAATTAATCACATGTTCAAGACCCTGTATATCAAGGCCACGAGCCGCAACTTCTGTTGCAATTAACACCTGTATTTTATCTGACTTAAAATCAGCGACAGCCCGTCTCCTGGCACCCTGACTTTTATCACTGTGACATACAGCTGAACTTATTTTATTGTATTTCAGTTCTTTTTGTAATTCATCTGCCTGTGCTTTTGTGCTTGTAAACACCAGTACTTTAAACCAGTTTTCTTCCCATAATAATTCAAGAAATAGATCTGCTTTACGCCGTTCTTCCACCGCATAAACCACATGTTCAACCGTATCAGCTGTTGCATTCTGCTTTGCTACACTGATCACTTTATGTTTTATAAGAATTTTATGAGCAAGTTCATTAACCGCTTTAGACATAGTCGCTGAAAACAGCATTGTTTGATGTTTAGCGGGAGTTTGTTTTAATAAGGTTTGAACATCACTAATAAACCCCATATCAAGCATACGGTCAGCTTCATCTAATACAACAAACTCTACCTCCGTAAGATGCACATTACATTGAGATAAGTGCTCCAGTAAACGCCCCGGTGTGGAAACCAGAATATCTATACCTGCCTGTAATTTTTTCTGCTGCCCAGACATCTTAACACCGCCATAAGCAGCCATAACTGAAATAGATGTAAACTGTGCATACGCTTTTATAGTGGTTGCAAGTTGCTCTGCCAGTTCTCTTGTAGGCGTTAAAATGAGCGCACGGGGCCTCTCAGCTATAGTAGGTTTAACACGTTCGAGCAGTTTCTGTAATATTGGTAATGCAAATGCTGCTGTTTTCCCCGTACCGGTTTGTGCATTCGCTAATATATCCTGCCCCTTACGGGCTGGAGGGATAGCATTCTCCTGTATATCTGTCATTTGCTTATAACCACAGGCATCCACAGCTTTCTGAATTTCTGGAGATAGGTTTAAAGAAGAAAAATTCATGTTATATCCTGAAGCAACAAATTAAGATCAAATCGGAGGGTGATTATAGAGGATTTACAGTCGTTAAGTATGATTCTTTATATTTGATATTAACTACTAATAAGCGTTTTAGAGAACATTTTCGATACATTTATAGTCTTTTAATAAATAGTATTAAAACAGACTCATTGAATAAATATCAATCATCCCCACCTATATAAGAACAACCTAATAAATAAGTGATTTTTCAGGTACTTAAAGGTCACTAAGATGTTTCAAAGGAATAATTATGAGTGACTCCCAGCATATAGTATGCCCTGCCTGCGCAGCCATAAACCGCATACCCACTAGTCGACTAGTGGAACAACCTAAATGCGGTAAATGCCATAAATCTCTGTTTAATGCCAAACCAGTTGAATTGAACTCAGCAACGTTTCAGAAACATATTAATAAAAACGATATACCTGTACTGGTAGACTTCTGGGCACCATGGTGCGGCCCCTGTAAAATGATGGCACCGGCATTTGAACAGGCATCCCGAGAACTGGAGCCCGTAGTACGTCTTGCTAAACTAAATACAGAGAATGAGCAGGCTATTGGTGCACAACTTAATATACGCAGCATTCCTACTTTAGCTATATTTAAGAATGGTAAGGAAATTGCGCGCCAGCCTGGTGCCATGAGTAAGGATGATATAGTACGCTGGGTTAAAGCTCATATATGATGGTTTCACAGAAACCCGTTTCGATTCAATACATCGAATTATAGATTAACTCGTTTTATCTAATGTCACTCATCTGATGATGCCAATAGTGCCATAACTTGTCGCCAGCCAGCTTCCGCTTCCGGGCCAGCTTCCTTAAACACCTTCTCAAAACGTTTACGCTGGTCTTCAGATAATTCAAATTCCAGCTTTTCACCTTTATGACTCAAGTTAATTCGCTTTACACGTTTATCCTTAATATCAGCAGTTACCTCTACGTATCCAGCTTCTGTTAATTGTCGTAATGGACGGTTCAAATACTGCTTACTCACCCCCATTACTTCAAGCAACTCATTTACGCTGCATTCAGGATGACGGGCAATAAAATACAAAATACGATGATGCACACGTGAAAATGAAATTTCTGCTAATCGTGCATCAGGTTTTGCTATTAACGCTCTAAAGCCAAAATGAATCGCCTCAAGCGCATCATTTAATTCACTCTTACGATTGTTTTCTTGCATATTTTTAATTAAGTCAATCATATTGACATATTAACACACGTCATGTAAAAATAAAGGTCATCTATATTGACCATTTATTAGGAAGAAACATGTCTACAGAAGGTATTTGCTGGATCAGTAATAAAATAATTCCACTTGAGGATGCAAAGATCTCAGTTATGGATCACGGTTTGTTATATGGTGATGGCATTTTTGAAGGTATTCGCTTTTATAATAACAAAGCATTTTTACTGCAAGCCCATTTAAAACGCCTGCAAACATCAGCTAAAGCATTGGCACTTAAATTACCAAAAAGCATAAATGAATTAAGCTCCCTGATCACTTCAGTGATAGAGGCTTATGACAATCAGGAAGGTTATATTCGACTCATTGTGACACGTGGTAAAGGTCCACTGGGTATTAACCCTGCCCTGTGTAAAGAGCCGGAACTAATCATTATTGCCAGTCCTTTAAATATGTCTGATGAACAGGCACAAACGCAGGGTATACGAACAATTATTGCTTCAACACGACGCATTCCTGCTGACTGTTTAGACCCGCGTATAAAAAGCCTTAATTATCTTAATGCAATCCTCGCGAGAATTGAGGCAAACAATGCAGGTGTGCAAGAAGCAATCATGCTTAATCAGCAGGGTTATGTAACAGAAGGCAGTGTTGATAATATATTTTTAGTACATGATGCTGAGCTTTATACCACCCCTTCTATAGATGGTTCACTAGCGGGTATTACACGTGACCAGATATTAAAACTGGCTAATGAATCGGGTATAAAAACACATATAAAAACATTGGCTGCATTTGATATTTATGCAGCCGATGAATGTTTTTTAACGGGTACGGGTGCGGAGTTAATCCCTGTTAATGAAGTTGATGGCCGAAAATACTTAAATTGCCCAGGTGTTATTTTTAAACAGCTAAAAGCGTTATATCAGGCAAGTTGTTATATGTAGTCAGGTTTTATTTTTAATTAATTTATTTAACTTGTCGTCTGCTGTATCAATATTCAATTGTATCCATAGAGGTAAATGATCTGAAAGCTCATAGGTGAATTTTGATTTAGTCATATTTTTATAGGGTGTTAATGATTTATAGTTATTTTTATAAAAGTCTAATACCCCGCCTTTATCAGTAAACACTGACCCCGTTTGTTGCGGATGATGTAAAATTTGGTCATATCTTTTATTTTTAGCTAAATTGCTACCAAATTTAGACTTAATAATGGCATCAGGCGCTTTTAAACCATACTTTGAAACCGCTTTATATAAATCTGACTCATAACTATCAATATTAAAGTCCCCCATCAAAATGATATCTCGATCAATTCTATATTCATCTTTTAAATATTCTTTAACCCATATAGCAAGCTCTTCCAGTTCATTTTTTCTACCGCCTTTTGTACCCCATTGTAAATGAACAGAAAGCACAACAAAATCAAAAGACCCCGCTTTAAACGAGCCCATATAAGGTTTTCTCCACCAGGAGAAAGTCGGTTCATATACACCGGTTGTTCTGTTTTTCTTTCGAGGTCCATCGGTTTCAGCAGACATACCTGTAAACTGTATAGACCGAGTGTCATAAATATATGCAATACGTTCCTTATTCCCCCCAGCATCGGGTATGTAGTCGGAGTAAATAGCTGACCAGTACTCACCCAGCAAATTCAAAACATATTTTAATTCAGATACATCACGGCGTAACTCAACAACCGAGATCAAGTCAAACTGTTGCAAAATTTCTGCAATGTAGTGTAACGAACATTTTTTACGTTTTTTTTGTCCCCAATGACGAATATTCCAGGTTGCAATATTAACGGTCTTATCGAGTTTTGATGAAGGAATTTCAGCAGCTTTTATTCGATTTCGAATAAGTTTAAGTGCTTTTAGTTCATCAATTTTTAATGCGGAGTGATCCATGCGTACATCCCTGTTGCGTGACTGGGTCTATAGATTAACAGGATGTATCCGATGTTTGCAATTAAGACCTGAAAAACAAATGCAATACTCTGTAATACCTGATAAAACAGGCATTACAGAATTATATTTTCATAAAATTTAAAACTTTATCAAACCAGCAAGCAAACCTATTAACCCACCAAACACACCACCCCATACAACTAACCATCCCAAATGTTTTTTAATCATCTCCTGAATAATTTCTTTAACAAGCTGCGGTGTTAATTCATTTAATCTTTTCTCTACAATATCTTCAATTTGTTGACGTATTTCAGACATTACGTCTGGCTGCTCAAGTTCATCTCGAAGAAGTTGTTGAAAAGTCTCATCTTTCGTCATCTTAATTAATGATAGTTTCATATTTTCAATAAATGGTTCTTTTAATGGGGTAAGTGCTTCCTGCCCACCAAACATACCTAACATACTACCAAACGAAGACTCCATTATAACTTTAACCAATGCATCAAAAGACGGTGACAAATCTACTTTTTCTATTACAGGCGCCAAATGAAAATCACTTTCCTTACCGGGGCTTTTAAGAAAACGATCAATATTCTCTCTGGTAAAAAACTGCGTCATCATCAAGTCTTTAATAGCCAGCTTGAAATCCTCAAAACGCGCTGGTATTACACCAGAGCCATATAGACCTGGTACTTTTTCAAACAGCATATGAATAGCGAACCAGTTTGTAACTGCGCCCGAGAGTGCAAATAATCCAATACTTAAAACAAGCTGATGTTCAAACACATAAGCCAATACAACAACAATAATGGCTAAACCATTAGTGATAACACTTTTATTCATAATTAACCTGCTAAACAAGGGGGAACATTAAGTACAGGAGTGCAATTTTACAGCATGTTACGAAATTCGCCATAGTCAAGATTTGTTATATAACGGAAATATTAGTTTTCCAGTTAATTAATATTACCTTAATTAACTGTTAATGGTTTTGTCATAACTTAATCAAATAATGCTCCCTGTCAATAACGATACCTGATTCGCTTTAAAACGTATCAGAATGATTAAACAACAGGACTAAATCCAATGATGAAACAGACTTTAGTATATTCAGCCATAGCTGGCATGCTTTCTTTATCTTATTCTTGTGCATCTATTGCAGATAGATACGACAAACATAATTCTAGTTTCAAATTCAAGCAATTAGAAACATCAGCAAATTCAGCTGACTGGGACGCATCTGCACCCTGGAAACTACCCAAAGGATTTACTCAAACCGTAGTGTCTGATGAATCGGACCTGAACATTTACCCTGATGGTCGAGATGACTGGAACGACATGAATGTTGTTAACGAAAGCGGTAAAATGGCTGGTCGCTTTTTGTATCGCACACACGAAGTACGTTTAGGCCGTGGTGACGATGTAGTAGATGCTATTGGCGGCACTGTTTCTGTTGTCGATTTAGAAACAGGCGAAACAAAAATTCTGGCGCAACAAGGCGGCCTTGAAGACGGCTATACTGCACTAGACGGTATTCGCTGGACACCATGGGGCACATTATTATTTGCTGAAGAAACACAGGCTGGACGTTTATTCGAAATAGTTCTTAATGATGACATGATGTCAGTTGCAGAAATAATTGATCACCCTCAAGCAGGTAGACTTGCACATGAAGGTATTGACCTTGATGCTGAAGGTAATGTTTATATGGTTGATGAACACCGTGGGCGTTCTGTAGGTTGTGAAAATGTTGTACCTTGTGGTGGTGGCGTTTACAAATTTATACCCAATTCTTATGGTGATCTTTCATCGGGTGAGTTATATGTTTTAAAAGTAAACGGTGCAGATGGTCTGGGTAAAGCAGAATGGGTTGGTCCAATCGATCCTTTAACTGCTCGTGAGTCAGGTACTGAGTATGGTGGTCAAAGTTATCAGCGACCTGAAGACCTTGAGATTATTGGCAACACGTTATACGTTGCTGTAACAGAAGGCCCTCGCGATGCTGATACTGAAACAGATGCCACACAGGAAAACTTCAGCCAGCTTGAGTTTAAGAGCGAATTATATGAAGGTCGTGTTATCGCTGTGAATCTGGACACCATGCAGGTTTCTAATTTTGTTAAACCAGGTTTGAATGCACCTGTTGAAATTGGCAAACCCGGAGATGAAGGCCATCAAACTGGTTTTGATAGTGTAGACAATCTTGCAGAAGCACCTAATGGTGATCTGGTTATGATTGAAGACAATAAACCTTCTGACATCTGGTTCGCTTCAACGTCTAAGGTAAATGCCTTTGGTGCATCTAAGAATGTAAAACTTTTTGCATCATTAACTGACCCATCTGCTGAAGGTACTGGCATTTACTTCAGCCCGACAGATCCTGATACATTATATGTAAATGTACAGCACTCTGCTGCTGAAGATGGTGATGCAACATGGGCAATTACTAAAGGCCATAAAAAGCATGATCGTAAAGAGCATTACGATTACTAGTAATAACTAATCGTTATATCTAGAGTAAAAAGAAGGGATAGCTTTGCTATCCCTTCTTTTTTTACTATAAACATACTTCAAATAAATTATTTTAATTTTAAATCTCTATTTAGTAATTTCAACTCAGCAAACTCATTCACTGACTCTTCATCACAGCTTAATTCTGTATCAGGCTTAAATAATTTAGACTGGCAATACTCTTTTTTATATATTATTTTATTCTGCGAAATACCATATACATAAATGGTATGTATAAACTCATTATCGGCCATCCCTGTCATAAATTGAAAACTAATATTATTATTTTTACGCATGCTCTGCTCGACTTGCCTACAGAGCCTAAAATCCCTTTCATACACATACCTTTACTATGATATTGAGCTTTAACTAAATAATAGAGATGTTACAACATATAGTCCAAAAGAATTATTGTGACACGGTTCGAGTCAACATTATAAATTTATAATATAAACAGGCTACGACAATACCAGAACAGGTAATTATCTCTGTATGATGCTAATTAACCTTTATCCCGTGTATTTATTACATACACAGGATAAATCAATGGGGCATTTAGTTTTTGACTGAATAATTGTTCATTATATAGAGTGTCTGATCTCTAATAATACTAAGTGGCAATGGGGTATCTAACTGCAAACCCGCAAACTCATGATCGATGCGCACAACCTGGCCACTAAGGTCAAACTCCCTGCCATCAGGGAACGCGATAATAGCAGATACGTTATCAGCTACCATAAAAGCAGGATCATCATCAATCCTGAACTTCATACCATGCTCAGAGACATCTTCTATCTCGTAGTTATCAATATCAATCATTAAAGAGGGACGATGGGAGCTAGGGTAAGCCAGGCGAAAATATTCTCGTTGATTATATTCTTTCATTTTGACCTTCAGCGTATTTATTCATTTATTATTTTAATTATTCTAACCACGTTATTAGCGGACGTGCTCCATATAAGTTAACCACAGTATAAATATAGCTTACTTATGAATTAATTATCAGGATATTAAGCTCCGTTTACTATCACCCATACGAGTGGTTTTCAGGGTTTTTTGAAGGTTATTTTTACTACTCTGACTGCATAGCGGCCAAATTACGATTATCTTTAAAATAGATTAATCAATCTAACTAAGAATATACACCTCAATCACTCTAATTAAGCTTATTCAGCGGACATTTAACATATAAAACGGACAACATATGTCCTCGATAATTACACTACAATCTAGTAAATTAAGACATATAAATATTAGTATTTTAACTAATTCCACCCGAACAAATGATTACAAATAAATGATATGTGGGTATATTTACACAAGATAAATGACGTACGGGAAAGTGTAATTAATACACCGGGCCCAAGGAGTAGTAATTATGTCTAAGTTATCCGATAACACAACTGAAAGACGATTCAGCCCACGGGCACCTATTAATAGTGAAATTAAATATCGCTTACCCGATGACACCAATTTAAGCTCAGGGATATTAATTAATGTAAGCCAGACCGGTATTTTAATCGGTTTGAAACACAAATTATCTGGGGATACGATATTAACAGTATTAATGGAATCACATCTTGATGATGAGCCTCCCGTTGAAATATCAACGGAGATTATTCGTGAAGCAAGTTACTGTGAAAATCATGCTTACTGTTATGGCTGCAAAATTATTAATGTAAAAGATTTTTAGTTTTATAACTTATAATCACTACTTATATAATAAAAGTTTTCTGAGAACTTATTATGAGCAGCCGCTGTAAAACTAATAATTTATAGTTAACAACAAAACGTTTCTTATTGCTTATCTAGTTTCTCAGCTTCCAGAAGTTGTTCTTGTTTCACAAATTCTCCTTCGCATACTTTTAACATAAGCGCACATTGATTTTCAGGTTCATAATTTTCAATTTCAGCCATGATTTTGTAATTCGACTCGACTGCCGTTTTCAGCATCATTCGTAGGCGTCTGTTAATTAAACCTATACCTGTTTCTGAAAAAGTTTTTTCAAAATGATTAGCTGCATTTAATAACGCATCACTTGCAACAAGATTGCATTCTGAGTTAGGTGTTTTTGGATATGCAATACCTGCAAAATTACGTAAAGAAGTACAAATAATATCTCTCATTTCTTCACTACAGTTAATTTCTATATATTGAGGCATGAATTATCCTGAATGGTATCTATGTAGTTAATAAATTAAACACTATTAGATATCGTCGTTTTTATTAAAATTGAAATACAACAAGCAGAAAGAATAAGTCACTGGATACCAGCCAAAAACATGCTGGGATGACAAGCTTAAAAAAATATGAAAATTCAACCTGTTCATACCACTAAATTAAACTAATAACTAAAAAAACTAACATTACTCTTTAGACTGACTACCCTGCTCACTGCCATCATTCACGAATGCCTGTATCGGGAATCAGCGACTTTAAGTACAATGGAAGGTCTAATTATTATATTTAGATAAACAATAATATTATTAAGGAATTAGACTAAACAATTAATTCTGATTTTCTTCCAGCTCAGCTAATTCTCGATCACGTATGCCCAACAGATATAAAATAGCATCCAGACCTAAATTAGCAATAGAGTGTTTCGCCTGCTCTTTAACAAGTGGTTTAGCATGAAAAGCAATGCCTAATCCCGCAATAGCCAACATTGGTAAATCATTTGCTCCATCACCAACGGCTATAACCTGTTCTGTACTAATGCCCTCTTGCTGTGCAATTTGCTGTAATAGTTTTGCTTTCATCTGGCCGTCAACAATTTCACCTTTTACCTTTCCGGTTAATTTACCGTTTTCAAAATCAAGCTGATTGGCATAAACATAATCAACACCGAGTTTTTCTTTAAGAAAGTTAGCAAAATAGGTAAAACCACCGGAGAGTATTGCCACCTTGTATCCAAAGTGGCGTAAATGACTAATTAAGCGAGCAGCCCCTTCTGTAACAGGCAGGTTTTCAGCAATGTCTTTTAATACTGATTCATCCATACCTTTTAATAATGCCATGCGTTGACGGAAGCTTTCAGAAAAATCTATCTCACCGCGCATCGCCGATTCAGTGATCGCTGCAACCTGCTCGCCTACTCCAGCAGCTTTAGCTAACTCGTCAATCACTTCAACCTGAATCAGGGTTGAATCCATATCAAAGCACACCAGACGTCGACTACGTCGATATAGATTATCTTCCTGTACTGCAACATCAAGATCTAACTCCTGAGTAATATGTAAAAATCGGGCATGCATAGCCGGCACATCCTGCACATCTCCACTCAACGTTAATTGCACTGAAGCGCCACGGGGTAATAAAGGCTGATCCTGTTCTGACAAAGACAAACGGCCTGATAGACGACTAACCTGCTCGATATTAAAACCATGTTCGCCAACTATCTCAGTCACCTTACTTAAGTGTTTTGCGGTGATCTGGCTGCCTAATAAGGTAACTATGTGCTTTGCCT
>Ga0316205_10002715_pt1 | contig 17888 bp, 19 predicted proteins | sample 3monthpyrite_MG_FD_204941 | JGI IMG/M metagenome (GOLD analysis project Ga0316205, IMG submission 204941) | Microbial mat bacterial communities from mineral coupon in-situ incubated in ocean water Damariscotta River, Maine, United States -... | ecosystem: Environmental > Aquatic > Marine >... | reverse complement strand
CATCCTCGTCGCTGCGCACGGGCTCGATATAGACCCTGCCACTCGGCTCGGTACAGTAACGAATCTGGTCGCCCTTACCCAACTTTAGCTGTTTGCGCACACCCGCCGGCACGGTCGTCTGATACCGGTCCGTGAGTTTCGAGACATCTTGTGCGAGCGCTGTCATGACAGTCTCCTGAAAGAAAAGGGGCTTTGCTACCCATGATAGGTAATGCATTTGCATTGTCTTGTCAAGACAAGCCGCAGGATCTGCTGTCGCCGGGCAGGTCGATGAGCTGTCCGGCGCAGCACCTATTCTCGCCCCGCGAGATACTCCGCCAGCACCGGGCTGGCCGCACCTTTCGCGGAGCTGAGCAGCTCCGAACCCGCAAGCGTGGCCTTCGAGAGGCGTACGAGCCCGCCGGTTTCCTCGATGCGAAAACAGCGACGCTTTTGCCGCCCGCGCCTGTAGTGCGTCGCTGTGACGATCTGGCAGGAGCTGCCATCGGTGAGCGACACCGGATTTGCGAGCTTGATCTTGTCGCCTTCCTCGTAGTCCGGGATCGCAGCCCAATCCCGGCAGCGCTGACGCCAGGCGTGGGCGTAGCTGTCCGGGTCTTTCAGGTCGGAGAGAAGCTCGATCAGCCCAAGGGGAGCACGAGACTCGTTCGGGCCAGCGCTTTCCTCCATGTCCTTGTAGCCCCAGCAGCCGTCATCGTATCGGGTGAGGAAAACAGCGCCGAAGGTGATAGAGCCGTCAGAATCTGTGACATAGCTCGCGTCTTCGACTGGCGATCCGTCGATGCTTGTGACCCTCGCCGCTGCATACCAGATGGAGCCGACCTTGCAGGCCTTGACCAGTTCGGTTTTGCGCGTGTCGCTCTCGAAGGTGCAGAGCCGGGCAATCTCCGCTTTCTCATCCGCGTAGGTCTGGACGCGGCCGTCGGTGTAGAAAAGCCAACCCATCTCAGAGTCCTTTCTCTCGTTGGGGAAAATTGTTGTCGCCAATAGCCCGAGAGGGCCGGAGGCCCGGCAGGGTATTGGCGATGCTTGTTTGAGAAAGGGCGCGTTACGCCGCCCTCCGGTCATCGATTTCCATCAGCGCATCGAGCGGCACGCGGTAGGGCTGCATGGCGTCGAAATCCTCGCAGCGTTTATGGGAATGAGTAGAAGCACCAATACCCTGCCGCGCTGCGCGCTCTCGGGACATTGGTGCTGATTCATCCTCTTCGTATTCCCAAAACTCCGAATTGCCGCAGTTCTGCACGATCGCGAAGGTGTCGCAGGCATCCTTGAGGATGACCCGGAAGGTGCCGCCAAGACCTGAAGGCACCTCGTAAGTTCCACCGATGAGATAGTCCGAGGCCCGGCGTACGAAGACGCGGATGCTGTGGCCATCGGTGGAGAGCCGGATGGCCCCCTGCCCCCGGTCGATGAGCACCTGCACATCGTCGAGGATGTCGGTGTAGAACTGGCCGGTCAGATCGCGAAACGCCATGCGGCGCTGCGCCATCCAGTCTGTATCCCGGAAGGGGTTCATGCCATCAGCGAAGGCGAAGGAGGGATCGGCCTGCTCGGTGGTAACGATACGGGTGGTCGTGCCGTCGATCCCGTTTGAGCGCAGATGCACGCCATTGCCGACGATGAGGATCAGGGCGGGTCTGTCCACCGGTCCGTTCCAGTTGGGCAGGAAGGTCTTACAAGCGCGCGCATGGGCGATTTGCGCCGCAACTGCTGACGCAGAGAACTTGAGAATAGCCATGAGGATGTCTTTCGGTTGGGTGTGGGAGGGTCGACCCACGCGGGGAATGCCTCGCGCGGGTCGCGTGAGGATTCAGGCCGCTTGCGCGACCTCGCTGTCAGGCTCGGGGGTTTCCGCAGCGGGCTCGGCCTCATCACAGGCGACACCGGCGGTCTGCATCATCGGCGGGCACCAGGCGGCCACGGCAGCGCGCTGCGCGTCCGTGAGTGTGGCGAAGGGTTCGGCGAAGAGCTTGTCGCAGAAGGCGACGATCTCTTTCTTGCTCGACGAGGCCAGCGTCACAGCCTCCTGGGCGAGACCCAGATCCTCGCCGAGGATCTTTAGGAGCCAGGCCTTCTTGAAGCGGTTGAAGAGCGCCGCATTCGGCGTCCAGTGGGCGCGAATGTCGGGCATGATCTCGATCTCGAACGCATACATCAGGCTGTCGCGCGGCCGGTCCCGCGCGAAGCAGGACTGCGTGGTGCTGGCGGTTGCAAAGGCGACGAGCTTGGCCTTCTCGCCTGCCTCCAGCGCGCGGAACGCCGCGAACTGATCGGCAGGGGACCGGGTGTCATCGAGCCAGGAGAGGTCCAGCACATCATGCGCCGCCGCCACCTGCTCAAGCGAGGTCTCGTCGATCTCGTCCATCTTGGCATGGCTGCGGTATTCCTTGCGGGCATCGATCTTGATCGCCTGCGTGACACTCATGCCACTGGCCAGAACGTCACTGACCAGCTTGAAGAGCGTCAGATCGAGCGTGGCCTCCGGATGCAGCGCCATCGCGGCCCCGAGCGCCATGGCCCGCTCGGTCTTGAGGTCCTCAGCAAGCGAGGCTGGATAGGTGATTTCTCCAGCGTCGGGGACTTCCTCCCCGGTGGTGTTGGTCGAGGAACTGCGCGCGCCCTCCTCTTTCACGGTGTCCTCGGGGCGCACGAGGCCGATATGGAGCGTCACCTGCCCGTTCGACCAGGACGCAATCACACCGGCGCGGGCGAGGTCCTCGGCGCTATAGGCCTCCTGCAGATCGCGGGCTTCCTCTTCCAGAGCGTCCACGCGCTCGTAAAGGGCATTGTAGGCATCGTCTTCGAGCCCCTCATCCTCCATCTCGAGTTGCAGTTTCTCAAGTTCAGCGGTGATCTCATCCACGCGCTTCTGGGCGGTCTCATCCGGCTCGACGGGTCCTGGGTAGACGCGGCCATATTCGGCCATGGTCGCGTAATCATAGCGCACCATTGCATCGGCCCAGGCAAAGCCCAGCTTTATGCGAGCCTCTTCGGCGGCGGCCCCGAGCTTCTCGAGTAGGATGGTTTCGACCAGCGCCGCATCCTCGAGCACCGAATGCTCTTCCAGCAGATCGGCCGCGATCGCTCCGCCGCGGGCCTCATAGTCCTCGCGCACGAAGGCCCCGATATCGTCGCTGACCTGGACGCCGCGGGACTTGAGCGCCTGGCGGACTGTATAGGCCTGCAGGTAGCAATCTTCCTTGGTGAGCGCCTCGAAGACCTCGCGCTGCACCTCCTGGCTCGGATGCTCCGCAAAGGCCTTCATCGTGTCGAGCGTGATGGTCTTGGCCCGGGCCGCGGCGCGGATCTCGGGGTGGATCAGACCGTAGCGCAACCGGCCTTTCACGGCCGCCACCGTGGTGCCGAAGGTCTTGGCGATCGTCTCGGGCGTCTGGCCGTCGACTTCCATCATCCGGGCGAAAGCCTCGAACTCGTCGATGGCGTTCATCGGCGCCTGGGTGATGTTCTCGGCGAGCGACAGGGCAGTGGTGACGTCGCAGTCGTCAGGGACAAGCCGACAGTCGACCTTGGTTTTCGCAGTGAACCCTTTGCTGGCATTGTCGGCGATCAGCTCCTTCAGGGCTGCATGGCGCCGGCCGCCGGCGAGGACGGCGTACTTGCCGTCGAGCTTCTGGACAAGAAGCGGCTGGAGCAGGCCCAGCACAGCGATGCTCGCCTTCAGATGCGCGATATTCTCGGGCTCATAAGTTTCCGGGGAGTTGCTGCGCACGTTGGCGGGATGCGGGACCAGATCGCCGATGGCGACGGTGAGGGGGGCAAAACTTGTGGTCATGGGATATCCTTCCAGATGGGTTAGGTGTGGCCCGCGCCTCTACGCGCGGGACCAATCCCCGGCTTCGGGGATCACCACGAAAAAAGGCCCGCTTTGCTTTTTTTGGGGGCAGCGGGCCTTAGTCGTCTGAGATGTCACGGGAAGCGTCCCCTGCCCTTCTACCAGTCGCGCGCCAGCATGACGGTCAGCACGCGCATTGTGGTCACGGGATTGCCCGGGGTCTCGGCCCCGTAGCGGAAATCCGAATCCGCTTCATAGAGATCGATTTTCCAGAACACGGTCTCGCCCCGGATCTCGACCGCCCCGAAATCGTGCCAGCCTTCCGGGTCATTCTCAGGCTCGAAGGTGTCGAACGTGCCGGTAACCTTCACTGCCTCCGCCATGAAGCCGTCACCGGCCTCCATAAGTGAGCGGGTGACATGCATTCGGCCCTGGATGGGCTGCGCGGGCGGCACCCCAAGGCACGCGAGCTTGCGAAACGCGTCGTTCTGCGCCGCGATCACACTCGGATCCGGACGGTCTGGCTGGGGTTGAACGGTCATGGACATGGGGATCTCCTTTGAGAAGTTGAAACACCCTTCCCAAAGCCCGCTTTTTCTTTTCTGCTTGGCATAAGACCCCGTCCAAACCTGCCCGAACCAAACAGTTCCGATAGTCCGCTCAGCGGGAAAACAGTGCTTTCGCTAAGACTGGGTCATTGGCAGCTTCAGGGTCTGCTCTCACTAAAGGCATCCAATGCCAGATGAATGAGGCCATGCTTTGGAGCGTTGGCTGGCCAAGCTGCAAAGACATCAATCGCGCGTAATTTCCAATCCGGCAGAACATATTGCATTGACCCTGCTTCAACATCATCGCTGGCCAGAAAATCCGGAACGATTGCAAGTCCTAGGCCCGCGCGAGCCAAACGATAGAGCGCCTGGGCATCGTTTGCAAAGATATGCGCTTCCGGTTTGATAGTTGCTTGATTGAGGCCAGTTTTACGGAATTCCAAGGGCACGTTCTGCGCAGGTGTCAATGCCAGCCAGTCCCAATCGACAAGGTCCTTGGGATCATCGGGAACCGGTCGCGATGAGAGGTATTCAGCGGACCCGACCAACTTGCGATTGACCGAAAACAGTTTGCGTGTGGTCGCGGAGTTTTGCGCCTTCGGCCCCATTCGGATTGCAATATCGAAGCCATCATCGATGAGCGCGCGCCGCGTGTCTGAGAAGTCCAGAAACAACTTGATCCGAGGGTGCGTTTTAGAAAAGGCGGCGATTTGCTCTGTGAAAAGCGATTGTGACAGGACGGATGGAATTGTCATGCGAAGCTCACCGCTTGGCGCAGTTGCGGACACCGACAGATCAGCCAACTCGCCTTCGACGGCCTCCAGCATCTTTTGCGCTGCAGCCAGAAGCCTATGGCCCTCGCGCGTCAGCGTCAGCTTGCGGGTCGAGCGATAGATCAGCGCGACGCCAAGGCTTTCTTCAAGCTGCGAGATATGGTGACTGACCACCGAGGGCGACAGCCGTAGTTCCCGCGCAGCACCACGGAATGATCCATGGTCAATCGTCTTTGCGAAGATTGCCATCTGCCGCAGTCGGTCGATCATTATGCAAGTAATCCGAATAGTTAAACTTATCTATCCTATCTTATGCTGGTATCTGGATTTGTCCATCTTGACGGGAGGAGGCCCGCAACCCCGCGCGGCACCGTCATTGACCGACCAGGAGACACATCCATGAACGCATTCCGAACAATTCTTGCTGCAGCCACGCTTGGGCTGACAGCCATCGCAAACAGCGCCGCCGCGGACGGCAAGGCGACCGTGCAAACCTTTTACGATTTGCTCAGCAATCCCGGTTCGGAAACGCATGTCGCAGCCTTCCTTGGCGCGACGTCCGACACTTGGGAAAGCGTTGGCGACTACTCCGGCGAGAACAAGAGCCGGGACGCCTTCGTCGGCCAGATGGGGTTCTTCAGCCAGCTCATCCCTGATCTCGACTGGTCCGTGCAGGCGATGCATCAGGACGGTGATTTCGTGACCGTGCGCAGCCGCGCGACGGGAACGCCGACAGGCCCGTTCTTTGGTGTGGATGGTGAGGGGCGCAGCTTTGATATCCTGACGATCGATATCCACGAGTTGGACGACGGCGTGATTGTCCGCACCTATCACGTCGAAGACTGGGCCGGCGCCTTGCAGCAGCTGCGCGGACAGTAATCTTTGGCCAATCGGAGTATCAAGATGCACAGACGACAGCTTCTTGCCGCATCCGCAGCCGCCGCGACCGGGATTGCCCTTGCAGCGCCAGCAGCCGCGCAGACCACCGACGATGGAACCCAAGCCTCTTTTGACACTGTCATGGCCTTCATGGGGGCTATGGGTGGTGGCGACATGGACAGCATGGGTGCGCTGATGGCGGACGACATGGTCTGGCAGAACGAAGGCGACCCTGACCTGCCATGGATCGGCACGTGGGAAGGCAAGGAGACGATCTTCGGCTTCCTCGGCACGTTCTCGCAGAATGTTCAGGTGACCCACTGGGAAAACCAGGACGCTTTCGCCTCTGGTGACACGGTGGCAGTGTTTGGTCGGATGAAATTGCGGCTGACGGCCTCCGGCGCGGAAACCGACGCGTTCACCTTTGCCCTGCGCGCCAAGGTGCGTGACGGACAGGTCGTGCTCTGGAACTGGTTCGAGGACACATATGCCGTAAGCCAGGCGTTCCACGCCGCTTAAGCCAGACAATCAACGCTGCGGCCGGGACCATGAGGATATCGAGATGCCAAGCCTTTCAAACCTGCTTCTGATCTCGGCCGCAGTATCGCTGTTCGTCGCTGCGGCACCCGCCTCCGCGCAGGATGTTACTTTTCCAATGCGCGATAGTGCGCGGCCAGAGACGACGAGTGGCGTGCCGCATGTCCAGATTGGCATTCAGCCGGTCCCGGAACTGTCGGAAGAAATGCTGCGTCAGGTTGGCGACTTTCCTGGAGTGGTTCTTGGTGCGACCCGTGTATCGCTCCCCGGTGCCGTCGGGTTTCAACTGAGGAGCGACGTGTCGATCGCACAACCGCAGGCCATCGTTGGCGGGCGCGAGTTTGCGCATCTTCACCCTGATGGCAGCTTGCATGCCTCGCTGCACCCAGACACAGCCCGTGCCGCGATAGACGTCGGTTGGGCCGTGGCACATCCTTGGGCCGATCAGCGCGCGGGTTGGGAGGGGTTCGTTATGATCTACACCCCCGTCACCGGAGCGGAATTGGACTTGGTGCTGCGACTGTTGCGAGGGTCGTATACCTACATCACTGGCGAGGCCTTGCCGTAAACGTAGCGATAGCAGCCATTCGCATGCCGTGCGGCATTGGTCATTGTTGGCTCACAGCTGCCATTTTCTGGTTTGCAGCAAAGCATAGTCAAGCAGCCTGCGCGCCCTCCCCCGCCCTGCCCGTCTCCGATCTGGCGATCAGGTAATCGCAGGCCCGCTGCGCGTCCGCGGCGTGCCGGAAGATCGCGCCCTTGTCCGACCGAAGGACGCGCAACCAGTTGTGGAGATAGGCAGCATTCATCTCGAGCGTATGCGCCGTGAAGCCGAGCGTCTGACCCAGGAACACCGAGGTCAATTCCGCGACGATCTCCTCGCGCGCATAGGACGTATTGCCAAACTTCGAGAACCCGAAATCACGGTTCAGTCGATGGGGGGCTTTCGTGGCATGGGCCAGCTCATGGGCCCACACCCCGTAGAAATTGCGCGGATCCTGGAACCGCGTGATGGATGGCATGTAAACCTTGTCCACGGGCGGCAGATAGTAGGCTTCCGTCCCTGTGAAGACCGTCGTGATGTCGATGCCGTCGAAAAACGCCTGCATATGCGGGATGGGCTCGGATGGCGGGTGGTCAGGCGCCGGCTCGGGGTCCGGATAGAAGCTGTCCGGCAAGCCCTCGATCTGGCATGCATTGAACACGCGGTAGGATTTCTGAAAGCGAAAGATGCGGGCTTCCTCGGAGTGGTCATCCCCGTCGCTGCGGTCATGCTCATCGCCGCCCGCGTCTTTCCGGCTTTGACCGTAATAGACGACGACAGAGGATTTCTCGCCCTTGCGGACCTTTGCGTCCAAGGCATTGGCCTGCGGCAACGTCATCCAGAAGGGAGAGCTGTGGCCCGCCATTACGGTCCGCATCGTCAGCAGGAAGTTGTTCACTCCCTGGTAGGGTTCTCCGCCCACGCGCAGGGGACGAGAGCTGCCACCTGCGGTCCAGGGCTTGCGCCACGGCAGCACGCCGCGCTCGATGATGCGGATGATTTCGTTTGTGATGGCCTCGGAGGCATCGAATTTTGGCGTGCGGGATCGGGCCATGGCTGGCCTCCTTTCGAGTGTTGATGAGAGTGAGTGGTGACTAGGTTGACCGACCGAGGCGCGGATCATTGGTGATGCTCACGCCAAGCTGTTCGACCATGTCGATGTAGGTGATCAGCGAAACGGACCTGCCAGGGTCCGAGGGTTCAGAGTCGTCCGATCCGTCCCGCGTCACCCGCGGCAAGTTCGCGAAGGCGATGACATCGGTGACGGGTCGGATATCGATAAACGGGGTCCCTCGTGCGACCGCAAGAGTGGCCAAGGTAAAGCGCTCGATGGGCGCGAAGGTCGAAACGGTGGTCCAACCGAGATGGATGAATGTCCCGCCCTCTCCGCAGATCACATGCGCGTTTGGCAATAACGCCGCCTGCTTCAGATAGCCGAGATCACGCAGGACGGTCTGGCGTTCGAGCCGCTGTGCCAGCGCCGTCTGGCCAGTTCGGCGCAGCTCTCTATGCCGCCACCACGAGGCAGCGGTTGCGCGGAGCACGCGCAAGACACCTGTTTGCATGGGAATGCCCTTCATCAGGAACGGCAGACCGGAATCCGGCCCGGACCCATCTGAGGGACCCCAAAGGCCCTCATCCGTCAGTCACAAAACCCGAAGAACACTTTCTCTTTTTCCGGCCCCTTTGGGCACACAATAAAACCGAAAAGCCCGGCACATCTGCCGAAGCCATTGATTTCATGCAGCAATTCCAGATCGGCACCCAAGATCGGCAACGCATATCGGCAAAACCTTGCTTGAAAGTACGAAATGTGTATATTTTTCAATTACTTTGCAAACATGGAAGATCGGCAAAATGCTGGAAACACCCGCCAGGATCGAACCCTGCTTCTTCGAGGAGCATATTCCTACAGAACTGGCAGACCTTTCGGTCGACATCCAGAGGGAAGCCACTGGGTTGGGACAAGGGTTGCATCCTGACAGCGCAGCCGAACTTGCCGATCTCGTCCGAGTGATGAACTGTTACTACTCCAACCTGATCGAAGGACACAACACGCGCCCCCGCGACATCGAAAGGGCGCTGGCTGGGGCCGAGCTTGAGGAAGAAACCCGCCCTCTCGCCCTTGAAGCCCGAGCGCACGTCATCGTTCAACGGGCCATCGACGAGATGCATCGCATAGGCACCCTGCCCCGCCCCACATCTGTCGAATTCCTGACTTGGGTCCATAAGAGATTCTACGACGAGATGCCTGATGAGTTTCGGGTCATCGAACATCCCGACGGCACACAAGAGCCAATCGTTCCAGGACGCATGCGCCAGGATGACGATCGGGAAGTTGCGGTCGGGCGCCACCTACCTCCTTCATCGTCGCGCGTCGCGGCATTCATGGACCATTTCGACAAACGGTTTCAGATTGCGGGGCGGTCTTCGAGCGGACGGATCATCGCGATCGCCTCTGCACATCACCGGCTGAACTACATCCACCCTTTCCCGGTTGGTAACGGCCGTGTCAGCAGACTGATGTCTCATGCCATGGCCCTCACAGCGGGGATTGGTGGCCAAGGGCTCTGGTCCGTATCACGTGGGCTGGCCCGCGGCCTAACCGATCGGGGCGAGTATAAACGGATGATGGATCTAGCCGACAGCCCACGTCGCGGAGACCGAGACGGACGGGGGAACCTGTCAGAAGCGGCGCTGAAGACGTTCAGTGAATGGTTCTTAAGGGTGACACTCGACCAGATCACCTTCTCAGCAAAATTGTTCGATCTCGGCGGACTGGACCAACGGTATCGTCGTCTTGTTGCAGATACCATAGATGACAAGCGAGCGCCGGAACTGATCTCGGCGGTTCTTCGGCATGGCGCACTGGAACGAGGCGACGCGCAAATCGTGCTCAAGACGTCCGAGCGCACGGCACGGAACACGCTGAGTAAACTGACCGCCGCCGGATACCTGACTTCCGCCTCGCCGAAGACGCCCGTTCGGTTGGCGTTTCCGCTGGATTATCGAGAGCGGCTCTTTCCAAACCTCTTTGGAGATGGTGACCTGTCTGTGTGATTTTCGTTAGTCCGCACTCTGCGCAGGTCAGCGCGCCCAGGGAGAAAGTGGACGGATCCCCTAAGCAATGAGTTCACAGCTGTGAACCTGTCTTCTGCGCGACGAAACAAGACGCAGTTCACAGCTGTGAACTTTTCATGCAGCATCCTTTTTCATAAGGGCCATGATCATGGGACCACAGGAGAATTCACCGAGAGCGGCCTTTGCAGACAGCGACCGCAAATACCCACCAGGTGACCGGATGTCGCCGAAGCGTTCCAACATTGCCAAGATGACCACCGATGCCTCTTCCGGGCCCATGTACTGTTTGGCCTCATCCCACGCTGAAGGAGAGACCCCCATCATAGGTCTTATTACATCGGCAACCCTTACTAGATCATGCCAGTGGCGCACAGGTCGTTCAGCGTAAGTTCGGTATTCAGAGCAAGCGGTCAAAACGAGACCAAGGGGTATTCTAGGTAGATTGTTTTCGACCGAGACAGGCTCATCAGTACTACCCTCTGCAACCAGTGCTGTCGCCGGATCGGAAGCGCTGCCCTCGCCCTGCGCTTTTTCTAAGCGTGGTTCAAAATCATAAGAGTCTTTATTTGAATTCTGATGGTGCTGCTCATTTGTGACTTCATTGGTGCTCATATCTTGTGATTGCACTGGTTCCAACTGGTCCCGAATGGCGTTGAGGGCTTCGGACAACGCAGATTCCATCTGCTGCAACTCTGCAAAGTCGAGCTTGCGCCGAAGGTCACGCGCCGTTAGGACGCATAGGTCGGACGCCTGGTCCCAGATGGCGCGGTCAGGGCGCAGAGAGCGGCCGTAGTCGACGAGACCCGCTAGATCACGGCGCATGAGGCTTACAGTGGTTCTAAGCCGCTTGTAGCGCTCCTCCGCAGCACGGACAGCCTCTGCGGCTTCGCACACTTCGACGAAGCGTTGGGCGAGGGGGGCCAGATCGAAGCCGAAAGCGATCTTTTCGTCGCCATATCGGCGCGTGTAACGCTTGCCGTTGGGACTGTCGCGACGCACGACGAAACCGGTTTGCACCAGGTTCGCCAGATGCCGCCGCATTGTCGAGCAGGGCATACCGTTCAGGCGCTCACAAATAGCCTTGTTGGACGGATGCACGACAGTTTCACTATGGTTCCCGCCAACGATCGTGGCCTGATGGAAACTGACCAATGCCTGAAGCACGCTCAAATCACGGTCGGACAAGCCGAAGGCGATACGGGCAGCGGCGAGTTCGCGAAGTGCTTCCCATTTGTTGACGCCGGAAGGGGGGAGGTCCTGTTGCGCCGCTGCCTGATAATGCAGAATGGCAGCATTTATGGGTCGCCTGAAAGGCGTTACGGGGGTGTAGTCCATTTTACATTCACGAAGACAAAGAAATCACGGTCCGCGAATCACTTAAGACTTGCGAAAAACGGCGTCTGAGACTAACTTGAGAGTGCTAAGAACAAGTCAGGGTCTCGTGGGGCGGTCGCTTTGCGGGACCTTTTCTTTAGCTTTTTCGTGCCTCCTGTTTTTGGTTTCTGCTCTTCCTCAGTCTTCTGAACGCTGCTTCCAGCGTTCGTGAAGTTCTTCAATCAAATCATCGGCTTCAGACTCTACCCAGTCGGCAAACTTACTATTCTGCAACTCGATCGAGATCCCTTTGGCGGTGCGTTTGAGCGTGCCGCCACGTTTGCCCCCAATCCTGAGCGGCTGACTGGATGCAGCAGAAGGGGAGGGGGCCTTGGCCGGTTTGACTAACTTTGTGACAACCTTCGACACGGCCTCGAACGCCTGCACAGAGGGCTCGTCGGTCGCAGGTGCGGCATCAATCACCATGGCCACATCGGCCTTGCCATGGGTTTCCTCAGCAAGGCGGATCAAGCTGCCCCGATCCAGGTCGTTGTCCGCGATGGCACGGCCCATGGCCTCCCACCGGGGTCGGCCGATGCCGTGTGCAGCACCGATGGCGCGGATGAGGTCTGTACCGACCATGTCGGCGATGGCTATGGCCATAGACACCGAAGATTTGGTCACAGTCAGAATTTCTGCAACCTGTGATTGATTTCCGAAGCCCGACGATACGAGTTCTTGCGCAAAAATCGCCTTTTCAATGAAGGACAAATCGCGGCGCGCCATGTTTTCGGAAATCTGCGCACGCAGGGCACTGTCATCATCCAGATTGGCAACCAGTGCGCGCACCTTGGCGACCTTGTCGGACTGGCGGATCGCCTCGAGCCGCCGGCGACCATAGACGAGCAGATAGCGGTCCGCCTCTGACGGGTGCCGGCGCACAAGAATTGGTACGGTCTGACCATTCGCCTCGATTGCGGCGCGCAGATCATGTACATCGGCCGGATCAAGCCGGTCGGCCATTCGGTCGTCGACGATACTGGCCGGGTCGAGTTCCCAGACATGATGTGAATCGACCGCATCACGGGCCGAGCGCAGGGCGCGGTTGGAAGTCATCATAGGGGTTACGGCACCAGCCTGAGGGGTAGGGGCCGGGCCACCGGCTGCCGCGAGATTGTCGAGCATCGACATCCGTTTTTTCTTGCCACTCGTCATGACCGCCCCCACGTTTTCTGAATAAGATCAGCGACTTCGTCGTTCAGCGCGTTCAGGCTTTCAAGGGCGCGATCGTAGGTCGTGCGGGTAAAGGCGCTCCGCTCGACTTCGTATAGGGTTTGCTTTGTCAGACCTGCATCGGAGATCGCCGTGGATTTGAGCATTGGCGAGTTGAGCACCGCATCGCCATACATGGTGCGCAGAAAGGCGACGATCCGGTTTTGTGGTGCATCCTGAGGTTCATAGCGTGTCAGCGCATAGCGCATCCAGTCGTGGGACATGTCCGCACCGCTTTCGGCGATTACGTCCATCAGATCAGCCGTCATGCGCAGAAATTGCGACATCGACATCACGTCGAGCATTTCCGGATGAATTGTGACCAGCACGCCGGTGGCGGCAGAAAGTGCGGACATGGTGAGAAAGCCCAGTTGCGGCGGGCAGTCGATGACCACAACGTCGTAATCGCCGTCAACCTGCGCCAACGCCTCTTTCACGCGGAAAAAGAACAGGCCTGCGTTGCCTTGTGAAAGAGCACGCGGCGTTTCGTGTTCGAACTCCATCAGTTCCAGATTGCCCGGGATCAAGTCGAGGTTCGGGATATAGGTCTTGCGGATGACGGCGCGGATCGGCTCTGGGTCGTCATAGCGGATCGCGTCATAGAGCGTGCCGCCATCTGTCAGATCGAATTCGGGCTGTACGCCATGTAACGCCGTGAATGAGGCCTGCGGATCAAGATCAATGCCCAGGACGCGATAACCGCGCAAGGCCAGCCGCTGTGCAAGGTGTGCCGAAGTCGTGGTTTTGCCCGATCCACCCTTGAAGTTCATCACACCGATGACTTGCAGGTGATCGCCGTCACGCCGTCCGGGGATATAGTCTCCAGGCTTTCGCGCGGTCTTTTCCAGCAGGACACGCAGGGCCTGAATATCCTGCGCGGAATACAGGCGACGATTGCCGGCCGTCAGTTCAGGCGAAGGGCCCTTGCCATCAAGGTTGATTTTGCGCAGGTATGAGTCGTTCACACCAAGAAGCGCCGCCGCCTCGCCGGAGGTGAATTTGCGCATTTCCTTTGTGGCGTCAGGGGGAAACAGGCTCTCGCGTTGTGAATGCAGCTGGTTGGCCAGCCACTCGGAATGCTGGCGGATGACCGCGTTCAGGTCCTGATGCACGAAAGTCTTGTTCATCTGCCCTCTCGATCCGCGCTACGCGTCTTTGGCGTGTTCACGGTTATTGACGTTTTTTGCCTCGTTTCCGTGACTATTGCCGTAAGAGTCGGATTCGCGCAAGTTTTTTCCACATCTTGTGTGATCTCACCGTCGAAACACAAGCCCGTTCGCCGTCGTCGGCGCATGCTGATCTTGGCAATTGCGGCAAGATGATATACATATAGGATCGTATATCCACTTGGAGGAACGACACCATGCAAGTTGCAAAATGGGGGAATTCGCTCGCGGTCCGGCTGCCTGCCGATCTTGTGCGCGAACTTGACCTCAAAGAGGGTGACCAAATCGATCTGATAAAGGACGACGGTACTTTGCTTGTCCAGCGCCAACCTCGCGCCGATGAAGTCCTGCAAGGGCTAAGGCGGTTTCGCGGAAAGCTATCCAAGGACGCACGCCTGAGCCGCGACGCTGCGCATGATCGCTGAATTCGCGGATACAAATGTCGTCCTTTACCTTCTTGACCTCGGCCCAAAGGCGGATCGGGCGGAAGACATCCTAGGGCAGGGGCCGCGGATCAGTGTGCAGGTCCTGAACGAAGCGATGGTCAATTGCCGGAGGAAAGCCGGTCTCAGTTGGGAGGAGACCGGCACTTTTCTCGCAGGGGTCCAATCCTTGTGTCCAGTCGAGGACCTGTCTGTGCAAACCCATCTTGTGGGCCGAGCTTTGGCAGAAAAATACCAGCTTTCGGTCTATGACGCGATGATTGTGTCGGCCGCTCTTATTGCTGGATGCACGACTTTGTGGAGCGAAGATATGCACGACGGATTGCTGGTTGAGGATCAGTTACGCGTCGTGAATCCATTCACTTGACCAGAAAATGGGCTGCAACCTTGCAATCGTTCCATGAGTTGGAAGATTTGCAAGGTTGTGTTTATTGCGCGGACTTCAGCAAGCCCAACTTCTCCGCGCGTTCCAGCAGCATCCTCACGGACGACGGCTGCCAGCTGGCGCGTCCGCGCGGGGTGCGTTCGCGCATGGATTCCAGTCGGTCACAGATCGCCTGGAGCGTGATGTCAGGGTCCGCGCCCTTGATGCCAGCGACAATCGCGGGCAGGCGGTCGTCGGTTTCGCGTCGTCCAGCGCGACCAAGCACTTCATTGGGCAGAAACCCGTCGCGCACATAGGCTTTCACTGCGCGCAGAAGGCGGCTTTGCGTCCAGTGGCGGTCGTAGGGCAGGGGGCCATTGACGATCCGAAGCACATCTTCCCAGGCCATATCGGGTCGAAGTCGTCGGACATGGGGCACCCAGTCTTGAGCCGTCTCATTCAGCCGCTCCATGTAGCCGTCCTGTCTTGCCAGCCGTACCTTACGAAGAGCGGCAGGGTTTTTGGCCCGCAGCCCAGGGTTCCCGCCCACGCGGCCCTTTGTGCGCGCGCTGGCGAGGCCGGCCTTGGTGCGTTCCCGGATCAGGGCGCGTTCGAACTCGGCCGCGGCGCCCAGAACCTGCAGCGTGAACTTGCCTTGCGGGGATCCGGTGTCGATCGGGTCCTGAATGGAACGGAAGAACGCCCCCTTGGCCTCCAGCCGTTCGATCACCTCCAGCAGATGTGAGAGAGACCGCGCCAGCCGGTCGATCCGCACAACGACCAGCGTGTCGCCGCTCTGGACGCGTTCGAGCACGCGTGCCAGCACCGGTCGCGCGCGATTGCCGCCCGAGGCGTGCTCTTCAAAGATCTCGACGCAACCCGCAGTTTGCAGGGCCTCAGACTGGGGCAGGGGGGTCTGATCCTCTGTGGAAACACGGGCGTAGCCTATCAGGGGCATGAAATCGGGCCGTTTGCAGTTTTAGATATTACCAATAAACGATCGTTTATAAACGAATGCAAGCAAGTGTTCTCTCGTTGAACTGGCTTACAATGCCCTGATTTCCTTGCGCTGCGCGCGATCTGAGAGGTTCCGCCGGCAGTCGCGCGCGCGTACTATATAAAGGGCGCAAGCAACGGCCAGAAAAACGCTTGGGTAATCTGCAAAATATCAGTATTTTGCACATATGAAGCCGCAAGCATCTACTTTGACTGATGATTTTGACGACCCCCTCATTACTTTCGAGGGGGAGGAAGAGACTCACGAAGGCGATCTCTGGTTTCTGCCTGGGCCACTCGAGGAAGAAGCGGATGATTTGCCTCCCGGGCCTCGGGCGGAACCGCCCGACACTGCTGTCATCGAAGACTGGGCAAAGGCAGAAGGCGTTCACGCTGCGCGACTGGCAAGAGTGGCTGGACGCCTGGGAGCTCTGGATGACCGGCTGCTGCGTGGCCCGGAAGGATGGCGGCATCGCCTCGCTCTTATCGAGGCAGCGGACCTCAGCTGGTTCGCAGGGGATCGGGTGAGTTCTGATCGTCTGGCGCTCTGGGTGTCGATGCGGCTCTCGGGCGCACAGGATGACCCAAATGCCTTGGCAAGGGTTGGATGGGCTGTTCGGCGCCTGACAGGCGGTCCCGGACCAAAAGTCGACTTGGCCGCATTCCTGGATCGCCGCGACCCCGAAAACTTTGAAGGCAGCACCGAGCGTTTTGAAGATCGCGCGGGTGGATGGCTGGACGTCATGGCAGCTGCGGGCGACTTGCATCCAATCACGCGGTCTTGCATGGGTTTTCATCTCTGGAGCCTGGCGGGCCTCGGACAGCACGGCGACCAGATTGAAGCCGCCGTCACCGCGTCCAGGATCGCGGCCAGCGACGGAAGCGGCGCCATCTTCGCACCGCTCGCTATGGGCGGGGCAGGGGGGCTACGTGTTTCGGGCTTGCCACCCGAACGTTTGGCCCGCTGGTTGGATGGGATGAACAGCGCAATTCTAACGGCGATGCGAACACTTGACGATATTGAAGCGTGGACCGGTCGGGCAGAAAACGTCATGGCGCAATTGTCTGGCCGAACGCCGGTTGCCTTGCGAAGAACTTTCTCTCAGTGGCCCTTGGTCTCCGCCCCAATGGCTGAGGCCGTGACCGGCGCCAGTCGCGCCGCCGTTCAGCGCAATCTGGCGTGGATGGAGGCAAGCGGTTTGATCCGCGAAGTGACCGGGCAGGGGCGATATCGAATGTGGTCTCTCGACATCTGAAAGTCGTTTCTCAGGGTTTGCGGGATGGCTCCAATGCGTCAGCATGACAGAAATTGTCATGCTGCGATGTTACTGCAAACGCAAACCGGAAATGAGGCCGTCAGAATGACTTTCTCAAGGCTGTCAATCTGTTGCGCGTCGCTGACATGGCGACCTCGCGGTATGATGGAATCCGATTGCAGGACGTGACGGATGAGTTCGGCTGTGATCACCGAACCGCACAGCGCATGATGCGTGCTTTTGAAGCAGTGTTTCCTCAGGTTAGCGTCACCGAAGATGATCAGCGCCGCCGCCGCTGGCATTTGCCCCGCAGTGATCCTCGATGGCTGCAGGCCCAAGGACTACGTGACAGTGAATTGGCCGCACTCGATATGGCAGAGAAACGCGCGCTTCGCGATGGTGCGCTCGAAGATGCAAAAAACATCCGCGCTTTGCGGGACCGACTGCTAGCAGCGATGCCCGCAAGCCATGCCAGACGCACCGAAGCGGATGCTGAGGCCTTGCTCGAAGCGCAAGGATTCGCATCTCGCCCCGGGCCGCGGTCCGTCACCAACATGGAACTGCTTAGAACGGTGACAGAAGCTTTGCGGGCCCCTTGGGAACTGAAGCTCTCCTATCGCGGGGCTGACGATCCGAGACCGCGCGTCAGAGTCGTTCAACCCTATGGCGTTCTTCTTGGAGTCCGACAGTACCTTGTTGCGAAGCCAGTAGATGGAAACCAGGTGACGCGCCGGTTCCGTCTTGATCGTATCAAAGAGGTCAGCATTGCGGGCCAGAGTTTTGCACGAGATCAGGCGTGTTGCACGGATCGGCTGGGCGGACTATTCCCAACGTTTTCTCGTATGTGAGCGACGGCAAATGCCCCACAAACTCAACCATGCGCGCCGCGGCAAATTCGAGAAGGCGCAGTACCGGGTCA
>Ga0316205_10002714_pt1 | contig 17891 bp, 14 predicted proteins | sample 3monthpyrite_MG_FD_204941 | JGI IMG/M metagenome (GOLD analysis project Ga0316205, IMG submission 204941) | Microbial mat bacterial communities from mineral coupon in-situ incubated in ocean water Damariscotta River, Maine, United States -... | ecosystem: Environmental > Aquatic > Marine >... | reverse complement strand
TTGTTTCGATAAAACTTTGTATCATGTCTAAATGGCTTGGCGCTCTAAAACCAATGGAGTAGGTCATGCATTCCCCAACTGCAACTCCGTGATGAGGAATTCCAGGAGGGAGGTATAACATGTCGCCGGGCTCCAATATCCAATTTTGATCTGGATTAAACTGTTCTAAAATTTTCAGATCGATATTGTTTATCAGCTTGTCTGTATTGATAGTATCGGTTGCTATTTGCCAGTGGCGATTACCTTCAGCTTGTAATAGAAAAACGTCATATGCGTCGACGTGCGGACCAACTGATCCTTTGTCAGGTGCATAACTGATCATAAGGTCATCCATTCGCCAGTTTGGAATGAAATTGAATAAATCGGTAATGTTGGTTAATTCAGGTATGTGTTTTTCTACGTCCTGGACTAATAGTGTCCAATGGGTTTTAGGTAGTTGACTAAAATCATCTTCTGAAAAAGGACCGTTGCGGAGTTCCCAGGGGGAGGTTCCGTCTTTTTCAAGTACGATGCGAGATTCAATATCTTTTTCACATGCCAAGCCTGCGAGTTCATCGGCACCAAGCGGGTTAGTAAATTCGGGAAATGCTTGTTTGATTAACAGGGGTTTTTTCTGCCAATATTCACTGAGGAATTGTTCGGCAGATAGCCCGCCTAATGGGATTATATTTTTCATATAGGGATAATAACGGAGAATTCAAAAAAAAACCCGAACTGCATGCGGGGTGCAGTTCGAGCGGGGTTGTTCTGATCGCACTGTGGGGAATATCGCGGGATATAAACAGTGGCAATCGAACAATGATTATAGTTTGGTCTATAAGGTCCTATAAAACTGAGCACTGGTTCACAGTTGTTTAGAACGGATTTCGCTGTCTGAGTAGCAATAATTAAGTGTTAATTTCAATTGGTATAATCAGTTAAATTTTCTTTGCCTGGTCGATAGCATTACCTATGTAATTGTCAGGTGACATGTTTTTAAGTTCAGATTTGGCAAAATCAGGTATATCCAGTGTATCAATAAAGTCTTGTACACCTTGCTTGTCCAGTCGTTTACCCCGGGTTAACTCCTTGAGTTTTTCATACGGTTTTTCAATACCATAGCGGCGCATTACCGTTTGAATAGGTTCTGCAAGTACTTCCCAATTTGTATCCAGATCGGCAAGTAAAGCCTGCTCATTGATCTCCAGTTTACTAATACCTCTCAGGCAAGACTGGTAAGCAATCATGCTATGAGCGACGCCTACGCCCAGATTTCTAAGAACAGTGGAATCAGTTAGATCGCGTTGCCAGCGGGAAACAGGTAATTTGGCAGCAAGATGGTCAAACAAGGCATTAGCAATTCCTAAATTACCTTCAGCGTTCTCAAAATCGATGGGGTTTACTTTATGCGGCATAGTCGATGAGCCTACTTCACCGGCGATAGTCTTTTGTTTGAAATACCCGACCGAAATATATCCCCATACATCACGACAGAAGTCCATGAGGATATTATTAAAGCGAGCAGTGGCATCAAACAATTCTGCTATGTAGTCGTGTGGTTCTATCTGAATGGTGTAAGGGTTCCAGTCTATACCAAGGCTGGTCACAAATTGTTCTGCAAATGATTGCCAGTCTATCTCAGGATATGCTGAATAATGTGCATTATAGTTACCGACAGCACCGTTTATTTTACCCAAGATAGGGGTCGCGATGATTTGTTCTTTTTGACGTCTTAGACGGTAAACAACATTGGCCAGCTCTTTTCCCATGGTGCTGGGAGAGGCAGGCTGTCCGTGAGTCCTTGATAACATGGGTTTGTCAGCAAGTTCATGAGCCTTCAGCGTGAGTGCATCAATAACTTCATCCATCAAAGGCAAAATAGCCTGGGTTCTTGCTGCGCGTAACATGAGAGCATGAGAGAGGTTATTGATATCTTCTGATGTGCAGGCAAAGTGAATAAATTCACTGACGGCTTCAAGTTCTTTATTACCTTCAATTTTCTCTTTAAGAAAGTATTCTACGGCTTTAACATCATGATTGGTTGTTCGTTCTATATTTTTTACGCGCTGAGCATCTTCTTCAGTAAAATTGTCTGTTATACCGTTGAGGATGTTATTAGCGTGTTCGCTTAAAGTAGGAACTTCGGCTATGTTTGGTTGATCCGCTAGTGCCTGTAACCACCTAACTTCAACGAGGACGCGGTGTCGGATTAGACCGAATTCACTAAAGATTGATCTTAAATCAGCTGTCTTGCTGCCGTAACGGCCATCTACTGGAGAGATAGCATTTAGTGATGTTAATTCCATTCCTGCTCCTAACGCCTACATAAAAATTACCATGGGAATAATACAATAAATTGTCCTGCGAGTATTGCTTATCTATAGTCTGATTTATAAGTATGCACACAATAATTTACAGTAATATTTAATATATTCAATTGGATGAGGGCTTTATCTAATCTAAATTATATTAAAAGAAAGTATAAAGTGTGAAGCAAAAATGCCGATGTATTAATTAGGAAACCAATTTTAGCGATCAACCAAATAATAAATGAACAAAATACCAATTTCAGATCTGGCAATTACTGTCATCGAGCCATCATCCATGCAGAGCCGTATTATCCGTGAGCGTTTGTCTGATTTGGATGTAACCAATGTTCAGTTTTTTTTGGATGGTCAAGCAGCTCTGGAGAACATTAAGCAATCTGTGCCTGATTTGGTGATCAGTAGCTTGTATTTACCTGATATGACAGGTTTAGACCTTGTCATGAGCTTAAGAAACGATCAACAGCTTGAGGCAGTGCCGTTTATGCTCATTTCCAGTGTAACTGCATTTGCAGAACTTGATCCGATTAGACAAGCAGGTGTAGTGGCAATTTTGCCAAAACCATTTGAGTCAGCTGATCTAAAACGTGCCTTATTTGCTACGGTTGATCTTATCGTACCTGATGATGTGGCATTATCTGAGATAGCGCTTGATGAGTTAATGGTTCTGGTTGTAGATGACAGTCTGACAGCGCGTAATCACATTTGTCGTGTACTCAATAACTTAGGAATAGAGAATATTAAGAAAGCAAAGAATGGGAAAGAGGCGATAGGCGTGCTTGGTGAGAGTTATTTTGATCTTGTCGTGACAGATTACAATATGCCTGAAATGGATGGGGAAGCGCTAACGCGTTACATTCGCGAGAACAGTGAGCAAAAGGCAATCCCAGTTCTGATGGTTACCAGTGAGGAAAGTGAAAGTCGTCTGTCAGCAGTTCAACAGGCTGGTGTGTCAGGTATATGCGACAAGCCATTTGAGCCAGCAGCAGTACGGGAGATGATCAGGAACTTATTGATTTAAGCAGGAACTTAAAAGAGGCGGTGATTGTTATTCACCAGCCTCTTTGAATCAAACAGATTTATGATTTCGCGAGTTGGCGAAGTACATAATGCAGAATGCCGCCATTACGATAATATTCTACTTCTTGAGGTGTATCGATACGAACACGGGCATCAAACTGTTTGCTAGAGCCGTCTTCAGAAGTAGCTGTAACCTTAACTGATTTCGAGGAACCATCTCCAAGCCCTTCAATATTAATGATTTCCTTTCCAGTTAAACCAAGAGTATTTGCACTTTCACCATCATGGAACTGAAGTGGCAAGATACCCATGCCGACCAGATTGGATCGATGAATTCTTTCATAACTTTCAGCAATAACAGCATGTATTCCCAATAAGCGAGGACCTTTAGCTGCCCAGTCACGCGAAGAACCTGATCCATATTCTTTGCCGGCGATGACAATAAGCGGAACCTGATCTTGTTGGTATTTCATTGAAGCATCAAAAATACTCATTTGCTCGCCGCTGGGTTGATGGTTGGTAATGCCTCCTTCAGTGCCCGGTGCGAGAAGATTACGTAAACGAATATTGGCAAACGTCCCTCGCATCATCACTTCATGGTTGCCGCGACGTGAACCTAATGAGTTGAAATCCGCTTGTGCGACACCATTTTCTTGAAGATATTTACCAGCAGGGCTATCCGCTTTGATAGCGCCAGCCGGGGAAATGTGATCGGTTGTGACAGAATCACCGAGTAATGCTAATACTCGCGCATCTTTAATATCAGTGACATCTTTAGTGTCCAGGCTCATATTTTCAAAATAAGGTGGATTTTTGATGTAAGTAGAGTCTTGCTGCCAGTCGAATAACTGACCTTCTGGTGAGGCAAGATTGATCCAGCGGTCTTCACCTTTGTAAACTTCTGCATAGGCTTGCGTGAACTCCGCTCGATTAACACTACTTTGAACAGCATCTTTAACTTCTGCTTGGGTTGGCCATATGTCTTTTAGGTAGACAGAATTACCATTAGAATCAGTACCTAATGAGTCATTCTTCAAGTCAATATTCATTGTGCCTGCAATGGCATAGGCAACCACGAGAGGAGGTGATGCCAGGTAGTTCATACGTACTTCGGCGTGTATCCGGCCTTCAAAGTTACGGTTGCCTGAAATAACCGAAGTGACTGACAAGTCACCCTCTGCAATCGCTTTAGAAACAGGTTCTGCTAATGGGCCTGAATTACCTATGCATGTGGTACAGCCATAACCAACAATATGGAAACCAAGGTTTTCAAGGTCTCCCAAAACATCGGCTTGTTTAAGATATTCAGTAACGACTAATGATCCTGGAGCGAGTGATGTTTTTACCCAAGGCTTTACTTTTAAACCAAGAGCAGTCGCTTTCTTTGCCACCAACCCGGCTCCGATCATGACTGAAGGGTTGGATGTGTTGGTACAAGATGTGATCGAAGCAATGACAACCGCGCCATCATCTATTTTTACGTCCTCTCCATTGATGGTCGCTTCGACAGTATGGCTTTCAATGCTACGTTCATTTTTCAGGTTGGATAGGGCCTCGACAAACATAGATTGTGAATTTTTAAGCGGTATTCTGTCTTGCGGTCGTTTAGGGCCAGACAAGCTAGGTTCGATAGTCGAAATATCCAGTTCAACGATAGACGTATAATCGGCTTCTGGGCTGTCTGAAGTACGGAAGAATCCTTGTTCTTTTGCATAAGCCTCAACCAGTGCAATATCTTGCTCATCTCTGCCTGATAGCTGTAAATAACTTAATGTTTCGCTATCAATGGGGAACATGCCACATGTAGCACCGTATTCAGGTGCCATATTGGCTATCGTTGCACGATCAGCTAATGATAGTTGATCAAGCCCGCTACCAAAGAATTCAACAAATTTACCCACTACACCGTGTTTTCTTAGCATTTCTACCACGGTTAATACCAGGTCAGTCGCCGTAGCGCCTTCTGGCAATGATCCTGTCAGCCGGAAACCTACAACCTGAGGTATGAGCATGGATACAGCCTGGCCAAGCATGGCGGCCTCAGCCTCGATTCCACCAACACCCCATCCCAATACGCCCAGGCCGTTGATCATCGTTGTGTGTGAGTCTGTGCCAACCAATGTGTCAGGGTAAGCTTGTAGTACGCCATTGTTTTCTTTAGCAAAAGTTACACGTGCGAGGTATTCAAGGTTAATCTGGTGAACAATACCAGTATCTGGTGGTACAACCTTGAAATTAGAAAAGGCTTTTTGACCCCATTTCAGAAAACTATAACGTTCTTGATTACGTTGATACTCCATATCTGCGTTAAATTGCATGGCATTCTGACTACCCGATTGATCAATTTGTACGGAGTGGTCAATAACCAGTTCAGCTGGCTGTAAGGGATTAATTTTTTCAGGGTCACCGCCTAATGCGCCCATGGCATCGCGCATCGCAGCAAGATCAACTACGGCTGGCACCCCGGTAAAGTCCTGCATTAAGACGCGAGCAGGGGTATAGGCAATTTCTGTATCAGGCTCAGCTTTAGGGTCCCAATTGGCAAGAGCAGTTATGTCGTCAGCTGTTACGTTTAACCCGTCTTCATGTCGAAGTAGATTTTCGAGCAAAATTTTCAGTGAAAAGGGTAGTCGATCTGTATTTTCGACGGCCTTTAGACGAAAAATCTCGTATGTATACTCGTTAACGTTTAACGTGGCGCGTGAATTGAAGCTGTTGCTCATGGGAACTCCTGTATTCTAAAAAATATAAAATTTGTTGTCTTTTTGAAGCTAAGACAGACAGAAATGATAATACATCGTCTGCAGCATATACGATTATATCATACCAATGTGTTGATGCTGGGGAGATTGTCGAGAATGTTTTTGGCTTCGGCATGGATAGTTTTGCGTTTAAAAAGAAGCTGGAAACGATTGCCTCCACATTGTCGCCATGCCATGGCAGAACGAATACCTGCGAGCAGCAGTGCACGAATGAGATTGGCATTGTTTGTATCCTGGAGCAAAGTTTCATCTCCAGTTACCATGATTTTCGGGTTTAGCGTGCTAATGGTATTTTTATATAGGTCAGCAAGACTGGCTATGACATTTTCATGGCAAGGGGAAAAGTACTCGGCTTGTGATTCAGCAACATCCAGGCCCTTTTTTAATGTTTGTAGCATTTCAGGGTTTTTTGAGAGTTTTTTCTCAAGATATAACAAAGTAATAGCATAACGCGTTACTTCAATATCGCGTAATTTTGATTTGTTATTCATTTGCTTTATGAGTATTTCCAGACCAAAGCGCAAATGAATGGAGCCATTATAAATATCTTCAACTGAAGCGGTATTAATCTTGAACAAGCTATTTATGCTGGATTCAACATAGTTATCGATGATTTTGCCTTTTGAGGCGGAGCGACTAACCAGGCCTGCCGCCTGAAACAGACCTGCAAACGTCAGCATTCTATCATTAAGCGTGTGCTGCATAACTAGTTTTATATGAAATGGATTGAATTAATTTGGCTGATTTTAACTGGCGTCAGCTGTTTTTAATTTTTCTTTCATTTTGGCAAGCAGGGCATCCATGCCATCTTTTTTAATGATTTCAGCATAGCTGGAGCGATAGTTACTAATAAGGCTGACTTCTTCAATGACAACATCATAAATAAGCCACTGGTCGCCTTTTTTTGCAAGTTTGTAATTGATAGGAATATCGGCTGATTTAGTGACGATATGCGTATATACAACAGATCGTTTTGGACTTTTATTTTTTTCTCGCAAATAATCGATGCGCTCGTCCGTATAGGCTTCAATCCGGCCTATATAAGTATTTTCAAGCAAGTTTGAAAACAGGCTAACAAACTCTTTTTGTTGTTCAGGTGAGGCTTTTTTCCAATTACGTGCCAGCGTCCGTTGAGACATAGCCCGGAAGTAGAAACGACTATTTACCAGAGCACGGATTTTTTCTCGTCGAGTCGGGGTGTCCAATGCTTTATCTTTGAGAGTTAGTAGAATGTCATCAACAGTAGATTTTACTTGTGAAGTAGGCGAGTTACTATCAGCAAAGCTCAAGGAGCTGAAAACTAAAAAGAAAACAGTAATAAATACACGAGTTATGTTACGTAAAATCACAATTATATGTCCTTTAATCTACTTATTAGTTATTGACCACGTAATATCAAAATAGTGCCGTAGTACTGAATAATATTAAATTATAACGCTATTTCTCAACAGCGCCAGCTCGGTGTTGAATATAGGCATTGCGGATAAAGATATAGGGGTCGAGCGCATCTTTTTTAATGGCCTCATAGGTGTCTTTATCTAAAGAAAGCGTTGTTTCTATATCAATTAATTTCACGAGTAAATAACGGCCAGTTTCATCATCATAAATATAACTAACAGCGTCGAGGTAGGCTCCATCTACCAAGAGTCCTACTCCGTCACGCACAGAAGACGGACCAAAGAAAGGCAGTACAAGGTATGGGCCATTGGCCACATTGTAATGCCCTAATGTTTGACCGAAATCTTCTTTTTTAATTTTTATTTTAAAATCTTTTTTGGCGACATCAAATAGTCCACCCAGTCCGAGTGTTGTGTTGATGAGAAAACGGAATGTTTCGTTTGTAGCATCTTCACCTTTAAGTTGTAGCGAAGCATTAACCATTCTTAATGGTGCAAGCAGGTTACTGAAAAAATTACTGGTTGCAACGCGGCCATTTTCTGGAATTACGGCTCTGAAACCACGAGCTATCGGTTTTAAAGCATAGACATAGACCTTATCATTAAAGGAGAAGATTTTACGATTGATAGACTCAAATGGATCGGATACCTCAATGATGTCCTCATCATCTTCAGTAAAGTCTTCTTCTACAGGTGCTTTTGTGCTTTCAGACGATTTCGCCTTTGCTACTAAGATATTTGTAGTTTCATTTTGTATAGTTGTTTCAGCAAAGAGACTTCCTTGTGCGAACAAGAAAGACAGTATCAAGAAGATTTTAGTAGTTAATTTATAGTAGGTCATAGCTGTTTGTTATTTGCTTTCAAAAATATATTTACTGATAAGCTCTTCAAGACTGATAGCAGATTCTGTTTCTATTATCATGCCATCTGCGGGTATCAGGTCTGTAGAGCCACCCGGGGTTATATTTACAAAGCGATCACCGATGATGCCGGATGTTCTTATTGATGCAATTGAATCATCTTGTAGTTTTATACCTTTTCCTAGTGAGAGCTTTATTTCAGCTTCGTAGTCATCTTCCTTGAATACAATCGATTCAACTTTACCAACTTTTACACCGGCAATTTCAACGGCAGCGCCTTCTTTTAGGCCAGATATTGAATTGAACCGAGCATTGAGATTATAGGTTTCTTTTTCAAACCAACTCACACCGCCAACGGTGATAGCTAAATAAGAAAAAGTAATAATGCCTACAATAATAAAAATGCCTACGGTAAATTCCATCATGGATTTTTGCATTTTGTTTTACCCTTACAATAATAAACTAAAATTAATTCAGCATAACGCTGCCAATCAAATAATCACTGGCAAGTACGACAACAGATGACAAAACAACAGTGTCAGTAGTAACGCGACTCACACCTTCTGCACCAAAATTACCAGCTTTAAGTATGTGTAGGAAATAACCTTTGAATGTTGAAATCCATATAATCAAAATAGCAAAAATAAGTGATTTCACAAGACCGAGCTGCACATCTTTCCAGTCTACTGAGTCATACATACCTTGAAAGTATGAGCCTTCACTAACACCCATTAATACAACGCCAACAATATAACCACCTAAGATGCCTATCACATCAAAAATAAAAGTCAGTATGGGCAGCGAAATAATGGCGCCTAAAAATTTCGGTGCCATTAGAAAGCGATATGGATCAATTCCCATACATTCGAGCGCATCGATCTGCTCCGAATGTCGCATTATGCCGATTTCAGCACAGATAGCAGACCCGGCTCTTCCAATTACCATTAGTGCAGTTAAAACGGGCCCCAATTCCTGAATTAGACTCAAGCCCACTGCTGAGCCTAATAAATCGGTAGAGCCAAAATCCTTTAGATTATGGTAACCCTGTAAAGCGATAACCATCCCTGTGAATAGCCCTGTAAAAGCAATAATGACAATTGACCGAAACCCGATAAAATGAATTTGCTTGATAACAGGGTTTAGTTTGTATGGAGGCAGTAACATTTGTTGTAGGCATTGGACAAGGAATATTCCCATCATGCCAACTACTTGAGAAAATTCAATGAAAGATCGCCCGGTCTTCTCAATTGATCGGCGAATCATGATGCGGTTCCTGTTAATCGCTTGAGATATTCATCTGCATCAACAGTACCATGTCGTGAACGCCGATTTAAAAGGTTCTGAACACGCTCATCTTCGCAATTTTTGACCTCATCAATGGTTCCGGTAATGATGACATCACCTTGGTCAATAACCGTAATCCTGTCGGCTATCCGGAATGCACTTTCGAGTTCGTGAGTGACAACGACGATGGTCATTTTCATTGCGTGTTTAAGCCGGATAATCAAATCGTCCAATTCTGCGGAAACAACAGGGTCAAGGCCGGCAGAAGGTTCATCAAAGAAAAGCAGTTTAGGGTCCATGATAATTGCACGAGCAAGCGCGACTCTTTTCAACATGCCGCCTGATAGTTCAGAAGGCATGAGATTTTCGAAGCCTGACAGATTGACGACTTCAAGTTTAAGTCGACACATGATATCCATTGTTTTTTGATCGAGTTTCGTATGTTCGCAAAGTGGCAGCTGTATATTTTCTCGCACAGACATGGAGCTGAAAAGAGCCCCACCTTGAAAAGAAACGCCAAACTGATGACGTACTTTATAAAGTTCTTTAGTCGATAGGCTGGTTATTTCCTTATCCATTAGTTCAATAGAGCCACTTGTTGGCTTCATTAAACCTAGCATTGACCTGAGTAGCGTGGTTTTACCTGACCCACTACCACCCATAATGACCATTATTTCACCTGGCTTAACAGCTAGATTGATATTGTTCAATATTTGACGATCACCATAATGAGCGACAAGGTTGTTGACGTTGATGATATGACTGGCTTGTTGTTTCATTTCCATATGGTAATTATTATCTATATTTAAGTTGTCTACTTTTACTGAATTATGCCGCCACCCAGGCAATTATCACTTTGGTAGAATACTACCGATTGTCCAGCTGTGATAGCACGTTGAGGCTGGCTGAATGTTACTTCTAACAATCCTGCCTGTTTAATCTTAATTTCGCAATCCTGGTCAGACTGTCGATAGCGTGTTTTTGCCGTACATATTAATGGTAATTCAGGTTCTAATTCGGCAACCCAGTGGCAATCTTTAGCTAAAAGTGTGTTTTTAAACAATAAAGGGTGGTTATGCCCTTGAGAAACGAGAAGAATGTTGTTTTCGAGGTCTTTATCTAATACATACCAAGGATCTTCAGAATGTTGTTTTTGTCCACCGATACCTAATCCTTGTCGTTGACCAATGGTGTAGTACATAAGCCCCTGATGGTCACCAATGTGTTCTCCTTCAGGTGTTCTCATTTCTCCGGGTTGTGCAGGTAGATAAGTTTGTAGAAATTGTTTGAAATTACGTTCGCCAATAAAACATATGCCCGTGCTGTCTTTTTTTGCATGATTACTAAAATCATTTTTCTCGGCTAGCGCTCTTACTTCATGTTTTTCCAGTTCGCCGATAGGGAATAGGCTTTTGCTTAGTGGATATTGTCCTAGTGCGTAAAGGAAATAGCTTTGATCTTTGTTTTGATCGAGTCCTTTTCTGAGCTGGTAGATATTATTGGTGTGCGTAATGCGCGCATAATGTCCTGTAGCAATCGCATCTGCACCTAAATGCAGAGCATAATCAAGAAAAGCCTTAAACTTTATTTCCTTATTGCACATTATGTCTGGGTTAGGTGTTCTGCCGGCCTTGTATTCGGCTAAAAAATATTCAAAAACACGATCCCAGTATTCTGATGAGAAATTGACGGTATGCAATGGAATTTGCAAAGTATCACATACAGATTGTGCATCGTTAAGGTCCTGCTCAGCAGTACAATGCTCATCTGTATCATCTTCTTCCCAGTTTTTCATGAACAGGCCTTCTACTTCATAGCCTTGTTCAAGTAATAATAATGCGGCTACTGAGGAATCAACCCCGCCAGACATGCCTATAATGATTTTTTTATTATTGCTAGGCATATTTAGAGGTTGATATTAGAAAGTAAGGCTAATGGATACTGGTGGCCGCTGATGTAATCAGTCAGACACTTCAATACTAAAGGGCTTCTGAGTCTTGTCTTGTCAGATTGGATTGCGTTGATATCCATCCAGATGGCTTGGTTAATGTCAGGATCAAGGGCTCTGGACGAATCGTATGCGTCACAGTTGCCTGCAAATGCAAACCGTAGGAAGCTAGTATTTTCTGTGTTTTGCCATTGATATACGCCAATTAGATAATCGGGGTGGAATCGCCATGCGGTTTCTTCAAGCGTTTCTCTAATAACAGCCTCAATGATTGTTTCATTGGGCTCAAGGTGCCCCGCAGGCTGATTAATGACCATTTGATCATCTTTTTCTTCCTCTACCATTAGAAACTTACCATCTTTTTCAGTTATGGCGGCAACAGTTACATGTGGTTTCCAGGTCATATAATTAATGAACTTCTTGAATCTTGTATTTATAGATAAAGATTCATTTTACACGATAACAAGAGAAGTAGAAATGTAAGCTTGTTTATTATTTATGTTAATTGTGGCTTAAATCGACTAATCTTAGTAGTAGGCAAGGTAAGGGTTTTTATATGCATAATGCTAGTAGTTTAAATGAAGAAAATTAAATGCCATTAACTCATAGTTTTCAAGGACGATTTTTAATAGTTGCAGCTTTGTTAGGAGTAGCATTGCTTGCAATGGTCATCTATACAAAAAAAATCGTATCTGATGATATGCGCAATAGTCGTGTGTTGATCTCTGAATACAAGATTGCTGAAGATTCAATTAAACAGATTGACGATTTATATAAAACTCTTAAAAGTTCTCTTTATCAATATGCGTTACTGCTAACGCCTGAATTAAAAAAACAGACGTTAGAAACGATCGAAACACTTAAAAAAAGATCCCGAATATTTAAAAATAGTAATTTTTTTAAATATTATCCTTCAGCTAAGAGCTTTACAGCAGAACTAGAGGTTGTGGTTCGATTATTAAATGACGAAGTAAAACAGGTTTTGAAGTTACAAGAAGGCGCTATTACTCGTTATCCTGCGGTTAAAATTTTATTGAATGAAGTGCAGCCCAGTAACCGATATTTTAAAGAGCAATTAACCTTGGCGCGAGATGAAGCTGAAGATATCCGTGGCCGCACGCGTGGAAAAATTATAACGTTACTTAATGAAATACGTATACATTGGGAAAAACGTGTTAGTGAAGTGCGTTTATTTGTTGCAAATAGAAGTGGAGCTTTTGGCGATGCTAAGAAAGTATTGCCTAGAAATCTGGAATCGGTAGAGATCTACGGAGACAAGGTAGATGATTTGTTATATAAAGTTAGAGAGCTTTCCCGAAACTTTGATCGAGTAGTTGTGCTTAAAGATACTTTGGATGAAATGATTGTCACAAATCGCCGATACAGTTTAGCGTTTAAACGGGCGGCAAAATTATTTATGCAAGAAGGGTGGAGGGCTGACGTTTATTATCTTGAGTCGAGAGTTGAACCATTAATAAAGCAAAATGAAGAGTTGCTAAAAAATATAGAAAGAGAAATATCGGCTCAAATGGGACAAATGGTTAAAAATTCTATCGAGACTTCTACTATTGTTTCTACCTATATATCATGGTTTGTTACTGCAGTTTATTTGTTGATTATGTTGGCATATTTTGTATTCGAAAAATCAATACGTCAGCCTTTAATTGAGGTTTCTAAAGCTCTTGATGCGCATGGTAATAATGAGGCGTACGATATTATTCCCAAGCAATATTATGTAAGTGAGTCAGAGGTTCTGATCGAAGCTTTTGAAGGAATGAAAGAACAAGTAAATAGTCGAACATTACGGCTGCAAACCATATTACAGAACGTAGCTGATGGGATCATAATTTCTGATAGACAAGGTATTATTGAAACCTTTAATCCAGCGGCAGAAAGATTGTTTGGTATGTTGGGCAAAGATGTCGTTAATAAGTCAGTTAACGTGTTACTCGGTGTTGACAGCTCAATCAGTAATGAAGATTGGCTAAAGGTATTGCAAGGTAAGCTGAGCGCTCAAGATGATTTAACTGAAATACAACTTGTCAAACCTACTGGAGAAATGTTTTATGCTGAAATTAACTCCAGTAGCATGAGTCACCAGGGCGAAGTCTATTATATTTCAGCAGTCGTGGATGTTTCTGAGCACAAAGCATTAACTGATGGTCTGCAAAATCTTGCGGACATGGATTCATTAACGTCATTATATAATCGTCGGTACTTTACAAGTGAGCTTGATCGTCTGGTTGAAAGAGCGCATCGTAGAAAGTTCTATTCATTTGCATTGTTGTTTATTGATTTGGATAATTTCAAATATATTAATGATTCATATGGTCACCACGTAGGTGATAGAGTTTTGATTGAAGTGTCGATGTTATTGCAGAGTAACGTGCGAAAAGGTGATTTACTGGCACGACTTGGTGGTGATGAGTTTGCTGTAATTTTGTATGATGTTGACCGCGAAATGTCAGTTAATATAGCGAACAAATATCTAGAGCAAATAAGTAAGTTCACATTCTATGAGCGAGGAAAGGTGCTTGATATTGGATGCTCAGTTGGTGTGGGTATGATAGATCAGAGTATTAAAAATAAAGATGACTTTCTTATGCGCGCAGATTTCGCATGCCAACTCGCTAAACAATCCGGTAGAAATAGAGTGTATGCTTATAGTCACGATGACGATCAAAGCAAGGATCGTATGTTGGGTCATATCGGTATCGCACAGACGATACGTGATGCTATTAGAAAAGATAGTTTCCGATTACTCATGCAACCTATTCGGTCCACAATTGATAACAAGATTTTTTGTTATGAAATTTTATTACGTATGATTGGAGAAAATGACCAGGAAATAATGCCATATGGTTTCTTGTCATCTGCAGAGCGTTTTAATCTAATGGTTGATATTGATAGGTGGGTTGTCAGACATGCAGTTCATTTATTGTCTGATTATCAGAAACAAGACCCAGATATGATGGTTTCAATTAATTTGTCTGCACAATCACTAGGCGATATAGAAATCATAAAAATTATCGAAGAAGCTCTCGATAGATTTAACTTTCCTGCATCTTCATTATTATTTGAAATTACGGAGAGTGTGGCAATCTCACATATGGATAAAGCTTGTTTATTCCTCGAATATTTAAGAGACTTAGGCTGTAAAACGGCTTTAGATGACTTTGGTGCAGGTTATTCTTCGTATGCTTATTTAAAGGACTTGCCAGCGGATTATGTGAAAATTGATGGGGCTTTTGTGCGAGACATGGACACAAATGAACTTAATTTCGCAATGGTTAAGTCCATGCATGATATAGCAACAGTAATGGGTAAAAAAACGATTGCTGAATTTGTTGAAAACAGTGCAGTTTTAAAGCTATTAAAAGAGATTGGTATTGATTACGTGCAAGGTAACTTACTGGGTAAGCCTTCCAATGAGCCTGTTGTAGATCATAATGAGAATATAATACCGTTACGCTGATTCATGACTCATCAGAAAAGCCCTTCACACTATCGTTTGTACTAATTGGGCTGTCGAATATTACTTGCCGTTAATCCTTTAGGTCCTTGTGTGACATCATATTCAACTTCTTGTCCTTGTTTCAGGGTTTTATAGCCATCCATTTCTATGGCAGAAAAATGAGCAAAAATATCTTCCTCAGTATCTGTTGCCATTATAAAGCCATATCCCTTGGTATTACTGAACCATTTGACTGTTCCGATTGCCATATCACTCCTACCTTTAAATGCTGCTGTGCATTAAGATGATTTTCATAAATTAGTGCAAATGGGGGGCTTGAAAAACCTGTTATTTGACACCACTTCCTAATACAGCCTTTTTGAATTATTTTTATGTGCTGATAGTAATACTTTAAACAACATACTAAATTAGTCAAGTATGATTTGATGCGTTTGTATGGAGTGTCATATCATTGTGTGGTCGTGGTATATTGTTAAGTATGGAATTTTGAAATAACGGGGTTATTCAATAATATATAATAAATACATAAGGTTACATAATCTTACTATCTTTAAAGTTTATTTTATTTATTATAAGCATATAATAAATATGGATTTAAAGAATTAATTGATAATCAGGTGATAGCATTTAAATTGTATTAAAATTACTAATATGAGTGATATAAAAAAACACATAAATGATGATGGTTTAGCCTTGGAAGAGGCAAAACCTGAAATTAAAATACCGCCTATGTATAAAGTTGTTATCCATAATGACGATTATACTCCTATGGAGTTTGTTGTTCAGATTCTTGAGAAGTTCTTTTTTATGAACCGGGAAAAAGCGACGCAAATTATGTTGCATGTTCATACAGAAGGTAAGGGTGTATGTGGGTTATTTACCAGAGATGTTGCAGAAACTAAAGTCTCGATGGTAAATGAATTCTCTAAGACGCATCAGCATCCACTGTTATGCGCCATGGAAACAGCCTAATAAGGTGAAACTAAAATGTTAAGTAAAGAATTAGAATTTACATTAAATCAGGCTTTTAATGGTGCCAGGGAAAAACGTTATGAATTCATGACGGTTGAGCATTTGCTATTAGCGCTTACTGATAATCCTGTTGCTGCAGAAGTATTAAGATCATGCGGGACAGATGTAGAGCAGCTGAAACTAGAATTGCTGGACTTCATTGAAGAAACAACTCCATTGCTCGCGCCAAATGATTTAAGAGAAACTCAACCTACATTAGGTTTTCAGCGGGTACTGCAACGTGCCGTGTTACACGTTCAATCATCAGGTCATGAAGAGGTAACCGGAGCTAATGTTCTTGTTGCAATATTCAGTGAGCAAGAATCTCAAGCGGTGTATTTTTTAAACAAACAAAATATTTCTCGTCTAGATATTGTTAATTACATTTCACATGGCATTTCAAATATCAGCGATGATGATTCTTTAATGAGTGATGAAGTGGGTGAGGAGACATCTACTGCTGAAGGCACTGCAAAAAATCCATTGGAATCCTTTGCAGAGAATCTGAATGAGTTAGCGCGACAAGGTAAAATTGATCCGTTGATTGGACGTGATGCTGAAGTTGAAAGAACCATTCAAATTTTGTGTAGACGTCGAAAAAATAATCCTATTCTGGTAGGAGAAGCAGGCGTTGGTAAAACAGCAATAGCTGAAGGTTTAGCTAAGCGTATTGTTGATGAGGAAGTTCCAGGGGTATTGTCTGAGAGTATTATTTTCTCACTGGATTTGGGCGCACTTGTTGCGGGAACCAAGTATCGTGGTGATTTTGAAAAACGATTAAAAGCAGTTTTGCAGGAATTGAAAAAAGAGCCAGGGGCTATTTTATTTATTGATGAGATCCATACGATTATAGGTGCAGGTTCAGCATCGGGTGGTGTGATGGATGCTTCAAACCTAATTAAACCTGTGTTAGCTAACGGTGAGTTAAAATGCATGGGTTCCACAACGTATCAAGAGTACCGTGGTATTTTTGAAAAAGATCGCGCATTAGCACGACGATTTCAAAAAATTGATGTCGAAGAGCCTAGTATTGAAGATACAGTGAAAATATTAAAGGGTCTGAAGACTCGTTACGAAGAACATCACAATATTAAATATTCACCGAAGGCATTACGTGTGGCCGTAGAATTATCTGAGCGCTATATTAATGACCGGCATTTACCTGATAAAGCAATCGATGTAATCGATGAAGCGGGTGCGAACATGCAGCTGCAACCAGTTTCTAAACGTAAAAAAATGATCGGCGTAACTGATATTGAAAATATTGTTGCTAAAATAGCACGTATACCGCCTAAAAGTGTGTCTTCATCTGATCTCGACTCGATGCAAAATCTTGAGCGTGATTTGAAATTTGTTGTGTATGGTCAGGATAAAGCCATCGAAACCTTATCGTCTGCTATTAAAATGTCTCGTTCAGGGTTAGGTAATGAAGACAAGCCGATAGGCTCATTTTTGTTTTCTGGGCCAACAGGTGTGGGTAAAACTGAAGTAACACGCCAGCTAGCCAAGGTCATGGGTATTGAGCTTATTCGATTTGATATGTCTGAATATATGGAAAGGCATACGGTTTCGCGTTTAATCGGAGCGCCCCCGGGTTATGTAGGCTTTGATCAAGGTGGCTTATTAACTGATGCAGTTATAAAACATCCACATGCTGTTTTGCTGTTGGATGAAATTGAGAAAGCGCATCCTGATGTTTTTAATTTACTGTTGCAGGTAATGGACCACGGTAGTCTGACGGACAATAATGGACGTAGTGCTGATTTCAGGAATGTTGTGCTTGTGATGACTACGAATGCAGGTGCCGATCGAATGAGTAGAGAGTCTATCG
>Ga0316205_10002713_pt1 | contig 17891 bp, 10 predicted proteins | sample 3monthpyrite_MG_FD_204941 | JGI IMG/M metagenome (GOLD analysis project Ga0316205, IMG submission 204941) | Microbial mat bacterial communities from mineral coupon in-situ incubated in ocean water Damariscotta River, Maine, United States -... | ecosystem: Environmental > Aquatic > Marine >... | reverse complement strand
ACAAATTCTCCGCCAACTACATTCCAGGATGATACCCCTGTCGAATCATCCACTACTGTCCAGTCGCCTGATGTGTCTGTCGTGAAATCGTAGGAGACATTTATTGTCACAATAACAGTAATGGCTTGCGTCACTAGAGAGTCACCATCACTCACGCCAACTAAAACTTGATATATATTATCTCTATCAGCATCTTCAGGAACATCATAATCTGGAGCTAACTTAAAGTTCAAATTGCCAGAGCTATTACCGATATCAAAATAAACATTATCTTCTCCTCCATTACCACCAACCAATGAATAACTAAGCTCATCATTATCATCATCCACAACAGTTACAGTCTGAACAAAGGTATCATTCTCAACAACTACCACATTAGAACTACTAGTGAATTGCGGTGCATTATCGTTATCATCAGAAACTCTAATAGAAATGACTTGAGTAGTCGTTGAACTACCATCACTCACACCTACATTCACCCTGTAAACATTATCCTCATTCTGGTCGTTTGGCATTTCATAATCTTGCTCATTTTTAAATTTCAGTTCACCAGTTACACTGTCAATATTAAACAGGAAATTATCTTCACCACTCAACTCATTCACTATTGAAAAATTAGTATTATCGCCATCATCATCAACAGCTGTTACGTTCTGAATAAATCTCACTCCCTCTTCAACTATTACACTGTCAGGGCTAGTAAACCTTGGCGCATTATCATTTTCATTCGTTACTCCAACTGTTACGAATTGGCTGCTTATACGCGCACCATCTGACACACTGATCTTTACTTCATAGATATTATCTGTATCTGCATCTACTGGATTTTCATAATCGGGTGCAGCAGAAAATCTCAAAAGATTATTATTTAGGCTAAACCTAAAATTATCAGCCCCGCCCCCTGCAATTGAGTATTCTAAAATATCAAAATCAGCATCTGTGGCAGAAAGCGTGTGAACAAAATCCGCACCCTCAGCCATAAATACATTAGCATCACTAGTAAATGCAGGCGCATTATCATTAATATTCGACACGCTTACTTCAACTAATTTTGTGCTAATAGACAACCCATCAGACACTCCCACATGGACAAGGTATAAATTATTATTATCACTATCAAGTGGCAACTCGTAATCAGGAGGACTTTTAAAAGACAGAATTCCATTACTGATTTTAAATAAGGCGTTATCAGCACCTCCATCTACTATCAAATAGTTTAATGAATCAAGATCGGAATCAGTAGCGGCTAACTTCAAAACCTCTAAACTGTTTTCGGATATGCCGAGCCTTGTCGGCGATATAATAACTGGGGGATTATTACTAACGAAAGAAAAATTTATATTAGCTGGTATCGCAACAGTACTATCTGCACCATCATCAACAGTAACCTTATATTCAGGAGCCTCGCTACTACCATTATGTACAAAGCGAACTTCATTAGTAATGACTTCCGCCTGCGTAAAGGCTGAAATAGGCACACCAGGCTTAGAAGTTTTTTCAAATTGACCATTAGCTTCATTAATAACCGTAAAATTCAATGAATTATTATCATTATCTATATCCGAAGCACTTAAGTCTGCTTCCGATATAAGTATCGACTGACCTTGATTTATTGAAATACTATTATTATCTAAAACGGGCGGGTCATTAATTGGCACTACAGTTATACTGGATCGAACTATTTGAGAATCCAAACCTTCATTATCAGTTGCTATGCTATCAAAAAATGTCTTTCCATAAAAATCTTCTGGCGGCACAAAAAACAAGGGTAACGAATTAGAATCCGCATTATAAGGCGTATTTATTGTCGCCCGTCTAGACAACATTTTATCGAGATACAGCACCCCGTTTAAAGGTATACTCTTTAGACTAAAACTACTAATACTACCATCGCTATCGCTAGCTTTAAGAAATAGCGAAATTACAGCAACATCCTCATCACCATTTTGATTAACTGCGTATGCCTCTGGTGATGTCGACACTAATACGTCGCCGCCACTGCCACCCCCTCCGCCGCCACAAGCAACTAACAGGGTAGAGCATAGAATTAACGCCAGCATGACTCCATTGCTTGGCATCCTTTTCTCCTTATAAACCTATGATGTCCTATCTCACGACCAAAATATAATCATGAAAATCCTTTGCTAAAAAAATTATCGGTAAAAAAATAATTATAAAAAATTAAATATAATAATTACATTTTTTGCGATTTCACAGTAAGCACACACTGCATTTCTTACAATACCACTCCATACTTAAATATTTATTTCCAACCAGAACTCTGACTTTATAAAATACCCCAATGAAGAAAGATAAACCTGTCATTTACATCAGAAAATTATTTTTTAATTATTCAACTCAGTCTCCATAAAGATACGAAGTCCTTTACCTTGGTCTTTAAGCCATAAACTAAAATTCGAACTTTCCTGCCCAGGATAACTAACACTGACATCCACTCCCAGCATTCCCTTATTTTGTGGATTTATAGCCAAAATTTTATAATTTGCATTCACATAAATTTTTTGTAAAAACTGAGCGTAATTCGGGTTCTCAAAAGTACTTTTTTTTGTTTTAAGATAATCTTCTGATAAAGAACCCTGCAGCGCAATGGTGTCTCCTTGCATTAAAGCCTGCATATACTGATCTACAATCATTGCAGCCTCTGTTTCTTGCATGCCAGCCATTACAGGCCCTTGAGACACAATAGCGCTAACCAGTAAAATAGAAAATGCTCCAAAATATTTTTTTACATTCTTCCTGAACTTTGTCATATAAACCTCATTGTTCTTTCACAATAACCAAATAATTACGATTAGCACCACTAGCACCTGAAGCAAGATTGCCCCCTAGCTGGATAGTCCCATCAATAGGTGTATCAACTCCGTACACATACGTCTTATGATAAAGTTTCAGCGTCGATGCACCCGGGTCTGTCACTGACACTGTTTGAAAGGTATCCGTAAAACCGCTCATCCATCCCGGCAAAACAGTTGCAGCTGGATCATAAGCAATGTACACATCAACATTACGATCCACATTAAAGGTCAAATAATCGCCTCTTGAGTTGACCTTGTCAGCATTCGCTGTACTTATCCAAATACCACCATCAAGCAAAGCTGGAATACTGGTTAGCGAATAAGTCTCGTCAACATAATACGGATCACCATCAGCCTCTAATAAATTTTGCTTATATTCCATCGGATCAACACAAGCAGAAGACGTCAACCTCAAACAAAAGCCTTCAAGTACAAAAGGTAGTTGACTACGCGTTGGCAAGGTACTGTTACCGGTTAGATAATGATGCCATAACCGTGACATCAACACGTGTCCTAAACCATTGGGGTGCACATTATCAAACAAGCTATTTCTATTTTCAGCCACCGTTAAAAAATAACTATAGAAATCAGGACCTACCTGATGACCCGTCAACTCCGTATTAATCACAGTGATGTAATCCTGGAGCAATGCATTACGACTGGAGCTGAGAGCATTCGCCTTCGTTAAGTTCGGTGGCGGCAAAGCAATCACAGGAGACACGCCAGAAGCATTTAATAAATCAATAACCGCCTGCATATTCCCTTTATAAGTGCCATTACACCCGTTACCACTACAGCCCAACCCACTTGGAATAGGTATTGAGCCACCCGAGTCATTTGTTCCCAGCATGACTAATGCCTTTGTAGCATCAATCCTTCTTTCCAATATAGAAAGAATGCGTAAATTTAATAATTTACTGGAAGTGTCGCCTGAGATGCCTTCATCGTGCACCATCTGTGGCGTTGCTTCTGACGTATTAAGCAAGTCATGCAACAATGCTTCATAACCCTGAGAGCTGACTATCCTTCCATCGCTGGACTGGCTGTCAGATTCGTACTTATCACCAATACCATTAGTAATACTATCGCCTAAACCTATATATACATCACCGGAAGTACCCACTAGTGCATTCACGTCACTGGCTACGGTTATTGCCCCATCCTTGAGCAAGGCTGTTACTGTGTGGTCACCCGCACTCACTACAGGGCATGGGGCGGTAAAATAGCCAGGTGAAGCCTCGGTTACGGGTGCGCATAATGTTCCGTCAACATCTATTTCAACCGTGCCGGACACAGGAATATTCATTGCAATAGCCGACACACTTAACTGGTTACCGGAGGTCACACTAGAGGATAATGGATCAGCGATAACAATGGAGGGTACATTACTATTATTATTAACCACGACGTTATCAAACTTGGCACCATCCTGCGTATACAGGGCAACGCTACCCTGAGTCAGACTGGCATCGATTGCAGCGTAGCGTGCTTCCCCATCAATAAACACCTGAATAAGATCACCTTTTATATCAACGGAAATATTGATCAGCTGACCTTCTGCGGGGTAACCTCTGCTGTCCACTGCCAGGGTAGTAAACACACCGCCTACTTTCTTTTCGAGACGAGAGAAACCATAAGCAGAGTTCATTGACAGCCGGTAATAATTATTTATATCTGTGTACCGGAACATCACTCCAATATCATGGCCATTTTCCACCACAGCCCATACCGGATCTTCAATTGGGGTCATATCCAGGCTAACGCGGTAATCAGTCCAGGTAAGACCACTCGCCAAATAAGCATACGTGCCAAGATGGTAGGTCCCATCAAAAGAACTCGGTGCATCAGTAGGCGCGCCATTAAACACAATGCCGCGCTCATTGCTTTGTACAAATTCTCCGCCAACTACATTCCAGGATGATACCCCTGTCGAATCATCCACTACTGTCCAGTCGCCTGATGTGTCTGTCGTGAAATCGTAGGAGACAGCAGAACCCATCACAACAAAATTTGCAGAAGAAACACTACTTGATAGAGCATCCTTAAATGCCTTGGCACGAACCTGAGAATCCGCTGCCAACATAAAAGGACCTGTGTAAAGCGTTGAAGATAATGTCGGAGTTGAACCGTCCAATGTATAGTAAATGTTTGCACCTGTGGTGGCTGATTCTAGAACTACTAATGGGGAAGCAAAAAAGGCTCCGCCATTTGGACTTATCGTAGGCGTGGCGATTGCAGTTGGAGTATCAAGCACTTCTATTGCGGAAACAATAGGGTTACCTGACTGTCGATTCAATTGAATATCTAATATACCATCATTAACGTAAACAACGACTTCTTCTACGTGAGCAGTATCAGCACCTGCAACACTGAAAATATCCAGGTTATCAATAATTAATAAATTTTCAAATAAAACATCAAAAACTCGGAGCCCTACTCCGTAGTTAAACGTTTCGGCAAAATACAACCTAACTGTGTAAGTACCATTAACAACAGGGATACTGTATTTCATTTCATCTGGACTAGCTGCATTATCCTGATCGTAACGATTCACAGCGTATAATGGCTGATCAACGGTCCCAGAAATATTCTTATTCGGCGTACCAACAACTCCTGTATTAACAAAAGATGCATCTGCCAACCAAACCTGACTTTGCCCATCAGTATAATCAACATCACCAGCATTTAATCTAACGGGGTCTGCTAATGCTAATAACGTGGTCGCATTAACAGCACTGGATGACAGTGACTCATTCGGTATGGCTGCATTATCAAATGCACTAACCGTATAAGTATATAACGTGTTAGCAGCCAGCCCCGTGTCTGAGTAACTCGTACCCGCCACTGTCGCGACCGCTATTGAGTTACCATCACGGAATACTTTATAGCCGGCCACATTACCGCCACCCACATCCGTTGATGCCGTCCAGCTAATGTCTATCTGTGCTGTACTGATGGCGACTGCAGCAACGCCCGTCGGTACAGTTGGCGCCTGTGTATCGATAGCTGCCGTAGTTGCGTTTGCCGCACTCGATACCACCGACTCGTTTGCAATGACAGCATTATCAAATGCAGAAACTGTATAACTATATAAAGTGCTTGCAGCCAGCCCCGTGTCTGAGTAACTCGTACCCGTCACTGTCGCAACCGCTGTTGAGTTACCATCACGGAATATTTTATAGCCTGCCACATTACCGCCACCCATATCCGTTGATGCCGTCCAGCTAATATCTATCTGGCTATCACCAACTGCTGTTGCAGTGACACTTTGGGGTATAGTCGGTGCTTCCGTATCCGGAACAGAAGGTTGCTCCAGTATTTCAATAGCACTAATGATGGGTGCTTTGTTGTTGGTCGCTTCATGCAAAAATTCAATATTTAATTGACCATCGGCGACACTGGCTGACAACGTCTTAACCAACGCTGTATCTGCACCTGCTTCTGCAAACACATCCATGTTATCCAGTACCATTACATTTTCTACTAGTACATCAAACACTCTTAAACCAACACCTTGGGTTGGTGCATATTTCTCGGCAAAATGTAACTTAATACTATAATCACCATTCGGCACACTAAAGCTGTATGTCAACTCAGGGGCTGTCGTGCCGTCCCAGCGATGCGTCTGATACAAGGCATCTTCCACTGTGCCATTAATCGGAACATTATAAAAACTAGTGCTACCTGTATTAAATCCTGTGTCAGCAGACCACACATTGCTAGATCCATCCGTGTATTGACCACCGCCTGTATTGATGCGTATATCAATAGCAAATACCGAACTTGAAGCGACAAAACTCGCGCAAAGCAGCAAAACTTTGATATAAAATGATTTTAAACCAGTCCGTTGAAGTGACTTGCACATTATTACGATTACGCTCTAAATTTAAATTAACAGAAATGAGAAATGTAAGCGCCACCCTGCACTTAATCCTTTCTATAATATTGCAAAAATCATACCGACTGCATATCTTATTGATTTATAAGTACAAAAACATAATGCAAGCAAACTCATTGGTGTTCTTGTCAAATAAACTGACAAAACCACCTAATTCAGTAAGCACATATTTACTCACTACAACTAGCCAGAGAGATAGAAAAACAATTAGAATATAAGTGCATGATTATGCTTGTTTTTCGAATAAGATAAAAAGACTTAGAGAGACTAATGAAATACTAAAGTGTAAAATATCTTGACGATCCCCAAGGAAAAGACAAAATCATTCGCGGTAAGCTTACACCCCTAACAAATCCACGATACATTTCATATCTCACTTCATTGCTGATAAAATTCATCCATGCATTAATTATGCTATTAAAATTATCAGTCTAGCATTACAACTTGATACCCAGTTCTATCGCAGCTAGATTCAGGCCAATATGAAATTAATACTATTTCAATGCAAAATCTTTCGTCACAAGCACCCTAAGAGAAATAGAATTTAATGAGCACGTCAAATAAAAAAAACAACCAAGAACAAATTGGTAGCGACCTAGTAAGCATCATCGTCCCTTGCTTTAACTGTGCAAAATACCTCAAGTCTACAGTGAACAATATTTTAGCCCAAAGCTATTCAAATATTGAGTGCATTATCGTCGATGATGGCTCCTCTGATAATAGCAGGGTTATTTCTGAGGAGCTTGAGGCTCAAGATTCTCGAATCAGGTACTTACCAAAAGAACATGATGGTGTTGCAGCAGCCCGGAATTTCGGAATTCAACATGCGCGTGGCGTATGGATTCAACAGCTGGACTCAGATGATTTTTTGCATAAAAATAAAATCGAGTTACACATGAAACAACTAACATCACTTGACACTTCTCGAGATATTATTTTCTACACTGACTGGGATATAATCTGGGAAGATAAAAACCAACAACTGACTCAAGGCGACACTATAATTGTAGGCGAAAAATCCAGAGAGCAATTGCTGGATCAATTATTGAAATGGAATTTCAAACCAAACTCACCACTCAGCAACAATACTCTCTTAGTTAAAAAGAGTGCTTTTTCACATAAAATGTATGACGAAAATCTGGGTTCATTTGAGGACTTCGATCTTTTTACTTCACTCTTACTTGAAGATATATTATTTGTATACACACCGATTACGGGAATGTCCTACCGACAACACACATCAAACATGACTCGTGATAAAAACAGTATGATTGATAACTACATAAAATATTTGAAATCACTACACAAAAAAGACAAGACATTACTCGGTCGCTGCACAACTATCGGCCCCTTATTAAGAGAGACCATGGTCAATAACGATAAAAAACTATTCCTTAATCTGACAAGTCTCATTAATGAAACTCAGGTCCCTGCCTATTTCTTTCATAAAAAAATAAACACTAATAATACAGGTCTACTAAAAATACTTTTTCACATTCGAACGATAATACCCATTCTAACTGTCAAAAAGTTTTATAACACATTAGCCAAATTGCCTAAACGTATACGTTGGCACTTAAAGCATCGAATAGGTATTTAGATATTTTATTCGACAAGTCACGCACCCTCATCAAATTCAGTTTCCCACTTTAGTAATGGCCTGATCAGGCCATCAAAATCTCCTGCCCAATCTCCTCGTGCAGAATTAGTTCCGTCCATACTATCAATAACCTGAAATGCAACCGCTTCACGTGTAAAACACTGCAGTATGCGAGATGGCTCAAGCGCCCAGATAGCCACGGAAACAATACACATACCTTCCGTTAATAAATTTCCCGGTATCCAAGCTTTTGTAACATAACGCCCAACCGGACGGGGCCGATTTCTCCACTCTGGATCAACATCAACGGAAGTGAATAACTTAACCCCTTCATCACTCAATAATACAATATGGGGCTGTAGGACATACCCAGGCTTACTAACTTTAAACTCAATTTCTACACCGACATCATCACTAATATTTGAGGCCTCTGCAATTTCACCTTTCGGGTTCCGAACCCGTACGGCATTGAGTATAACAGCATCACTTCGTGGAGCATCATCAGGATCTTCCCAAACGCGCTCTGCAGTAGTACCCATTCCTGTGCTCATATATGAAGCTACGATCTTGTGTGCAGGCCCATCACCAGCCACCTTTCCTCCATCCAGCATAATCACGCGTTTACACATTCGAGTAACCGCGGCCATATTATGTGACACAAATAAAACCGTACGTCCCTCTCCTCCAACCTCTTCCATTTTATTAATACACTTTCTTTGGAACTTAGCGTCCCCAACAGCCAAAACCTCATCCACAATGAGGACCTCAGGCTCCAAATGAGCGGCAACCGCAAAAGCTAGCCTCAGCGTCATCCCGCTAGAATAATGTTTAACCGGTGTATCAAGGAATTTTTCAACTTCCGAAAAGCTGACAATCTCGTCAAAACTGCGACTAATATCATTACGGGTCATACCAAGAATAGCGCCATTAAGAAAAATATTTTCTCTACCTGTCAACTCTTGATGGAACCCAGTACCTACTTCCAATAGCGAACCTACCCTACCGTGTATAGTCACACTGCCTTCAGTGGGTTCAGTAATGCGAGAGAGTATTTTTAGTAGTGTGCTTTTACCTGCTCCATTTCGCCCAATTATCCCCGTCAACTCTCCTTGCTTTATTTCGAAGTTCACTCCTTGCAACGCCCAGAAAATTTCATCCAAGTCTGCCGCACCTGTCGCATGGCCCTTCATTAATTGCACAGCTCTACGAGCTGGAGATTTCACCGTTTCTGCAATTCGTTCACCCAAAGTAGTGGTACTTTGTTTTTGCAATTTACCAATATGAAATTTCTTACTGACATCTTCTGCCTTAACTACTACATTACTCATAAAATATACCTATACAACGTCTGCAAACGTTTTTTCCATACGGCGAAAATAAAATGCTCCAGTAACCAGAAGTGTCACAGCAACTACAGATGATACAATAATCATTGGACCTGGTGCGGTTTTTGTTCCTAATAATGCCCAGCGAAATCCTTCTATTACACCTACCATTGGATTTAATGCATAAACCATTTGCCAAAATTCGCTTTTAATCAAACTTGCTGGATACACTACTGGTGTAGCAAACATCCACGCCTGTATAAAAAATGGTACAACATATCGAACGTCCCGAAACTGGACATTCATCGCCGCAAACCAAAATGAAACTCCCAAGCATGTTATAAATGCAAGCGCCAATAATAATGGCAGCCAGAGAACATTAATCGTTGGGATTGTTTCATAATACAACATCATTAGAATGAGAACAAAAAAAGCAAGAACAAAATCAACGACACCTCCCAAGACTGCAGATATTGGCAATGCCATTCGAGGAAAATAAACTTTTTTCAATAAATTACTTCCGCCCACCAGACTGTTTGATGCCTTACTCAGTCCATTGGAAAAAAAAGTCCAAGGCACTAATGCCGCATAACTAAAAATGGGATAAGGAATTCCATCTGATGGCATTTTAGCTAGGCGTCCGAAGATCAAACTAAAAATAACCATCGTAAAAAACGGCTGCAAAATAGCCCATGATGCTCCTAGTACGGTTTGCTTATATCTAACCTTGATATCTCGCCACGTAAAGAAAAACAAAAGCTCACGAAATTCCCATAATTCACGTAGATTTAAAGAAGCCCATCCTTTTGAGGCCCTAATAACGGTAACTGACCTACCAGCCACACTCCCCTGTTCAATTTCACTCATCTAACAAAACCTCTTAAATTAAGCCATTTAGTATATCAACACATGGATAAAAATGGACACACTAGCGTATATTAACAAATTGTTTATTTAAATAGTTTTTCTATACTCGATAGTTTTTTCTTTTTAGGCTTAGGCTTAGGCTTAGGCCTACTTTGATTTGGCTTTACTGGTTGTGACCCTGTGGCTACTGGACTCCGTCGATCATAAGTTCTTTCCTCTGTCTCTACAGAGTCAACAGCATCAAAGTCAGATTGTGCAACTGGAGAAAGCCCGCCCTTCTTATCTTTTAAGACAAGCTGAAAAATATCATCATTTATTTTTTCTCTTTGATCAGCAAACCCATATACTAACGCCATATCGCAAATAACATTAATCAATCTCGGTACGCCATTAGAAGCATTCCAAATAGTTTCATAAGTATCTTCAGCAAAAAGGTTCGCATCTCCACCCGATACAACAAGCCGATGCTGCACATACTCTCTTGTCTCATTCAAGTCTAATGGTCGCAAAAAATAATCCACTTCAATTCGTTGAGCGAATTGAGACAATGCAGGAGAACGAAGCATATCTCTCAAACCTGGCTGACCAACCAGAATTAATTGCAACACCTGATGCTTGTCAACATTTATATTCAATAACATTCTCAGCTGCTCAAGCGCTTCCAGCCCAAGATTATGCCCCTCATCAATAATTAGCACCGTTCGTCCGTTTGCAGCATAATTATCAATTAGAAAATCCGTAAATACCTCAAATAATTCAACCTTGCTCTTATTTTTATAGTCGAGCCCAAAAGAATATAGTATCCATTGCATCAACTCTTCAAAAGAATCACTATCAACATTTGAAACCAGACCGACAGTAATATTCTCCTCAAGTTTACGCATGAGCTCGCGTAACAACGTTGTCTTACCAGAACCGATACTGCCAGTTATAACTGCGCAAGTTGCATGATGTAATATACTATACTCGAGCTTTGACAGTGCATTCTTATGCTTCTCACTTAAATACAAGAATGAAGGATCTGGCTGAATCGAGAATGGTTTCTCTCTAAACCCGTAGTATGACTGATACATAATGTATTTTACCTTTCGTAGTCGTCAGGGCGATTATCATGTAAAGCCATACCTATGGTAAAGCTTTTATAAGTTGCTTTATAGGGCATCTGACTCAGCACCATAAGGTCTATACAATGAGGACACTTGTTAATTATAGTAATCAAGCTGATTCGAATCCTCTGTTGCCTTGTTCAATACAACTCCCAGTAAATTCACATCTTGCAGCAAATCGGTTGCACGTAATAACTCATCAGATTGAGTCTTGCCATCTTCAACTACTAACAATAACGCATCCAGATTTTGAGAAAAGGCCACCACATCATCACCAACCAAAATTGGCGGCAAATCAAATACTAATACCCGCTCCTTGTATCTTTGTTTTGCTTCTTCAACAAAATTAATCATTCTCGGTGACGATAATAGTTCAGAAGACCCGCTCTCTACTTTATTCGTTGGCACGATAACCAGGTGATCTATCTGGGGATGCAAAAAAATATCCTCTATGGATTTATCTCTTAGCAAATAGCTATTTAAACCAACTTCTGGGTAAATACCCAAGGTTTTGCTTATACCTGGCTTTCTTAAATCAGCATCAACTAACAACACAGAATAATTATGTTCCATAGCAATGCTGATAGACAAATTAATAGATGTCACCGTTTTTCCAACAGATGCATCAGGGCTTGTGATACCAATGGTCTTCCAATTATTTTGCTTCATCAATTTAAGCACACGAGTACGTAGCAGGCCATATGCATCAATTATTTGACTGTGATCTATTTCCGTAATTATCCGATTTTCATGTAATATCTGACGGGATAGCTCCACGGGCTGGCTACCTGTGTATACAATAGGCTTTTTGGGCTCATCTACTTGCTTATTATGAACCTTGGCCACCTTATTTCTAGCCTGATCCAATGCACGTGAAATTCGATCCATTACTACGCCCTCTTTACTGAATTTATTTGGCCTATATACAGCCAGCGAAAATTTTCCATACACCTTACTTCCCGTATATCGCTAACTAGTTTCACAAGACCATCATGAACCCTCATTGAAACACTTCGTTGTTAAACCGTAGAAGAAGATTGAGAGTTAAAATAGATACCCACTAGAACCAATACAATTATTAACACTACCAATAAGGCATAAAGATAACTTTTTGATCTCGTCGATATATCCGAAGTAGTTTCTATATATGGGATGATAGCAATTGGCCCAGCACCGAATAAATTTGTCACTCCCCGCCTTCCTCGCACACTGCGATCTTTGAATTCACTCAAAGTAACCCCACCCAATCCTCCTCCAAATGCTAGCAAGCCTGCTAGCATCACTATACCGAGCCTGTTCGGAGATACTGGGCTAGTAGGTAAATACGCGTTACCTGCCAACACAAATCGTTCTGCTTTATCACCCGCCTCCACTTGCTCTGCAAGCCGAGCCTGTATTTGCTTGTCTTTCAAATCAGAATATTTCTTTTGGGCATTTGAATAATCCCTACTTAAAGACTTATAGTCTCTTTCAACTACTGGCGTCTGAAAAAGCCGCTTCTCATATTCGTCAAGCTTTGAACTGTACTGCCTTAATCTTGCTCGCTCTTCTTTTAAATTCGATTTCGTAGAATCCAGCTGAGTTTTTAGCGCAACATACCTTGGGTTATCCGCTGGAGCCTGTAAAGCAGACCTCGTTGAGTTACTGGTAAGCTCGATATTCCTCAAAGCTGACTCCATAACAGATATTGATTTTTCTAATCTTAATACATCAGGATGATCAGCACCGTACTTCTGCCGTGCATCGAGAAGCTTATTCCTCTGCTTCGTGATATTTGCAACTGTCTGATTGACCTCAGCACCCTGACGAGACTGGCCACCTAATATTTTTATTTCCCTTTTTATTCTGACCATGTCTGGATGAGACGAAGTATATCTTGCACTAGATTGTAAAAATTCAGATATCAATACATTCAGACGGTCTGTCGGCCCTTGAATGATTTTACCCTCATCCGTTGTGACAGCCTTCCGAGGATTTGTTAATGACAGCTCAGACTCTATAGAAGCCTTGGTGTCTTCCAGCTTAGTAATTCTGTCCTTTGTTGTCTCAATTTGCCCTTCAGCTTTTTCATACAAACGCATATTAACTTGCATTAACTCAGGCAACTCAGATATTCGCTCCTGTTTAAATGATGCCAGCTTTTTCTCCAAAGTAATTATTTCTACTTTTAGTCGTTCGGCCTCAACGCCTAAAAACTCGGATACATCTGCTGCCTGCTCACTCCTGGCCTGTTTATTCTCTTGCAAGTATCTGTCAGCTAAAGCGGCAGCAACTTTTTGTGCAACGCTGGCAATCTCTGCTTCATAACCAACTGTAAATGCGATAGTAGCGACTGTCTGCCCTCTCTTGTCATTAGTCTCTACATCTACCATTTCCACATTAATATTTTTCTTTATTAATGTAACCATTTCATTGATATCGCCAGCAGCCCTCATCTCAGGATAAATATCAAGTTTTTTTTCTATCTCAACTAAATTATCATAAGTGACCAAACGCTGCCTTATACCCTGAATCCTCTCCTGCACATAGCCTGTTACCGTTGTTGCCACGAGCTCGGTAGGTATTTCTTGTCTTTCAATAATTATCGTTGCTTCAGAGCGATATACAGCAGGCAATGAATATGCAATTAATATCCCTATGGCCAGGATCAAAAAAAACATCAGCAAAAAAGTCCATTTCCTCCGCTTTAAAATACTGAAGTAATCACTTAACTCCATCCCATAATATGGCGATACTGTTTCTTCCACAAAACTACTCCCAAACCTCGTTATTTACTACTAGTCAAAAATAAGTGATTTATTGTGCCGCAATGACACAAACACTGCATTGCTTTCTGCTGTATCTATATTATTCGCATTTTCATTGCTTCTAAACCGGTAACCTCCTGCGACAGTCCACCACCGGTCAAACTTCCACTTTATGCTTGGCTCAATTGAAAAATAACGTTCCGTGTTGCCCTGCGTCGAGACCAAAGGCTTTCTATCAAAATATCGAGCAGCGATACCACCTGACAACCTTCTTGAAAAATTATGCACCATTTTCAGCTTTAATTGACTAGTCTCTACCACTGAACCAGAACCGCTCGGTTTCAAATCATGTCCAAGACTCACGCTAAACCGCTTTACTTCTGTTTTTCGATTTAACTTTAACTGTAAAATATAACCGCCGGTATCTGTATTCAGAACACTACTTTCTTGTTCCGTATAGTTTGCCCCAAAATCAATACTACCGGACAAAATTTCTGAGAAATTCCTCTTGTAGCCTAGCGTAAAGTCATAACTATCAACTTTATTGTCAAAATTCCCGGGAGATTGAAAATGTAAGAAACCTACTCTCGCATTGATGGTATCCCGCTCAGATAACTTATAAAAAATGCCGGCAGAAACACTATTTTGATCATAATCAAACAACCCACTTCCAGAGGGATTATCTTTATAACTCACATCAAGGTAACTATATCCGGCATTAAGCGTTGTTCGTTCATCTAACTTGTATTCCCAAGACGGAGTTAACACTGCAGCGTTACGTTCAATATCAACATTCACTATGCCTGAGTCAACACCATCATCAATATCAAAATCAGGTTCATCATCTATAAATTCAATATTTCTTAGAGTGGTATCTTTTTTAAAAGATCCGTTAAGCCCCCATCGAACTAATTCAGTCCCATAATGCGAAGCCAGTGAAAGATGTAGATTACTATTGTTATCTTTGGCTACTTCATCACCACTATAATCACTCAAATCAAGATGTATGCGACCAGTCACACCACTATTTTCGGTTAGTCGACTAAAACCAACTTTTCCCTTTAACAACGTCCCCGTTACTGATTCATGCGGATCAGTTGTTAATTTGATATTGTCATCATAACGTTCTTCTAGGGTAATACTCGGCGTCAACTTCCATTGCTCCGATAAAGCAGCGCTCGAAAATAACAACATACTCAATGTAGCGCAAAATATTACTCGCCTTTCAGCATACCGTCTTTGTTTATCTGTGTTAGACATAGTTACAATCCTTGACCCCAATATTTATTCTTTTTCCCTATTATGACTATATTCTACGGCACGATGACCACATCATCATTCTGTAAATTAATATTTTGTTGTAGATTCTCACCATTCTTTACTGCCTTATAATTAAACGGGAAGACAATTTCCTTACCATCCTGTTTTCTTATAACCTTAATCTCTTTTTGATCTGCATATGGATCTAAACCACCCGCCAAAGTTAGTGCCTGCAAAACATCGACATATCGACCGATTACAATTTGACCTGGCTTTTTGACTTTACCAATCACATAAACCCTAAATCCAGACAACTTTGTAACTGAAACAGTTACCACTGCATCCGGCACGTATTTCTGTATCCTGGATGTAATTTCTACTTGTAATTCTGCGGGCGTCATACCAGCAGCAGTAACATCACCAGCTAACGGGAATGATATCCCCCCATCTGGCCTGACCAAAACCTCTCTCTCCAATTCCGGCTCCTTCCATACCGAAATTTGCAACACATCTTCAGGACCAATCCTATAATCCCTTGCTTTATTTCCAGTTGCGACCGACTCGTCTGCTAGTGCCATTTCAATACTTAACAAACAAAACAACACAATCATCATCGACATCATCAACCTGACAATCTGTCTTTGACATGGCAAAATGGCAGCCATCACTATGGAGTTAGCTCTCATAGCATCATTAAAGTTCATATTCTATCTCCTTATTAATAGGCGCCAAGCATTCGTTTTAGTACGAGCCTTACAGCTTTTGCAAGTATAAAGATTTATATATTACAATACTATAAAACAAATAATTAAAGCTCAATCAGAACAATCAGATAAAGCAACTAAACAATATCTTACCATCTATCGCTGATTTAAACCCCAAAGGAGAATACCGCACAAAATCCACGTGAGAGGCATCGCTCAGATTAAATCAATCAACAGAACACAAGTATCACGAAAGCCTTCATATACTCATGAAAATTAACAGGATTACGTTACATGCAATATGTAACGACCAATTACGAGGGACATTTACCTTTTAATAATTGTGGTTATTCGAGTAGCTTCATAGCTATAAAGGAAATGAGATTTTCAACACTATCGCAAAAATATGCAAACCAATACAACACGCTAATTCCAAGACAAAAAAAAACCGCCAACAGGCGGCTTCCTTAATCCAAACTAAGTTTAAGTGGCTACTGGCGTATAATTCTTCAAACTGCGTGCAAAATCCTGGAGTACCTTGATGCCGGTATCCTCAGCCTGGGCACACCATTCTTTCAATGCAACAACCAGAGTATCATGATTAGCTGCAGCACGGCCCCAAACTTCCTGCAACTGTATACGGAACTTGTATACCGTTTCCAACTCCTGATTGGTGCTAAGCACTTCATTTAGCTCAGTTTTAGAGGCTTCATCCATTTTAGGGTATTCACGAATCAGTAAAGTTTTAGCTTTGCGTAATGCCTTCTGGCAAGCACCATCTTTACATGACTGTTGACTCAGAACAGGTAGCGTTACCTGTTTGGCATAATTCGCCATTACATGCAGTCGATTGGCAAAAATTGCTTTAATTGTTTCAAGATCAATCGTGTCTCTGTTCGCATCCAGATGTGGCTTAGGTGCAACCTTTTTGACCTTGACCAGGCCTACTGCAGACAATGTCTGGATATAAAGCCAGCCAATATCAAACTCCCACCATTTCATTGAGAATTTGGCAGAACTAGGGAAAGCATGGTGATTATTGTGCAGTTCTTCACCGCCAATCCAGAAAGCCACGGGCCATAGGTTGGTTGCTGCATCCTGAGTTTCGTAATTACGGTATCCCCAATAATGTCCAGCGCCATTGATAATGCCTGCTGCGTGGAATGGGATCCATGACATTTGCACAGCCCACACGACAATACCGGCCACACCAAATAGCAAGATATCAATAACAAGGTTTAAATAGATACCACCCTGTTTAAAATTGGTATAGACCTTATTTTCCATCCAATCATCTGGAGTACCATGTCCGTAATCTTTCATGGTTTCCTGTTTTTGGGCTTCGGCTTTGTATAAACCAACGCCATCCCACATAACCTTACCAATGCCTTCGACCATGGGGCTATGAGGATCTTCTTCGGTTTCACATTTAGCATGATGTTTGCGATGAATAGCAACCCATTGCTTGGTTAACATGCCCGTTGTTGTCCATAGCCAAAAACGGAAAAAATGCGCTAGCACTGGATTCATATCCAGGCCGCGATGTGCCTGATGGCGATGTAAATAGA
>Ga0316205_10002711_pt1 | contig 17902 bp, 13 predicted proteins | sample 3monthpyrite_MG_FD_204941 | JGI IMG/M metagenome (GOLD analysis project Ga0316205, IMG submission 204941) | Microbial mat bacterial communities from mineral coupon in-situ incubated in ocean water Damariscotta River, Maine, United States -... | ecosystem: Environmental > Aquatic > Marine >... | reverse complement strand
TTCCGGCAAACTATTGGTGGGCTTCATGCTTGCCTCGGCAATCGTCATGGGCGGGGGCGTCTATTATACTCAGGTCTATGCCTATTTTGATGAGGTGCCCGCGGATCAGGTTGACCTGCGTTTGATCTCCACGGCGACCGGACAGGCTGAAACGCTGCAGGCCGAAGCGCTTGAAGCGATAGACAAGACCAGCTCTCCGCTGGGGTTCCGGGCTTGTTTCACCACGTCGCAAACGCAAGAATTTCTGGCTGAGACCTTCCAGCCCATGCCAGATGCCATTCCCCTGCAAGGGCCCAGCTGGTTTTCTTGCTATGACGCCTTCGAAGTGGGCACGGCACTGGAGCGCGGCGAAGCGATGGCCTTTCTGGGTGAGCGCAACATCCGCGATGGCGTTGATCGGGTGATCGCCATCATGCCCGATGGCCGCGGCTTTGTTTGGCACCAGCTGAACGAAAAATATAAGGACTGAGGCGCATGCCCGATCTCTTGATCGAACTCTTTTCCGAAGAAATCCCGGCACGCATGCAGATGCGCGCGGCGGCGGACCTGCAAAAGCTGATCACCAATGGGCTGGTTGAGGCGGGCCTGACCTATGCCAGCGCGGGCGCGTTTTCGACGCCGCGCCGCCTGGCGCTGTCTGTCGAGGGGCTATTGGCCGAAAGCCCGGCCACCCGCGAAGAACGCAAAGGCCCACGCGTTGACGCGCCGGAAAAGGCGCTAGAGGGCTTTTTGCGCGCAACCGGATTGACCAGGGACCAGTTGCAAACCCGCGACGACAAAAAGGGTCAGGTCTATTTCGCCGTGATCGCCAAGCCGGGACGCCCGGCGGCCGAGATTGTGGCAGAGGTGCTGGAACAGACAATCCGCAATTTCCCTTGGCCCAAATCCATGCGCTGGGGGGCAGGGGCCTTGCGTTGGGTCCGCCCCCTGCATTCGATCCTGTGCATTTTGACCGATGAGGCCGGCGCACAGGTCGTGCCGTTGAAAATCGAGAACCTGAGCGCAGGCGACACGACACGCGGGCACCGATTCATGGCGCCAGACGCCTTTGCCGTGACCTCATTTGATGATTACGCCGCCAAGCTCAAACGCGCCCATGTGGTCCTGGATGCGGCTGCACGCGCCGAGCATATCTGGGCTGACGCCACCAATATGGCATTTGCGCAAGGCTTGGAAGTGGTTGAAGACAAAGGTCTTTTGGCCGAAGTCGCCGGGCTGGTCGAATGGCCGGTGGTGCTGATGGGCGACATCGGCGATGACTTTCTGGGATTGCCGCCAGAGGTCTTGCAAACCTCGATGCGCGAACATCAGAAATTCTTTTCCGTGCGCAATCCCAAAACCGGGCGGATCGAGAAATTCGTGACCGTCGCCAATGTTGAAACCGCCGATAATGGCGCGACCATCCTCGCGGGCAACCAGAAAGTGCTGGCTGCACGGCTGTCGGACGCCAAGTTCTTTTGGGAAAATGACCTGCGCACGGTAGAGCGCCATGGCATGAGCGCCTGGACCGATCAATTGGCCAACGTCACCTTCCACGCCAAGCTGGGATCACAGGCAGAACGCATCTCCCGCATCGCCGCTTTGGCCCGCGAAATCGCGCCCATCGTCGGCGCTGATGCCGATGAGGCCGAATTGGCCGCCAAAGTCGCCAAAGCCGACCTGTCATCGGAAATGGTCTATGAATTCCCCGAATTGCAGGGGATCATGGGCGGATATTATTCGAAAAGTGCAAGCCTAAGCGATGCGGTGGCCGCCGCCTGCGCCGAACATTACGCCCCCTTGGGCCCCACCGACGACGTGCCAACCGCGCCGGTTTCCGTGGCCGTGGCCCTGGCCGACAAAATCGACACTTTGACGGGCTTTTGGGCGATTGACGAAAAGCCGACGGGCTCGAAAGACCCCTACGCGTTACGGCGGGCGGCCTTGGGTGTCATTCGGTTGCTCCTGGAGAACTCCGTGAACGCTCAACTTCATCAGATTGTTGCGCGAAAAATCCGTCTTTTCCGGCGGTTAGGCGTCTACAATAGCGTCGTGAAATTCGCGTCTATGCCGCCCGAACTGATCGTTACAAATGACGGAGTAACTGCCGGTGAAGCAGTGAAGATTCGTCAAAAAGTTCTAGCCGAACTAGATGAGCAAATCAAAGATAATAGCGGAGAATTATTCGCAGACGAAAAGGACTTTGTTCCGGACCTCCTCTCCTTCTTCCACGACCGCCTGAAAGTCTACCTCCGTGACCGTGGCATCCGCCATGATGTGATCGACGCTTGCATCGCCATGGAGGGCAATGACGACCTGACGCTGTTGGTCAAACGCGCCCAAGCGCTCTCGGATTTCCTGAAAACCGAGGATGGCGCCAATCTTTTGCAGGGTTTCAAGCGGGCCAGCAACATTGTTGCCCAGGCCGAAGCAGCCGACGGGGTGGAATATTCCTACGGCGCGGACGAGAAATTCGCCGAAACCGATGAAGAACGCGCCTTGTTTGCGGCGCTAAATGCGCAAGGCGAGGCGATTTCGGCCGCCACCCGCGACGAGGATTTCGCCGCTGCCATGTCCGGTCTCGCGGCGTTGCGCGCGCCAGTGGACGCGTTTTTCGAGGCCGTCCAGGTGAATGCCGACAATCAGGTGTTGCGCCGTAACCGGTTGAACATGCTGGCGGAAATTCGGAAACTATGCGCCGGTGTCGCCGATCTGACCAAAATCGAGGGCTGACGCGGCGGCAAAAGTTAACACTTTTGCAACGCCGCCATTGATATGCCCAAATGCGCCGCTATGCTGCTGCTGCGAATGAAAGGACGCTGCGGTGCAGAAAATGGTCGAGCCAATGGGATTTACACGGATCAAACGGGTCGCCCCGATTGATGCGATGACCCATGGCGGGCGCGCGAAATGCCTGCAACGGCTGATCCGTCTGGATTTTCCATTGCCGCCGACCGTGTCCTTGTCATTTGAAGAGGTTAACCGCATCGCCTCGGGCCATCTGCCCGACATGAACAAGCTGATCTCAAGCCTGGGCGAGGCGCCGCTGATGTCCGTGCGCCCTTCCAGCCAGGATCCCGATTGGGGCGGTCCGCAGGCCATGCTGAATGTCGGCATGAATGACGATCGCCACGCCGAATTGGCCAGCACATTGGGCCAGGATCAGGCAGATCAATTGTATCGGGATTTTGTGCGCCGCTATGCGGTGTCGGTATCGCGCCTGGATGAAGATATCTTTGAGGTCTCGGGCAAAGACGCGGGCGCGGATCTGGCCCGGTTGCTCGCCGCCTACGAAACAGAGACGGAAACCCGGTTCCCCCAGGATCCGGCAGAGCAATTGACGGCCGTTCTGCGCTCGATGTCGCGCGCCTGGAGCGGCACCACCGCGCGGCTGTTGCGCCAGGCCCGTGGCGCGCCCGCGGATGCCGGCTTGGGTCTGGTTGTGCAGCGCATGGCCCTTGGGGTGGGCCTGGGCGAAAGCGGGCAGGGCGTTATCCGGTTCGTCGACATGGACAATGGCGCGCCGAATGTCTTGGGGCGCTACATCCCGCAATCGCTGGGATTCCCGGCGCAGGTGGGTTCGGGCGATGACAACGGTTTGACCCGTGGCACGGGCAACCTGAAAGACAGCCAGCCAGAAATTTTCCAAGAATTACTAAGGCTTGGTGACCTGTCGCGCAACAAGCTGCGCGAAGAAATGCAAATTGAATTCACGTTGGAGAACGGCACGTTGTCCGTTCTCGACGCCATCCGGGTGCAGCGTTCGACCCGGGCCTCGCTGCGGGTAGCCACCGACCTGGCCCGCGACGGCGTCATCACCAAAGGCGAGGCGCTGCTGCGGATCGAGCCGCGTTCCTTGTCGGAATTGCTGCACCCGCAGGTGGACCCGAAAGGCGACCGTGACACGGTTTTGACCGGGCTTGGCGCCAGCCCTGGCGCGGCCGTCGGGCGGATCGTTTTCACCGCCGATGCAGCCCAGCAGGCGGCGGCACGCGGTGAGGCCTCGGTGCTGGTCACCCGTGAGACAACGCCCGATGACATTCGTGGCATGCATGCCGCCAGCGCCGTTCTGACGCAGCGTGGCGGGATGACCAGCCATGCGGCGGTGATCGCGCGTGGATTGGGGCTGCCTTGTATCGTCGGTGCGACGGAAATGAAGATTTCCAAAAAGGCCGACCGCTTTGCCACACCGGATGGGCGCAAGTTTCAGGAAGGTGACATCATCACAATCGATGGCACGTCCGGGACCGTCCTGGCGGGTGCGGCGCAAATGTTGGCGTTGGAGCAGGAAGACGCGCTGCAAACCGTGCTCAGCTGGGCCGATGAGGTGCGCGACATTGGCGTGCGGGCCAATGTGGACAGCCGGGCAGAGGCCATGGTGGCCCGCGCCTTTGGCGCCGAAGGCATTGGTCTGTGCCGGACCGAGCACATGTTTTTTGAAGAAGACCGCCTTGTGGTGATGCGTGAACTGATCTTTTCGGACGAAACCGCAGACCGCGCCGCCGCGCTTGAGCGCCTTTTGCCAATGCAGCGCGCTGATTTTATTGAGCTTTTCAGGGCGATGCCGGGGCATCCGGTTTGCATCCGGCTGTTCGACCCGCCGCTGCATGAGTTCTTGCCCTCTGATCGCGCCGGCATTCAGGATCTGGCCGAAGCCCTGGATTTGCCGATGTCCGATGTCGCGCGCCGGATTTCCGATCTGTCCGAAGTCAACCCGATGCTGGGCATGCGCGGCGTCAGGTTGGGCATCACTGTCCCCGAAATCTATGAAATGCAGGCGCGCGCCATCTTTGAAGCGGCGGTTGCCGTGGCCAAGGACGGTGCGCCGGTGGTGCCCGAAGTGATGATCCCGCTGGTTTCGGCGCGCAAGGAAGTGGAATTGGTTCGAGCCAGCGTTGATGCGGTGGCCGCGGCCGTTCACGCCGAGACTGGCGTGGAATTTGAATATACGCTGGGTGTGATGGTCGAAACACCGCGCGCGGCCCTGCGCGCAGGCCAGATCGCGCCGCATGTCAGTTTCCTGTCATTCGGCACGAATGACCTGACCCAAATGACATATGGTCTGTCACGCGACGACGCAGGGCGTTTCATGAGCGACTATGTCAAACGCGGCGTGTTCAAGGAAGATCCGTTTCATATTCTGGATGAATATGGCGTGGGTGAATTGTTGCTGTTGGGGGCCGAACGCGGCCGCAAGGCCAAGCCGGATCTGCGCGTTTCAATCTGCGGCGAACATGGCGGGAATCCCGAAAGCATCGCCTTTTGCAGAAATGCGGGATTCGACTACGTTTCGTGTTCACCTTTCCGTGTGCCTGTGGCAAAACTGGCTGCAGCGCATCTAGCCCTGCGACAATCTGTTTCCGGTTGAGAAACAACTAAGCCCCTCATTTCGGCATTTTTTCCGATTTCCGGCGGGTTTACAGGATGCCCGTATTGCACTCAACGCATAGCGGGTTCTTGCTGTGCGGCCTCGCTGGGGCTGGACGCGCAGCCCATTTTCCCCTAAACGGCCCCGGATTTGTGTTGGTCACGGCTGACGCAAGCACAAAACTGGAGGGGGCAATGGCACGTCGTTGGCGGTCATTCATGTCTGCATTCGTAGGCGTCTTGTTTGGGTTGAGCATCCCGGCGGCGTCTGAACCTGTCGGCACAGCTGATTTGACATCGGCCCGAGCTGGAGCTGCGCAAGCGCTCGGCCTCGGAACAGACGTCATTTCATCCCTGACGCCACAAGACATCCAAAAGTTTTCCAGAAAGCCCACCAAGAAATCCAGCACGCCCATCTATAGTAATGAGTTTCTGGCCACGGTGCCCTACCAAGAAGGCGGCAAGCAATGGCGTTGCCTGACAGAGGCTCTGTATTTCGAGGCGCGCGGCGAAAGCACGCGCGGCCAATTTGCTGTGGCCGAGGTCATCTTGAACCGCGTCGACAGCGCACGTTTCCCCGACAGCTTGTGTGGCGTGATCAATCAGGGAACGGGCAAGAAATTTCAGTGCCAATTCACCTATACATGCGATGGCCGCGCAGAGCGGATCACCGACCAGGCCTCCTGGCGCCGCCTGGGCAAGGTCGCGCGCCTGATGATGGACGGCGCCCCCCGCAATCTGACCTTTGGGGCAACTTTCTATCACACCACGTCCGTGCGGCCACGATGGGCGCGGGTATTCACCAACACCGCGACAATTGGCGTGCATCGGTTCTACCGCCGGGAAGCAGGCGGCGCCAACAGCTGACAGATTGGCGCTCGCGCATGCCGTTTGCCATCTGGACGTGCCGTATTTGGCATGGGCAGGCGTCGTCCATTGAGCTATTCAAAAGCATGCAAACGACGTGGGTTTGAAATGGGCAGCAAGGATTTGGCCACTGCATTTGATACGCTGGAAGCCCGTGCGGCCAGCCGCGATGTGATGGACCCCCCCGACCGGATCGCCCTGCGCGACCATATTGTCGAGATTGAAATCGGCGCCTTCCAGTCAGAGCGCGGCAAGACCCAGCGCGTCTGTTTTGATGTTGTCGTCGAAGTTGTGGCCCCGGACGCGGCTCAATCCGACGACGTGGATGCCATATTGTCCTATGACACGCTTACCGAAGCCATCGCGTTTGAATTGGCCGCCGAACGGGTGAATTTGCTGGAAACACTGGCCGCACGGATCGCAGAGCGGATCTTGCTGGCCCCCAAGGCGCTGCGTGTTTTCGTTCGGGTCCAAAAACTGGACCGGGGCCCCGGCGCCCTGGGCGTCGAAATCGTACGCGACCGCTTGCGCGCGGTGGCCCATCCGCCACTGTCAGAAGCAAATGCGCCCGGGCTGATCGTGGTGATTGATGAGGCGCGGCTGTCATCTGCGTATCTGGCGGGCTGGATCACGCAGCTTGAGGCGATGCGCCGCCCCCTTGTCATCATGGTGGCGCCGGATTTTGCACAGACCCCGGTAGTCGGCAATGCGGCGGCGCAGCGCCGGGTAGATCTGTTGGCCTATGAACAGGCTGCTTGGGGACTGGCGGCAAAAGACGGGCGCTGCATCGTGATGGACAGCAGAACCGAGTTGGATCATGCCGCCAAGACCGGCGTTGTTGCGGTATGGGCGCCGTCCAAACTGGTGCTGGATGCCGCGACCACGCCGGCCTTTCACATACGCGACCTGTCGCGCTTGGTGCGCTGGTTTCAAAAAGAGATTTCTGCCGTCCATGTCGCGCAGATTGGCGCAACGGCCGTAGGCGACGAAGGGCTGTGTCATGGTGGCGACAAGGCGGTCTTGAACTTCAAGGTCGCGGTGTAAATCGTTGGAAAACAAATACTTCAGACCAATTTTGAATACCGGTAACAAACCTGCCGACGCGCTGGATCTGGCCGGTGGCTGGACCTGGTTTGATCGTGTCGAGGTAATGATCCGAGGTCAGGAAGCGCAGTTCATCGCGGCCTCTGACTTGCACTCTGACATCAAGTCCGCCCTGACCCAACCGCGGCCTGATCTTGCCGGTTTGAGTTTCACTGCTCCACGTGTCCTGGGCATCGTCAATGTCACGCCCGACAGCTTTTCCGACGGTGGGTTGTATGCCGATACCTTTGCGGCAGTCGCACATGCCAAAGCCCTGGTGGATGACGGGGCGGATGCTCTGGACATCGGCGGAGAAAGCACCCGGCCCGGCGCCGTAACGGTGCCCGCCGACCAGGAAGCGGCGCGCGTCATGCCGGTGATCGAACAGCTTTTGGCCGACGGCGTGACCCAATTGTCGGTCGATACACGCAAAGCCAGCGTCGCCCAGGCGGCGCTGTCGGCAGGCGCGCCGCTTGTCAACGATGTATCAGCGCTGGCCTATGATCCGGAAATGGCAAGCACCATTGCCGGCCACCGCGCGGCCGTCTGTTTGATGCACGCACAGGGCTCGCCCGCGGATATGCAGATTGATCCCCAATATCAAGATGTTGTGCTGGACGTGTTCGACGCATTGAGCGCCGCCGTCAACCGTGCCACGACCGCTGGCATTGCCAGGAGCCGCATTCTGGTAGATCCCGGCATCGGCTTTGGCAAGACACTTGAGCACAATCTGGCGCTTTTACGCAATTTGTCGCTGTTTCATGGCCTTGGGTGTCCAATCTTGTTGGGTGCATCACGCAAGCGGTTTATAGGAACGATAGCTCAGGCGGAAAACGCGGCCGATCGTGTCTCTGGATCGATAGCCGTTGCCCTGGCTGGCATTGCGCAAGGTATTCAGGTGGTGCGCGTGCATGATGTGGCAGAGACCGTGCAAGCGATCGCATTATGGTCGGCAGCACATGGAATGAGGCAGTCGGGATGACACGAAAACTATTTGGCACGGATGGCGTGCGTGGGCGGGCCAACACGGCCCCCATGACAGCCGAATTGGCGCTGCGGCTTGGTGCGGCGGCGGGCCGCTATTTCCGGCGCGACGGGTCGGCGGCGCATCGCGTGGTGATCGGCAAGGACACCCGCCTGTCCGGCTATATGTTTGAAAATGCCCTGACCGCCGGATTTGCCTCTACCGGCATGAATGTTTTTTTGTTGGGCCCTTCGCCAACGCCTGCGGTGGGAATGATCACCACCTCAATGCGTGCCGATGTCGGCGTGATGATTTCGGCCAGCCACAACCCGCATCAGGACAACGGCATCAAGTTTTTTGGCCCGGACGGTTTCAAACTGTCCGATGAGGCCGAAGCCGAGATTGAACACATGGTGTTCAACGGGGTCGAGCCAGTGGCCGCCGAAAACATTGGCCGGGCCAAACGAATTGAGGATGGCCGCTATCGCTATATGGAGCGCATCAAGGCCAGCCTGCCGCAGGGTCTGACATTTGCAGGTCTGAAAGTGGTGGTCGATTGTGCCAACGGCGCGTCCTACAAGACTGCGCCCGAGGTGTTGTGGGAACTGGGCGCCGATGTAGTTCCGGTCGGCGTGTCGCCCAATGGCACCAATATCAATTACAAATGTGGCTCGACCGACACACGCCTGGCTGCCGAAACGGTGGTGGCGCATGGCGCGGATCTGGGCATTTGCCTCGACGGTGACGCAGACCGCGTGATGATCATCGATGAAACAGGGCAGGTGGCCGACGGCGACCAGCTCATGGCGCTCTTGGCGCGCCGTTGGTCCGTGGCGGGCAGGTTGCGCGGTGGCGCCCTGGTGGCGACGGTGATGTCGAACCTGGGGCTGGAGCATTATCTGGAAAGCCTGGACCTGCGGTTGGAGCGGACCTCGGTCGGGGATCGCTATGTTGTCGAGCGCATGCGCGACGGCGGGTTCAATCTGGGCGGTGAGCAATCGGGCCATATCGTGATGACCGATCACGCCACGACCGGCGACGGCCTGCTGGCCGGGCTGCAATTCATGGCGGCCATGGTTGAAACCAACAAACCAGCATCGGCGCTGTCCAAAAGCTTTGATGTCGTCCCGCAAAGACTTGAAAATGTTAAATATTCACTTGGGGCAGACCCGCTAACGGAGCCGAATGTCAAAAAGGCGATTGCCGATGCAGAGGCGCGCGTCGTGGGGCGTGGGCGTGTCTTGATCCGGCGCAGCGGCACCGAACCGTTGATACGGGTCATGGCCGAATGTGACGATGAAGCCCTGCTTGGTGCTGTCATCGACCAGATTGCCGGTGAAATCCGCAAATCGGTGGCCTAGAACAATCCGCAGCGACGGCAAATGCGCCCCACCTGCGGGGTAGTGGTGTTTCAATTCACGAATCGCCAGGACCCGGCTAAGATGCTGGCACTTGGATGGTGCTGCCACCGGCGGCCAAATAACACTATTGGAAGATATGGCGCTGATGACTTTGCCAAATCAAATGACTTCAGGTCATTTGCGCCGGAATCGGCTTTTTCTCATCCTCTGGGCTGACGCAGCGTCACATCTGCGCGGATTTTGCCCTGTCTCCTGCACATTTTGGCGCCACATATGTCTGAAATCTTTGCGAGATTGGAAACAGACAAGCTCGGATCACAACAGTTTTGGTGTTATGGGAAACAAGAAGCGATTTGCGTCTGCAACAGCGCCGATTTGGCCTAGTTTGCTGTGAAATTTGATAAGGTATTTTAATGAGTCTCACGTCTAAACGTATTTTGGTGACCGGCGGTGCCGGATTTCTGGGCTCTCACTTGTGCGAACGCTTGTTGGAGCGTGGCCATGACGTGCTGTGCATCGACAATTACTACACCGGGCGTCGGTCCAACGTGGCCCATCTGATGGGCAACGACCGCTTTGAGGTAATGCGCCATGACGTGACTTTCCCGCTTTATGTCGAAGTAGACGAAATCTACAATCTGGCCTGTCCCGCCAGCCCGATCCACTATCAACATGACCCGGTGCAAACCACCAAGACCTCGGTTCACGGCGCGATCAACATGTTGGGGCTGGCCAAACGGCTGGGCGCGAAGATATTGCAGGCCTCGACCTCGGAAGTCTATGGCGACCCGAACGTGCATCCTCAGACCGAAAGCTATTGGGGCAATGTGAACCCGATCGGCATCAGGTCTTGCTATGACGAAGGGAAACGCTGCGCCGAGACCCTGTTTTTCGACTATCATCGCCAACATGATCTGCGCATCAAAGTGGCCCGGATATTCAATACCTATGGGCCGAGAATGCATCCGCAAGACGGGCGCGTGGTATCGAACTTCATCATGCAGGCGCTTGATAACAAAGACATAACGATCTTTGGAGACGGCCAGCAGACCCGCAGCTTTTGCTTTCAATCCGATTTGGTCGAGGGGCTGGTGCGGTTGATGGAAACCGGCGATGGGGTCACAGGCCCGGTCAATCTTGGCAATCCGATTGAAATGACAGTCAAGGCGCTGGCCGAGACGGTGATCGACTTGACCGGTTCGCGTTCGAAACTTGATTACAGGGCCTTGCCGCAGGATGATCCCATTCAGCGACAGCCCGACATACGCAAAGCCAAGGAGCTGCTGGACTGGGCGCCTCAGGTCAAACTGGAAGATGGGCTGAAGGCAACGATCGACTATTTCAGGGCACTTCGTGCCAAGGGTCAGGCGGCCTGAATGTCAGATGCGCCACATACCCGTGCCCGGTTGCCGCGGCCGCGCCTGATGTCACCATTCTTGTGGTGGGTTCTGGCACTGGTTGTGACGCTTAGCGTTGCCGCGATCAACGGTGGCCCGTTGTATTATTTTGACAGCGGCGGCTATCTGGACAACGGCATCAAGGCGCTGGGGCAATTGGGCTTGTGGCAACCCGAAGTCACGCAAACCGGGGCGTCCACCGGCACCGGCGGGGCCGATGATGGCACCGTCAATGGGTCCCGGTCGTTGCTGTATTCGGTGTTGTCGGCAGGCATTTCGGTATTTCTTGGCACCAGCATGATGCCCTTTTTCCACAGCATCCTGCTGTTGGTATCGGTTTTTGTGTTTTTCCGCATTCTCACCCGTGAAGTCAGTGGCTTGCCACAGGTATCTACCATGTCCGGTCTGGCCATTGTGGCGGCAGGCGCGGGGTCATTGCCCTTTTACGTGGCCTATCTGATGCCGGATATCTTTGCCGGCATTCTGATCTTGCTGGCCGCCGTGATGATCGCGGTCCCAAGCCGTTTGACGGTCGTGGAAACATTGTTCTTGCTGGTGGTCGGGGTGGCGGCGGTTCTGGCGCATCCCTCGCACTTGCTTTTGGTGGGCGGGCTGGTCTTTGTGGCGCTGTTGGTCGGGCTTTTGGCGCGCCAACCGGGGTGGTGGCGCGCGGTGGCGTTGCTGGCCGCGATGGCGGGCGGGGGCGTGGCCGAACGCGCGGCGTTCACAGCGGTTGCCGACAAGGCCCTGGACGCCGAGGTGATCTACTATCCGTTCCTGACGGCCCGGTTGATCCAGGACGGTGTCGGCTATGATCAATTGAACGCCGTGTGCCCCAATGACGAAAACCCGACCTGCGCGCTGCACGCCGCCTTGTCATTGTCGGATGATCCGATGCGACTGACGGCCTCCCATATCATTTTCGAAACAGCACCGGGGCTGGGGTCGTTCCGCTTGCTTTCGGCCGAAGACCAGCAAAAGGTGGCCGATGCGCAAGTCGCCTTTGCGGTGGAAACATTGTTGGATCGGCCAATGGGCGTTGTCGGCGCGATCGTCAAGAACACGTTCAGCCAACTTGGGATGAATTCCATCTGGATGACCGTGCCGGATCTCAATGTGGTCCGGGGCTTGCAGCAAATACAGAATATTCCCGATGGCCTGATCCAGGATGGGCGGTTGACCATTGTTGATCGCGGCTGGATCGACACCCTGGACCGGATCCATACGGGCTATTATCTGGCGACTTTTGCCGCGGCGTTCATAATGTTGCTCTGGCCCGGTTTGTTGCCCAAGGAAATCAGGCTGATCGCGGTGGTGGTTGCATTGGGATTGCTGGGCAATGCCTTTATCTGCGGCGCTATATCGCAACCGGCAGACCGCTATGGGGCGCGGGTGATCTGGCTGGTGCCCTTTGTGGCGGCGATCATGTTTGGGTATGTTTTCAACCGGCGCAATCGCGCCGCGGGATGAGTGTTATGAGTGATTTGACGATTTCTGTGATCATGCCGGCCTATAATGCCGCTCATTTGATGGAACGGGTTTTGCCGCCATTGATGACAATGCTGCAAGACGGCGAGATTGAGGAAGTTCTGGTCGTCGATGACCAATCCACCGACACGACCATAGAGGTTGCCAAGAACTTTGGCGCAAAGGTGATGGTAACACCGCAAAACGGTGGCCCCGGCGCGGCGCGCAATCTGGCCTCGCGGCAGGCCGTTGGCGACATCTTGTGGTTTGTGGACAGCGATGTGATTGCCATGCCCGGTGGTCCGGCACTGATCAAGGCAGCTTTCGCCGATGACAAGGTTGGTGCTGCTTTCGGGTCTTATGACGATGCGCCCGAAGGCTCTTGGTTTTCGCGCTACAAGAACCTTTTGCACCGCTTCCATCACCAAAACGCCGGCGCTGAAGCCTCAACCTGGTGGGCGGGATGCGGGGCTATTCGTGCCTCGACTTTTGCCGCCGTGGGGGGATTTGACGTCGAAACCTATCGTGTGCCGTCGATCGAGGACATCGAACTGGGGTATCGTATCAAGGCGGCCGGCGGTGCCATTCGCGTGATCCCGGAATGGCAGGGCAAGCATTTGAAACGCTGGTCGATGAAGAACGCCATATTCACCGATATTTTCCGCCGCGCCTTGCCGTGGTCGCGCCTGATGATCGCGCGCGAAGGTCTGACGAATGAGCTGAACGCCGGCACGTCAGAGCGTATCCGCGCTCTCATTGCAGGCGTTCTGGTCCTGAGCCTGTTTGGCAACATCCTGGGCCTGGTCGGAATAGGCGCAACTCTTCTGGTATTCCTGGTCGCGATCCTGGCAAACTGGAAACTTGCCTCATTTTTCTGGCGCTCAGGCGGGCCTGGGCTGGCGCTGGGCGCAATGGCATATCACCAACTTTATTATCTCTATTCGGCGGCATCTTATGTATGGTGCCTGTTCGAATATCATGTGCTGGGTATCAAGAACCGGCTGCACGTCCCATAGGCCCAACGCGGCCAGAGCAGAATGAAAAGGACAGGAAATGGCACCGAAAACGAAAGCCAGGCCAAAAGCGCGGGCCAAGGTAATTTCCGAACACGAAGGCATGACACTGTCGGTCGTCATCCCCGCCTATAACGAAGAGGGCGCGGTCAAGACGACTGTCGAGGATGTGCGCAAGTCGCTCGATCCGATCGGCATCGAATATGAGATCATCGTGGTCGATGACGGCTCGTCCGATGGCACATTGCAAGAGGCCCGCGATACCGGGGCCACGGTGCATTTCAACCAGGTCAATTCGGGCTATGGCGCGACGCTGAAACGCGGCGTGAAAGCCGCGCAATATGAATATGTCGCGATTCTGGACGCCGACGGCACTTATCCGGCGCGCTATTTGCCCGACATGCTGCACATGTGTCGAGAGCAGGATATGGTCGTTGGTGACCGCGGGTCAGCAATGAAGAACGTCCCATTCTTGCGCAAACCCGCCAAGAAATTTCTGTTCGCCTTTGCCTCATTCCTGGCCGAGCGCAAGATCCCCGATCTCAATTCGGGTCTGCGGGTGTTTCGCAAGGCAGAGCTGATCCCCTTCTTGCCGCTGTTGCCGCAAAACTTCAGCTTTACCACCACCATCACCCTGTGCATGGCGGCCAATGGCAAACGGTTTATTTACACCCCGATTGAATATGGCAAGCGGGTGGGTAAATCCAAGATCAAACCCATTGATTTCATTAACTTTATTATCCTGATCTTGCGCATATCGACGCTGTTCAATCCGCTGCGCGTGTTCATCCCGCTGGGCCTTGCCTTCATGGCTCTGGGGCTGGTGAAACTGGTCTACGATATCTTCATCGGCAATCTGTCGGAAAGCGCCATCTTTGCATTTCTTGCGGCCATCATGATCTGGTCGCTCGGTCTGATCGCCGACATGATTTCCCGGCTGCATCTGAGGCCCTGAACTTGGCACCAAACCCCAAATCCCCATTGCGCGGCTGGATCATCCGCGCGGCTGGCTCGGCAATTCTGCTGGGGCTGTTGTTTTGGTGGTTGCCGCTTGATCAGGTTCTGGCTGGATTTGCGCGCGTGCCCATCGGGTTGTGGCTGGGCGTTTGGGTCCTGTTCATGGCAGGTCACGCATTGGCGGCGGCCAAATGGTGGGCCTTGCTGGACCGTGGATTTGCCTATGGCGCCGCTCTGCGCGCGCATTTTGCCGGATTGGCCGCCAATCTGTGCCTTCCGGGCGCCGCCGGGGGTGATGTGGTGCGGGCAGGGGCCGCGCAAATGGCGCTGAAAGACGGGGCCAAGGTGATTTCGGGATCGTTGACAGATCGTTTGATCGACATGTTGGCGCTGGCAGTTCTGGCGGGCGCAGGCGCGTTGGGGCTGGCGGCTGGCGGCTCTTGGGGCGCGCTGAGCATGCAGGTTCTGGGGGTCATGGCCGCCGCTTTGGCCGGTGTCATCTGGATCGTCCCGCGGCTGGTGCCATGGGTTTGGGGAAAATGGCCGGGCCTGCCGGCACGTAGCCTTGCGCTGAAGACGGCCGCGGATTTTGCGGCATTGGGCCGGCGCCCTGGGTTGTTGCTGGGCACTTTGGCGTTGTCCACAGCCATTCAGGCGCTGTTCGTGGTTCTGGCGATGTGGTTGGGCGTGGCCGTGGGTGTGCAAATGCCCCCCGCCGCCTGGTTTTTCGCCTGGCCCCTGGCCAAATTACTGGCTGTTTTACCGGTGTCACTGAACGGATTGGGCCTGCGCGAGGCCACTCTGGCCGGACTGATGGTGCCATTGGGGGCGGCGGGCGCTGATGTGGTGGCCGCGGGGCTGGTCTGGCAGGCCATCTTGTTTGCCACCGGTGGGCTTGGGGCATTGGTATTGGCGCTATCGGGATTTCGTATACGGCCAGCAAAAGCCGTTGAGTAAAGGGTATTTGAGACGATGAACACGACGAAAAAAACCACAATCAAAGTGCTTGGCGCTGGCCCGGCCGGGGTCGCGGCGGCCTATGCGTTGACCCGCAAAGGTGGGGCAGAGGTTGACGTCATTGAGCGCGCACCGGTTTCGGGCGGCAATTCGGCCAGTTTCAAGATCGAGGACATCTGGTGCGATTACGGATCGCACCGATTTCATCCTGCAGCCGATCCAAACGTGCTGGCGGATGTGAAATCATTGTTGGGCGACGACCTGTTGGTGCGCCCGCGCCACGGCCGGATACGGATGGGCGGCAAGTGGATCCACTTCCCGCTCAAGCCCCATGACGCGCTATTGCGCCTGCCCAAGCCCTTTGCCGCGCGCTTGTTGCTGGATATGCTGACCAAGCCTTTCAAACGCAAATCCGATGGGCCGCGCACTTTTGAGACCGTCTTGTATGACGGGCTTGGCAAGACCATTTCCGAGAATTTCTACTTTCCGTATGTGCGCAAACTATGGGGGCTGGCGCCTGAAAAGCTGGCGGTGAAACTGGCTGAGCGTCGCGTTGGTTCAGGCTCGGTCGGCAAGATCATCGGCAAGATGCTCAAGATGTTGCCCGGTCTGGGCGATGAGATGACAGGCAAGTTCTATTACCCCCGAAAGGGCTTTGGCCAGATCACCGAGGCGATGCGCCACAGCGCCGAAACCGGCGGGGCGGCCTTTCACATGGGTCGGGAAATCACCGCGATCGAACGCGATGGCAACCGGGTTGTCGCCCTGCGTCATATGCAGGACGGCACGGAATTGCGCGAGGAAACGGACCAGATCCTGTCGACCATCCCGCTGACCATCTTGACCCGCCTGATGGACCCACCGCCACCGCCCGAAGTGACGGAAGCAGTTGAAAACATTCGTTTTCGCGGCATGATCCTGGTGTATCTGATCCTTGAGACGGACCAGTTCACCGAATATGACGCGCATTATTTCCCCGAATTGTCGATCCCGATCAGCCGGATGTCGGAGCCCAAGAATTACAACGCCTCGACCGAGCCGCGCGGTGTCACAATCTTGTGCGCCGAATTGCCCTGCGATCCGGGTGAAAAATGGTGGGACATGTCCGACGAAGAACTGGGCACGGAATTCTGCCGCTGGTTGGGCGAGTTGGGTCTGCCCGTGACATGCCCGGTCAGGCGCACAGAAACCCGCCGCATCGCCCATGCGTATCCGGTCTATGACCTTGACTACGAAGAGAAATTCAACACCGTCGATCAGTGGCTATTGGGCCTGGACGGGCTATTGGTCTTTGGCCGACAGGGCCTGTTTGCGCATGACAATACCCACCATGCCTTTGCCATGGCCTATGGTGCGGTCGATTGCCTGGGCGCCGATGGGCATATCGACCCGGCGAGATGGGCTGCCTATCGCGACGAATTTGCGCATCATACGGTCGAGGATTGATGCCCCGATGACGCCGCGCATCGACATATTGATGTATCACTCGATCTCGGAAAATCCGGGGCCAACCAACATCGCGCCTGATGTCTTTGCCAGCCAGATCAAGGCGTTGGCGGCCAGCGGCTTGCCCGTATTGCGCATGGACGACATGGTTGCGCAGCGCGCTCAAGGCACATTGCCCCCGCGTTCGGTCGTCATCACATTTGACGACGGATTTCAGGATTTCGCCGACACCGCCTGGCCAATCCTGTCAGCCCATGGTTTGCCGGCGATCAATTACCTTCCCACCCAGTTTCTGGGCGGTTGGGGCGCATTTGACCCCGCAGGCGGCAAACGCGCTGTCATGACAATGCAGAGCGCCAAGGCCCTGTGCGCAGATGGTGCGGATATGGGCTGTCATACGGTCAGCCATGCCGATCTGACGACACTTGACGCGCGCGAACTTGCCCATGAGCTCGATCACTCCAGAACTGTCCTGCAAGACGGGCTGGACCGGGAAATTGACCACATCGCCCCGCCTTTTGGCGCGGTAAATCGAGCGGTGAATGCAGAAATAGCCAAACGATTTCAGACCTCAGTGACAACGCAACTCCGCCCTGCGAAGGCCGGCGATCCTTTGACCGCCCTGCCGCGCATCGAGATGTTCTATTTTGGCCAGGCCCGGCATTGGCAGGGCTTTCTGGACGGCAATATGGGCTATCTGCAGATGCGCAAACTGGTGCGCAGGATCGGCAGGCTACGCCACGTCGCAAGAAGGTAAAGCGATGCCAATCCCTGCTTTGCCTTTGGATTGTCCACCCACTAGGGTCAAAACCGGTCCGGATGGGTCAATTTTCTCGCCCCCGGGCCGCGCGATGCACTATGTAGAGCACGTTGAAAAAAGACGTGATTTGAAGCTTGACGGGGCGCATTTGGGCCCACAATTCGCAGGATTGTAGCGATGAAATGTGTGATTTTGGCCGGCGGTTTCGGCACACGGCTGGCAGAAGAGACCGTAAACATCCCAAAACCCATGGTCGAAATCGGCGGCAAGCCGATATTGTGGCA
>Ga0316205_10002710_pt1 | contig 17906 bp, 18 predicted proteins | sample 3monthpyrite_MG_FD_204941 | JGI IMG/M metagenome (GOLD analysis project Ga0316205, IMG submission 204941) | Microbial mat bacterial communities from mineral coupon in-situ incubated in ocean water Damariscotta River, Maine, United States -... | ecosystem: Environmental > Aquatic > Marine >... | reverse complement strand
AAAATTGGGACAGCACAGGAACAGGAAGCTTCATTGATGCAACCGCATGGCAAGGAATTGGATCTGGTTGGTATTTCTTCACTGTTTCGGATGACGTATGTACTGAGTCTGACAGTGTCTTTGTTGAAATGAACAACCCTCCAATGGCTTCTGTAACAGCAACGCCAGATAATGGTTGTAACCCAGTTGGCGTTACACTTTCTAACGATAGCCAAAACGCAAACGAATATTATTGGGACTTTGGAAATGGAAACACTATAAGTGTTAGTGACATGGGAAGTCAAAGTCAGGTTTACAGTCAGTCTTCGGTTGTAATGTTGATTGCTTATTCTGACCCAACATGTGCGGATACAGCATACGTAAACATCTCAGTTACTCCTTGTGGATGTACTGACCCAGATGCTGACAACTATGATCCTTCGGCTACGTTCGATGATGGAAGTTGTACGTACCCAATTCCAGTTGTTACACCGCCAAATGTGTTTACGCCAAACAACGATGGAGATAACGATGTTTATTTCTTACAAACAAAGAATGTTGTGACTTTAGAATTCACAGTCCTTAACCGATGGGGCAATGTAATGTATGATCAAACGATCGACCTTACACTTGGATTCCTTGAACTAGGATGGAATGGAACCACGCCTAGTGGAACTGAAGCAGAAGAAGGAACGTATTTTTATAAATATGTTGCAACAGGAATCAACGGCGATCAGGTTGATGGTCATGGATTCATTCAACTCGTGAGAGATTAATATTTCCTAATACACTATGGAAGAGCGCTTGTCATTTGACAGGCGCTTTTTTTGTTCACTTTTCTTTCGCTACATTTTACTAAACGAATAAGACCTTTTCCTCTTTACTAAGAGATTTTAACACTTGCAGCCCGCTTAACTGTTATATTTGTAATTCGATGCTTTCCATTAAAGAAATAATGAATCCTGTCACTTCAGAAATGAAGGAATTTGAAATCCGATTTCGTCGTAGTATGAAGTCGAAAGTTCCTATGCTGGATAAGGTAACACACTACATTATTCGAAGAAAAGGAAAACAGATGCGCCCCATGTTTATTTTCCTTACCGCAAAAATGCTTGGCAAGGTGAATGACAAGACATACGACGCTGCAACTCTAGTAGAACTCTTACACACAGCCTCACTCGTCCACGATGATGTGGTAGATGATGCCAACGAACGCAGAGGTTTCTTTTCAGTAAACGCACTTTGGAAAAACAAAATCGCGGTGTTGGTAGGTGATTACATGCTTGCAAAGGTTCTTCTTTTGTCAATTGAAAACAACAATCCACACTTGCTGGAAGTCGTTGCCCGAGCAGTGAAGGAAATGTCAGAAGGAGAACTCCTTCAAATTGAAAAAGCACGAAAGCTTGACATTACTGAAGAAATCTATTTTGACGTTATTCGTCAAAAAACAGCCTCGTTAATTTCCACATGTTGCGAAGCGGGAGCGCTAAGTGTAGATCGAGATGATCAGGCAGAAAATATGCGCCTCTTTGGAGAATACATTGGTATTGCCTTTCAACTTAAAGATGATATTTTTGATTACGGCGAGCCAGGAGATATTGGTAAACCAACTGGTTTGGATATTCGCGAACGTAAAATGACTCTTCCACTTATCTATGTGATTAATAACGGTCCAGATGATGTGAAAAAGGAGTTGATCAACATCGTCAAAAACCACAACGAGAACCCACAAAAGGTAAAACGAGCTGTAGGGTTAGTTATTGAACACGGTGGAATTGACTACGCGCATAAAAAAATGCTTGAGTACAAGGAAAAAGCACTCGAATTAATAAAAGACATCCCAGACTCTGAAGCCAAACAGGCGGTTATGGGACTGGTAGAATACACAACAACACGAAAAAAATAATATGCGACGCATTCTATATATTAGCTTTTGTATGGCTTTGATAGCCTGTGAAGACCCGAAAACAGAAACGAATCCTACCGATTCTGCAAGCACCATTGAAAAAGTGGAAGATGTCGTTGCCGACAAGTCAGACCTAGTGGTAGTAGAAGGAAACATATTCACAGAGTATTATCCTGGGAAGAAAGCAATAAAGTTTCAAGGACCTCAAGATAATGAGGAAAGACGCCACGGAAAATGGTTGTTCTTTTCGGAAGATGGCGTTGAACTTTCTATGACAGTGTACCATCATGGAAAAAAGCACGGACACTCAATTGTGAAATATCCAAATGGTCAACTGCGCTACGTTGGTGAGTATGCTAACGACAAGCAAATTGGGATTTGGAAGACCTATGACACAGAGGGTAAATTGGGTGAAGAAAAAGACTATGGTGACGCAGAGGAGTAATGGCAATAATTCCTCCACATATTGTTGATGACATCATGCAAGCTTCCCGTATCGAGGAGGTTATTGGCGAATTCGTTCAACTGAAACGTGCAGGGTCTAACCTCAAAGGACTAAGTCCATTCACAGATGAGAAGACTCCTTCGTTCGTGGTTTCTCCTGCCAAACAAATCTTTAAATGTTTCTCAACAGGAAAAGGTGGAACGGTTGTGTCATTTCTCATGGAAAAAGAACATTATTCCTATCCAGAAGCCCTTCGCTGGCTTGCTGATAAATACGGTGTTCCAATTCCAGAAGATAAACCTGCCACACCAGAGGAGCTTGCTGCAATATCTGAGCGTGAAAGTTTGCACATTATCAATGAGTTTGCGCGAGATCATTTTGCATCCAATTTGCATAATTCCGATGAAGGAAAAAAAATTGGACTCTCCTATTTTACCGAGCGTGGATTTCGCCCTGAGATAATCGAACAATTCCAGCTAGGGTACGGCATCAATAAAAGTGATGACTTCACAAAAGCAGCGCTGGAAAAAGGATACAAATTAGAGTTCCTTGAAAAAGTGGGTTTAACGAAGACCAAAGACGATCGAAGTTTTGATTTTTTTCGAGGACGGGTTATGTTCCCCATCCACAGTGTTTCAGGGCGCGTGCTTGGCTTCGGTGGAAGAACCCTTTTCACAGATAAAAAAATTGCGAAGTACTTTAATTCTCCTGAAAGTATCATCTACAACAAAAGCGAAATTCTTTACGGACTTCACTTCGCCAAAGGAGATATTATTAAATATGACGAGTGTTATCTGTGTGAAGGATATACGGACGTCATCAGCATGTATCAGTCAGGAATCAAAAATGTTGTTTCATCTTCAGGAACCTCATTAACCAAAGAACAGATCCGGCTTGTTAAGCGCTACACAAAAAATATTACAATTCTTTACGATGGAGATGCGGCAGGAATCAAAGCCTCTTTTAGAGGGATTGACCTAATTCTGGAAGAGGGATTGAACGTGAAAGTTGTTCTATTTCCAGATGGCGAAGATCCTGATTCATTTGCCAAGAAATCGAGTACGACTGAACTGGAGGAGTATATCTCCGAACACATGCAGGATTTCATCTCTTTCAAAGTTGACCTATTACTGGAAACTGGAGGAAATGATCCAATCAAGCGCGCTGAATTAATCAAGGACATTTCACACAGCGTTTCCCTGATTCCAGACCAAATTACCCGAAGTGTTTTTGTGCCAGAAGTCGCAAAACGTTTCAATATCAAGGAAGAAGTTATTTGGAGTGAGGTGAATAAAGAGCGCACCAATGCCTCTGCCAAAGAACATCAAAGCTCTCTGAGAAAGCGGAATTTTACAGAGACTCCACCAACTGAGGATCCTTATGCGCTAGAACCGAATCCATTTGAAGAGTCATCAGCAGGCGAACCAACTGTCGTATTAGATGATCCAAATGAACACGATTTAATGCGAATACTCGTTCTTTATGGTCCTCTAGCGGTATTAATTGAACAATTGGATGAAAAGGGTGAAAAACAAACTACTGAAACAAGTGTAGCGGAACTGATCTGTCATGAATTGACCATAGATGAGTTAGTATTCGACCATCTCGTCTTCAATAAAATGCATCAAATCATTGTCAACGCGCTTAGCGAAAATACATTCCTGAAATCCAGTTATTTCAAACGACAAGACGATCAGGATATCATCCAATTTGTTACCGAAATTGAAATGAATCAGCATGAACTGAGTCACAATTGGATCACCCGCCATAAGATTTATACCAATTCTGAAAAAGACAAGCTTCATGTCGCCGTTATGGGGTCCATTTATGCCTTCAAATCTTCGAAAGTAGAGAAAAGAATCCGCGAAATTCAAGCCGTTCTTACAGAAAAAGCAAGTGACATAGGAGACGAAGAACTGCTGGATTTGCTTTCCGAACAAGTGTCACTCGAACAGGTAAAGCGAATTATTTCAGAAAAATTGGGTCGAATTGTAATCCGTTAATCTTTAAGCAACCGTTTATACTGCTGAATGGTGTTTTCCAAACCAAAGTACAATGCATCTGAAATCAGTGCGTGCCCAATCGATACTTCCAATAAGCCTGGAATGTTCTGTTTGAAATAGCGTAAATTATCCAAACTTAAATCATGTCCAGCATTTATTCCCAAACCATATTCCATTGCCAATCGCGCAGCTTCAGCATAAGGTTTGATCGCCATTGCTGGATCGTTCGGATAATCAGCGGCAAAAGGCCCCGTGTATAATTCAATTCGATCAACACCACATTTTGCAGCGTACTCTATACTCTTCAAGTCGGTATCAACAAAGATAGATGATCGAATCCCTTTTTTCTTTAATTCTGCTGCCAGTTCAGTCAACAAGCCTTGGTGCTCCCGCGTATTCCAACCAGCATTTGAAGTCAATACCCCTGGCGGATCCGGAACCAAGGTAGCCTGCGCTGGTCGTACCTCATCAATTAATTCCATGAAACGTTCATTCGGATACCCTTCAATATTGAATTCAGTAGTCAGCACTGGAGCTAAATCCAAAACATCCTGTTGTGTAATATGACGTTCATCTGGGCGCGGATGAACTGTAATGCCATCAGCACCAAATCGTTCACAATCAAGGGCAACTTTCACGACATTCGGTGTATCTTCTCCCCTTGCATTTCGCAGGGTCGCGATCTTGTTTACATTGACACTTAGCTTTGTCATTCCGCAGTACAATTTTTGTGTTTGTAAAAGTAAGAACTTACTAAGTATTATACTACATTAGCGATTACAATGAGAGCAATTGATTTGATAACGGACGAAATACCTCCATTAATGCATACAGACACCGGAGAGAAGGCCTTAAATTGGATGGAAGAATTTAAGGTTTCACACCTTCCTGTGCTTAAAGACGGTAATTTTGTCGGGATCATTTCAGAGTCGGATATCCTTGACAAAATGGAGATGGAGAAGACCCTCGATGAACTATTTCAGCACTTGCCAAGAGTATATGCGCTCGGAACAGACCATATTTATCAAGTCCTCTCCAAAATCGCAGAAGCCAAGCTATCCGTTATTCCTATTCTGGATGAGAAGGAAAAGTACATTGGATGTACAACAGTTCAACATTTGATGTCGCTTATCGCGAATACTGGAAGCATTAAGGAAAATGGAGGTATTTTGGTGCTTGAAGTAGCGAGTGCTGATTACTCCATGGCACAAATTGGGCAGATTGTCGAAAGTAATGATGCCAAGATTCTAAGCTCTTACATCATGAGTTCTACGGACTCAACAACCATAGAGGTTACGCTCAAAATAAACAAAATAGACCTGGACAGAATAATTCGCACTTTTGAGCGGTATGATTATGTTATAAAGGCGTCCTTTCAAAAAAGCAACTACAATGACGATATGCAGTTTCGCTATGATGCACTTATGAACTATTTGAATCTGTAAGTAAAATGAATGTTGCAGTCTTTGGCCGAAAGGTCACCAAGCAAAATGCAGAATACTATAGGGAATTCTTGGCAATTCTAAAAGATTTTGGCTGGAATCCAGTGGTTGAAGAAAACCTAAAGACCTTATTGGTTAAAAAAATTGGCTTATCTGAACATACTGATCAGTTCTCTTCTCACGCCGACTTTAAAACAGGTATTGATCTTAGTTTTAGTATAGGTGGTGATGGTACCTTCATGCAAAATGTGAAATTTGTTCGAGATTCAGGTGTTCCAATTCTGGGTATTAACACAGGACGATTGGGGTTTCTCGCCAACATTTCCAAAGATGATCTTCAAGGTGCGATGGAATTGGTTCGAAAAAAGGAGTTCGTTCACCAAAAACGGTCGCTTATCCGTGTTGAGACAGAAGAGAATCATTTCGGTTCCGACAACATCGCTTTGAATGAAGTTACACTGCAGAAGAAAGATTCTTCATCCATGATTACAGTTCATGCATCTTTAGAAGGGAAATACCTCAATTCTTATTGGGCAGACGGACTAATAGTCGCTACCCCATCAGGATCTACAGCCTACAGTTTAAGTTGTGGTGGCCCAATTATCACACCTGGATGCCAGGTACATATCTTAACACCGATTGCTCCTCACAATCTTAACGTAAGACCAATGGTTGTGCCTGATCACATGCCAATTAAGTTAAGTATCGAAGGGCGAAACAGAACCTATTTAATCAGTTTGGACGGACATTCAATGAGCATTCGTCAACAAGAAGAGGTGACAATCCATAAGGCTGATTATATGGTTAATGTCATTAAGTTTGAGGACAACAATTTCCTTGATACAATTCGCAACAAAATGCTTTGGGGAATCGACAAACGAAATTAGATTTTACAAGAATTAACATTCGGCAGGACTTTTGCTTCCTTCGATTTCGGATTTAATCCATACTTTTAACGTTTAAAACAAAAATTATGATGAAAATACTTTTGACTATACTATCTCTTGCACTTGTAAGCACATCTTTTGCAGGGAAGGGAGAAAAGGAAAAAAAGCCTAAGAAACCTAAGTTAGAAAAAGGGATGTACGCTGAGTTTACGACAACAAAGGGCGTGATTTTGATTAAACTGGAATTTGAGAAAACACCGATGACAGTTGCCAATTTCGTTGGATTGATTGAAGGTGATTTTGTAGTTGAAGATACAATTGAATATACTGAGCCTTTCTACGACGGATTGACTTTCCACCGTGTGATCGCTGACTTTATGATTCAAGGTGGAGATCCTGATGGAAATGGTTCAGGTGGACCAAAACATCGATTTATTGATGAATTTGATCCGTCACTAAAGCACTCAGGTCCTGGTATATTGTCAATGGCGAATTCAGGTCCAAACACAAACGGAAGTCAGTTCTTCATCACGCACAAGGCTACTCCTTGGTTAGATGGAAAACACACTGTTTTTGGGAGTGTTATTTTTGGACAAGACGTTGTAAATGCAATTGAGCAGGGAGATGAAATCACGAAAGCGCGTGTCATCCGTAAAGGAAAGGTTGCAAAAAAATGGAAAGCTTCAGAAAATTATGCTGCCGTGATGGACAAAATAAGAGCTGAAGAAGCTGCCGAAAAAGCGAAATTCGAAAAAATAGCAGCAATGTCTGAAGAAGAATACAGCGATTTCATGTATGTTGAGGTTCTTAAGACTTATCCTACAGCAAAGAAGTCAGCTTCAGGTCTGGTATACATTATCAACGAGCCGGGAACAGGTAACAAAGCAAGCAAGGGAGCAGGACTATCTGTTCACTACACAGGAACTTTCAGAAAGAGTGGAAAGAAATTTGATTCTTCACGTGACAGAGGACAGCCAATGAGCTTTAAGTACCTAGAGCAACGCATGGTTCCAGGATTTGAAGAAGGTTTGGGAATGCTCGCTAAAGGTGGAAAAGCAATCTTGATCATTCCTTACTATGCAGCGTATGGTGCGCAAGGTCGTCCAGGTGCAATTCCTCCGTATTCTGACTTGGTGTTCGATATCGAGATCGTTGACTTGACAGCTCCATCTATCACGCCACAGCAACATGATCACAATGACCACGACGGTCACGATCATAATCACTAGAAATAAAAGAAGTTAATAGAACCCGACTGAGCGATGCGACGTCGGGTTTTTTAATGCCCTGGAAAACAGTTTTGGTACTTTCCTAAACGAATGGTGACCATCGCACCTGCAAACATGTACCAATCTTTTGTTGCACCGTTACCACGCTTTCCATAGCGCGAACCTGACCGATTTGAAAGCTCTGCTGCCAATGGTCCATTTTCGATGGCTAAGACGTCTGGGTCTACATATGCATCGGAACCAACATCATCAAGGTAATCTGTAAACGTCTTACGAATCCCGATTTCAAAATTTAACCCTACGCGATCACCTAAGGATAGTTTGGCACCAACACCTAGCGGAATACTTATTTGTGTAAGCGAATAATGCTTTTTTGAACTCAAGGAACTTCCTTGTCCCTCCGTTCCCAGCGGACGCAATTCAACCTCTTTTCCGTCATACATTGTTTTCGGATTCATTCGAAAAACAGCTATTTCAGCAAGAATATATGCAGTTCCCTTATACCTCTCATGCCCCAGTTGAAATGGAAAATAATTAAATTCTACACCCGCTCCCAACTCAAAAATATCAGAATAGAAACTCAAATTTCGATCTTGGTTCAGGACTTCAGTGGATTTGGCGTCATTAGCACTCACCCTTCCATAAGTCAAGTTTGCACGGACACTGAAACGTGGATTTACATTGTAACGATAAAGGATTCCGCCTGCTAAATGTGTTTCTCTAAAAGGAATAAACTGGTTCAAATCACCCAAATATGTCGAACCTCCAATCAAGAAACCAATCTCTGATCGTGAGGCCGCAGTATGGAACTGCCCAAATGCACTCAGTGTACACCAGAAAAACAATATGGATAAGCCTGTTTTCATCTATTCATGCGTAAAACGCGAAAATACCAAGAAAATTGTGGAAAAAGCTGCCACCGCCAAAATTTAACGGCAGCCTTAATTTAAAAATTTATAAGAATCTAGGCGATTTCACCGTTCTGTAACGCTTCATTGTGATATTGGCGTTCTTCGGATACCTGACGGTATAACCTATTTCTTTGCCTTGAACTACACCAGAAGAAACCTTCAGATTCCATTCCACCTCACCCGTCAATTCGTCCTGAACGCCATTAGACAGCTCATCTACCAATACCGTGATGTCATTGCTTTGTGAAATCGGAACTTGATCGTAAACAGCAATTTTTATCGGCATAGAACGGTTGTTGCGAATTGCAATTTCATATAAATAAGATTCCTTTTTCGTGTTCCCCATAACGCGCTTTGTACTCATCTCTTTCTTTAGTTTTCGCATCACCGTAACCTTATCATCTCTACCGAAAGACAAGCTTAAAGTATCCGATACATTGCGGGTGTCAATGTGCGACATCCCAACATATTGTCCCCCAAAGTACACGTTTGTTGGTCCTGGAATCAACTCCAACTCTTGCCAATTTGCAATATGAGCAAGCAAAAATGCGGCTCTATCCAACTTTGGAACAGTGACATGGGAGAACGTTGCATCAAGGTTCATATCCTTCACATCAACCATGTATGGCTTCGCATCAGACGGGCATGAAAAGGTATTCTTAATTTCAAATTCTGTCGTTAATTCAGAAATTTCAATATTCATCATCTGAACATTCTGATTTCCAACATTTCGCTGCTGCATCAATTTGAAATTATTGTCATCAAACTGGCTCTTTGATTCACTCAACTCACCTTCAATATAATAATTGTCATAAGCACGCGTATTCGCCATATTAATGTTTGAGATCGCTTGTTGACGGAAGTCAGCATCATTGTTTTGAGGTGCATAATAACTCTTCCCTGATTTCTTTTGCCCTTCGTAATGAGTCAAATACCATGGAGAAAGTTCAGGGTGAGAAGCGGATAAATTTGGATCTGCTGTAGAAAGTGTTAGTGCGACATCCTTCCAGTCATTTCCCGTATTGTTGTACACCTGCGCTTTATATTTTAAATTAATTTGTTCATTTATGTCTGTAGCCGACAAATCATACGTTGCTGCCCAACCGCAATCAGAAACCAAATACTTCAACGAACATCCCATTGAAGTAGCAATTTCTGAATCCAACAATACGATTACCTGATTACTGCGTTGGTTCTCGTTATAATTCAGCTCAACCAATTGATAGCGCGTGTCTTCAATCTGTCCTTTTAATTCCTGGCGTTTCTTTTTGAGTTTCGTAATCGCTTGGTTAACCTTTAAAGTTCGCTCTCTGTAAAAATCAGCGGCTTCACGAATTTGCGCGACAGTCAAGTTTTGATCCTTTCCGCCCAAATCACGGTTGGTATTAAGCACAGCTTGTTCTGCGAAATAAGAATCTAAAATATCATTCACATTCTGCTCTTCATCTTTCAAACTTTCCAGAGAATCTTTCAGAACCGAAATCCTTGGGTTAAATTCCTCTGCAGCCAAAAAGTCCATTTCCGTTGACACAGAAACAAGTTTATAAGCACCTTCACCCTTAAATTGGATGGATTGCGGATCAGCATAGGCTGAAATTCCAGAAAAAATAAGTTTGTTGCGACCCTTTGTCAATTTAAGATCTTGTTGGTGAGTCATCTGCCCCGCTGTGAGGTACAGCTTCACCTGATCGATATTTGTTTTTATTACCTGATTGTTGATTTGTTGCGATAACCCAACAAACGGAAGCAAAAGGAATAGAAAGCTAATTTTTTTCATATCTATAGTTAATTGTTAGCACCTGCGTGCGGATTTTCTAAGCTTAGTTGTCAATTTAAAATGATGGTGCGGATACCGTTCTGAATCGCTTCATGGTAACTTTTGCATTCTTCGGATACTTTACCGTATAACCGATCTCCTTGCCTTCCACGTCTCCAGAAGGAATGCTAAGGTTCCATACAACCTCACCTGTAAGTTCATCCTGTGTTCCTTCTGAAATCTCATCAACAAAAACAGTTATATCGTTACTTTGAGAAATTGGAACCTGATCGTACACTTCAATTTTTATCGGAACAGATCGGTTGTTTCGAACGGCAATCTCATACAAATACGATTCTTTCTTTGTATTTCCGGTAACGCGTTTGGTACTCATCTCTTTCTTCAACTTCCGCATGACAATGACCTTATCGTCTCTTCCAAATGACAGGCTTAAGGTGTCAGAAACATTCCGCGTGTCAATGCGCGACATTCCCACATACTGACCTCCAAAATACACGTGCGTTGGCCCTGGAATCAAATCCAAATCTTGCCAATCAGCTATGTGTGCAAGCAGGAATGCTGCTCTATCGAGTTTGGGAACCGTGATGTGCGAGAATGTTGCATCCAGATTCATATCCTTTACATCTACCATGTACGGTTTCGCATCTGACGGACATGAAAACGCACTCTTAATTTCAAATTCAGTCGTTAACTCAGAAATTTCAATGTTCATCATTTGGACATTTTGATTTCCAACGTTCTGTCCTTGCCTTAGCTTAAATGTATTGTCCTCCAATTGAACTTCATTTTCGAGCTCATCTCCGCCAATATAGTAGTTGTCATACGCCCGTTCATTTGCCTTGTTTATATTTTGAACAGCCTCTTGACGGAAATCTTTCTTCTCCCGATTAGAAGAATAAAATCCTCCAGTCACAGTTATCTGAGGTGCGTAATGCGATAAATACCATGGTGATAATTCAGGGTGCGAGGCAGACAGGTTTGGATCTGCAGTAGACAGCGTCAAGGCTACGTCCTTCCATGCATTTCCGGTGTTGTTGTACACCTGTGCTTTGTATTTCAAATTAATTTGCTGGTTCAAATCTATCGCCGATAAATCATACGTAGCAGCCCAACCACAATCAGAAACTAGGTACTTCAGCGTACTGCTCATCGTCATGCTCGTCTCACAATCCAATAATACGATTACCTGATTACTCCGCTGATTCTCGTTATAATTTAGCTCAACCAATTGGAAGCGGGTATCTTCAATATGCGCTTTCAGCTTTCTACGTTTTTTCTTGAGTTTTGTAATCGCACGATTGACTTCAAGTGTACGCGCTCTATAAAAATCAGCAGCTTCACGAATTTGGGTTACGGTCAAACTCTCATTATTTCCTCCCAAATCGCGGTTTGTATTCAATACCGCCTGTTCAGCAAAATAGGCATCCAAATTATCACTTACACTTTGCTGCTCATCGTTCAAACTCTCCAGAGAATCCTTCAAAACAGAAATACGCGGGTTAAACTCTTCTGCAGCCAAAAAATCCATTTCGGTGGATACAGAAACTAGTTTGTAATCCTTTTCTCCTTTAAATTGAATTGATTGAGGGTCTGCATACGCTGAAATCCCTGAGAAAATCAATCGATTACGTCCTTTGGATAACTTTAAATCCTGCTCGTGTGTCATTTGCCCAGCAGTGAGATACAATTTTACCTTATCAATATTTGTCTTAAGATCTTGATCATTAATCTCCTGTGATTGCCCGAAAAATGGAAGTAAAATGAATAGTAAGTAGCGCTTTTTCATTGTTTTTTATTTATGATACAGTTGAGCTTGAAATTCGTTCGATGTTAATTTATTAACACTATTTGCTATTATTAACCATATGTTTATTTATTTAGATTCATATCTTTGCGTTCAATTTTTTATCTATGAACACTACTGAGCTTCTTAACATTGCTGAAACTTTCGGAACACCAACGTATGTTTACGATTCTGATATCATTACACAACAATATAGGAAGTTACGAAATTCCTTTAAACCGCTGAACGTAAAACTTCATTATGCGATGAAAGCACTGAGTAATGTGAATGTATTACGCATTCTGCGGAATCAGGGTGCTAGTTTGGACGCTGTTTCTATTCAGGAAATTCACCTTGCTCTCCGTGCAGGGTTTACGCCTGAAACAATCATGTACACTCCGAACTGCGTTTCATTTGAAGAGATAAGGGAAGCCGTTGAAGTGGGGGTAACAATCAATCTCGACAACCTAAATATGCTTGAAAAATTCGGAGCACATTACGGCGATTCTGTGAGTTGTTGCATTCGAATAAACCCGCACATCATGGCAGGTGGAAACTCTAATATTTCTGTTGGTCATATCGATTCAAAATTTGGAATATCAATTCACCAGATACGTCATGTAGTGCGTATAGCGGATCATTACAACATGAAAATCGTTGGGCTCCACATGCATACCGGAAGTGATATTCTTGATGCCGATGTTTTCTTACGAGGAGCGAATTTACTTTACGATGTCGCTAGTGAATTTCCCAACCTTCAATTCATGGACTTTGGAAGTGGATTCAAGGTCGCATATAGAGATCAAGAAATGTACACAGACGTTGAACACATAGGTCAAAAAATTGTCGAATCATTTCAGAAATTTTGCACCAGTTATGGGCGAGAACTCGAATTGTGGTTTGAACCTGGAAAATACATTGTCAGTGAAAGTGGATGCCTTTTGGTAAAAACCAATGTGGTGAAACAAACGACTTCGACAGTATTTGTGGGAGTAGATAGCGGGCAGAATCATTTACTGAGACCTATGATGTACAACGCATATCATCGGATCGATAACATTTCTAACGATGCCGGCGAAAAAAAGCTCTACTCTATTGTTGGAAACATCTGCGAGAGCGACACATTTGGCCATGATCGTTTACTCAATGAAGTGCGAGAAGGTGACATATTATCCATTTCTAACGCAGGAGCGTATGGTTTCTCCATGAGCAATCAGTACAATGCGCGATTTCGTCCAGCGGAAGTTCTTATTCACAACGGAATGCCTCACCTAATCCGCAAACGAGAAACTATGGAGGATTTAATTCGCAATGAAGTTGAAATTCCATCCTTGATTGAAGAAGAAGAACTGTCAAATATTCATTAGTTTTAGCTAAAACAAAAGCTATGGCTCAGGTTATCGGAATAGGTGGCATTTTCATAAAGTTTAAGAAGCCCACAGAAATGCGGACGTGGTATCAAGACGTCTTAGGAATGACGACCAATCCTTATGGCGTACTCTTCGAATTTAATGGAGAAGCAGCACCGAAGGGTTATCTCCAATTGGGAACTTTTGAGTCTACAAGTGATTATTTTGGTGATCCAAATCAACAAACCATGCTCAACTTACGCGTGGACGACCTTGAAGTTTTTCGTTCAGAATTGGCTGCGAAAGACGTGACTATAGTTGACGAAATTGAATCCTATAGCTATGGTAAATTTCTTCACATCGAAGACCCGGAAGGAAATCGCATTGAATTATGGGAGCCTGTAGATAGCGAATTTGAAAAAAGCGAAGATGCTAAAATGCCTATGAAATAGTTGAAGACTGAATTCTGGAAAGAAAACGTTCTAAATTCTCGTTTTTTACCAACTTTTCTGATCCTAGAATCAAGATGTTGCTGCATTTAAAATTGCGCAACCACATTTCAAAATTGGAAACAGCTACCTGAAGTGTTCCGTTCACATCAATTTTCTGCGTTGGAAGATGCTTCTTATCGAAAAGTGTATGCAATTCATACATTTCCTTTTCAATATCCTGATTTTCATTGATTAACAACAAACCTTCTGCTAAATGCTCTTCCATTTTTACATCGTAGTCCTCTACCTGAATCCCCAAAGAAGCAGCCCATTCAGCTATTTGCGATGAAAATAATGTATCGCGTTTTAAATAAATTGTCTCTACGAGCATTGTTGTTGTTCACGTTTATTTTGGCGACCGCAAATATAGCGGTTTATTATAACCCCGCAGAAGAATCTTGTTAATTTTTAAAACAATTCGTCAATCCGTTCTGTCGGTCTTGCTATAACGGCCTTATTCGATTTTATTACAATCGGGCGCTCAATTAATTTAGGAAACTTGATCATTGCGTCAATCCACTCATCTTCCGACAGCGTCTTGCCCTTGAAGTTTTCCTTATAATCAGCCTCACCTTTACGCAAAAGTTCTTCCGCTGAAATATCAAGTTGTTTCAATACAGCCTTCAATTCATTATGCGACGGTAAATCTTTCAAATATTCGACGATCGCGTAATCCTGTTCCTTTTCATCGAGGTATTGAATTGCCATTCGACTTTTAGAACAACGCGGGTTGTGATATACTGTGATCTCCTTTTCCATTATTTATCCTCCAAATGACATTAAATAGGCCTTCAGGAATTTATCCAAATCGCCATCCATTACGGCATCTACATTGCCCGTTTCATGGCCAGTGCGGACATCCTTTACCAGTTTATACGGGTGCATCACGTAATTACGAATTTGTGATCCCCATTCAATTTTTTTCTTGTTCGATTCAATTTCATCACGTGCTTCCATTCTCGCTCGGTACTCGAGTTCATACAACTGAGATTTCAGAAGCTGCATTGCCTTTTCCTTATTCCCCAATTGAGATCTAGACTCAGAATTTTCAATAATAATTCCGCTTGGCGCATGTCGCAAACGTACAGCTGTTTCAACCTTATTCACATTCTGCCCACCAGCTCCACCAGATCTAAAGGTCTCCCAAGTCAAATCTGCTGGGTTCACATTTATTTCTATCGTATCATCAACAAGTGGATAGACGTATACCGAAGCAAATGAGGTATGACGTTTAGCATTCGAGTCAAAAGGCGAAATTCTAACTAGTCGATGAACACCATTTTCTCCTTTCAGATATCCAAAGGCAAAATCTCCGGTAAATTCCAGTGTTACAGTTTTTACACCAGCAACATCTCCGTCTTGATAATTGAGTTCCTTAATTTTGTATCCTCTTTTCTGCCCCCACATCATGTACATTCGCATGAGCATTGAAGCCCAATCACAACTCTCCGTTCCTCCAGCACCAGCAGTAATCTGTAACACAGCACTTAGAACATCCTCTTCACTTGAGAGCATATTCTTTAACTCAAGTTCTTCAACCTGCGCTCTTAAGACTTCAAATTGCTTATCAACTTCCTCTTCATCTCCTTCTCCCTCCTTCGCGAATTCGAACAATACTTCTGTATCATCCAGCATTGAGCATAAATTATCATAGGAATCTACCCAAAACTTCAGACCACGGATTGCTTTCATTTGCAATTCAGCCTTCTTGGAATCATTCCAAAATTCTGGATCCTGCGTTTTCAGCTCCTCCTCTGCAAGTTGCATCCTTTTCTCCTTGATTTTCAAGTAGTCTTCGATAACATCGATGCGCTTACGAATTTCCTTTAACTGGTCCTGATTTATCATGCCGAACAAAATTAGTTAAAAAGATGACAAACATTGTTCAGAATTAAATATCAAAAGGGTTTCCATCAGCGCGGAAAAATTTTACATTTGCGAGGACTTAATTAAAATAAATTATGAACATTCCAGAAAACCTAAAGTACACGAAAGACCATGAGTGGTTGAGTGTTGATGGAGACGTAGCAACAGTTGGCATTACTGATTTCGCACAAGGAGAATTGGGCGATATTGTTTATGTAGAAATTGAAACGGAAGGAGAAGAACTTGATATAGAAGAAATTTTCGGATCAGTAGAAGCTGTGAAAACAGTTTCAGATTTGTTTATGCCGATTTCAGGAGAAATTATAGCGTTTAACGAAAATCTGGAGTCAAGCCCAGAAACGGTAAACACTGACGCATACGGAGAGGGCTGGATGATCAAAATAAAAATATCCGATTCGAGCGAGTTGGAAGGTCTTCTGGATGCTTCTGCATATGCTGAATTAATTGGTTAATTCTTCGAAGGTTTGAGTCTTCGGTTTTTTATTGTAGGTATTCTTTGGACGGGAATAATGATTCTGTTATTTATTACTCCATTCAACGAATCTCAACCCGTCTATTTTGATTGCGTTCCTGCTAGAGCCATAATTCATGGCGCACTATTTTGGGGATTCGTTCATATCTGGCTGGGAACTTGTAAAAAACAACTGAAGTACGAGGTACTGAAGAGAAAGGCATTTTTGATTGTCTTTATAGCCGCCCTCATTTTTGCACTGCTTTCAGAGCTTGGAATGTATCTTTTCGGTATCGCGCCAAGTTTTAATCTCTGGAATCTTGCATTTGATTTGCTTGGGGCAGGAATTGGTTTATTGACTTTCCGCATATTGTATGCCTCATGTTATTGATTTAATGGTACATATTTTGTTAGCATAAATTCATATATTTACAGTTAGAATTCGTTTGATTATGGAATTAAAGAAAAGTGAAGGAGCAAATATTGATAAACTACGTTTACCAATCACGCTTATAGGACTATTGTTTGTCGGAAGTTTGGTGCTTGCATCATTCTCCTATACGTCAGCAGTAGAAAGAGAACAACAAGCTCAAGCAGATACAAATGCTGCAGACGTAAACTATGACGTTGAGGACGTTGAGGAGCCAGAAACTCCACCAGAAACTCCACCAGAAGTAGATATTATTCCACCTCCAAGTGATGTAATCACTCCGGTAGTAAATACTGAAACTATTCCCGAGCCGATTATGAATACACCGCCGCCAGTTCCAACAGGACCTGTTGAGCAAGTGGTTGTTCAGGAAGAAATTATCGATTTCCCAGATGTTGAAGCTACCTTCCCTGGAGGTGCAGCAGCTATGCAAAAGTGGATTGCTGACAACGTAAAATATCCTCAAACTTCAATTGAGATGAACGAACAAGGACGTGTTTATCTCTCGTTTGTTGTTGAACCTGATGGATCGATTTCAAACATTGCTGTTGAAAGAGGTGTAAGTGGAGATCTAGACAGAGAGGCGAAACGATTGCTTCGAAAAATGCCGCCATGGATAGCAGGTGAGGCTAAAGGAAGAAAGGCAAGAACACGTTGTAGACTTCCTATCAATTTTACATTGAACTAATAGAACTTTTAGATAGTAAAAACCGTGTACAAATTGTATGCGGTTTTTTTGTGTGCTAGCTTTTGGCATGTATTTTGGATTCTAGGCAAGTGATAAGGGTAAAAACTATTACAAATTAATTTCATTGCTATGGAAACAAAAAAAAGTAAAGAAGCCAATATCGAGAAAATGAGATTTCCGATTGGGCTAACAGCATTATTATTTACTGGAAGTATTGTCCTCGCATCTTTTTCTTTCACATCAGGTCT
>Ga0316205_10002709_pt1 | contig 17909 bp, 14 predicted proteins | sample 3monthpyrite_MG_FD_204941 | JGI IMG/M metagenome (GOLD analysis project Ga0316205, IMG submission 204941) | Microbial mat bacterial communities from mineral coupon in-situ incubated in ocean water Damariscotta River, Maine, United States -... | ecosystem: Environmental > Aquatic > Marine >... | reverse complement strand
ACATCCAGCGCATGGGACGGATCTTCAGGATAGAGTTCCGCGACAACCCGCTGGGCTTCGATCGCATCTTTTGGGGCGCCCTGGTTCAGAAACCATTGCACCCGGGCCTGTGCCACACGGGGCTGGTCTGGAAACAGTCCGGCCATCCGCTCCAATTGTGCGCCAATGCTGACCTGATCATCAAGGGCCTCAAGGATCTGCAGCCGGGCGACGTGGAGATCCAGGTTGTCCGGATTCATGGTCAGCGCATCATCAATCAAGGGTATGGTGGCCTGAAGGTTTCCAATGGCCTTCTCTTGCTCCACCAGCACCAAAGTCGCGGCAATGTTTCCGGGATCTTCGGCCAGAAGGGCCGTGGCGCCCTCAACGGCCTCTTCCGTACGGCCCTGCCGCAGGTTCAGCACAGCTTGCAGCGCCCGTACTTCCAGGTTTTTCGGCGCAATCCGACCCAGCGCGTCTATATGTTCGATCGCCTCTTCGGTTTCACCAACCTGCAGCAGGATCCGTCCAACCACCAGGCGGGCCTCAAGATTTTCAGGCTCCTTGTCAATCACCGCCAAAAAGTTGCCGACGGCACCGTTGAAGTTCTGCTGATCGAGATAGATCCGCGCAATCGCCCTGCGCGCGGTCAGAGAGTCGGGATTAAGCTGCAGCGCGTTGCGGTATTCCAGAACCGCCTTGTTCAGTTCCCCAGCCTCCACAAAAGCCTCACCACGCTCGATATGGCCCTGTGCCCTTTGCTCGGCATTGTCACATGCCGCCAATGCCAGGAAAAGCAGGGCCGCGCCGAAAAACCGCAGGTGCCGGGCAATACGCATCGGATGATCACTCCATTATAGGCCGTGGTGCTGTCAATTTAACGTTGTCTGACTGTATAATTTTGGCCGCAATAGGACAAAGCGGGCCCATATACAAAAAAAATTGCCGTGAGGTGACTTAAACGCCTGTCGCGCGCAAAACGACGCCGACCGTGCGGGCGAGGATTTTCAGATCAGCCAGAAAACTCAGTTCGGCCACATAGCGGTTGTCAAACACCGCGCGTGAGGCAAATGATATTTCATTGCGGTCAGACACCTGCCACAGGCCGGTAATGCCCGGACGCAGAAGATAATAGGCATTGCCTTTGTAAAGGGGCTTTTGCTCCGGCATGAAGGGGCGCGGACCGACCAGGCTCATCTCGCCGATCAGCACATTCCACAGCTGTGGCAGCTCGTCGATCGATGATTTGCGGATAAAATGGCCGATCCTGGTGATCCGTGGATCATTGCGCAGCTTTTGCGACACGGTCCATTCGGCATTGGCTTCCGGGTTATTGGCCAGGTGCTCTACCAGACGCTTGTCGGCATCCACCACCATCGAACGCAGCTTCCAGCAGGTGAAGATCCGCCCGTCATGACCGATGCGCTTTTGTGCATAGAAGACGGCACCACCGTCGCGACGGATCAAGAGACCGACAATCAGGAAAACGACCAGCACCACAGGTGAAGTGGCCAGAACCGCGACGATATCGAAGACCCGTTTGAAGACCCGCGCATAAAGTCCCTTGGGGGCCACAGGCCGCATTTCCGGCAGCCCGAAGGCGGCCGCCATTTCACTGTCCAGGGATTTTACATAGTAGAACACGGCATCAGCCCTTAATCGCGATACAAAGACACAAGACCATCACCAAACAGCATCCGTCGGTTGTTCATGTCAGTGATGTGAAGGATGGCCATCAGCCCCAGACCTTGCCTAAACTCAAAGCGACACAAACACCCGTCAGAGCCGTTAATACTCTGTTAAGGCCGTCGTCCTCATGCCACATTTTCTGAGAGAAAGTCCATTACATTTTCGCAACAGACAGGGTTTTATTAAATATCTTGGTAAATGCAATCAGCAAGGGTTTTGCGTGAGAATACCAGCGGTTGCGCTACTTCCGCGACGTCACCAAAAGCGGGCCAGACACCCGCCCGCCCTGCCAGGGGCCCCAACGGGACCAGCCCGGCAGACAGACGATATCGGGCATTTGGCGCAAGGCGAAGGCGCGTCAGTCCCGGTTCCAAGCGCCGCTCAGGGCATGGGCATTACGGGCAAAGACCAGACGCGCCATGATCCGTGCCCGGTAGGCACGGATGCGCAGCAGCCCCCAGAACGCGAGCCCCCGTTCGCGCAGACCGGAAATGCGGCCTGAGCGGGCAATGCGCAGGATTTCGGGCACCGGAGAGACCGCCACTGCCCCGGTACGGATCAGCCAGCGCAATCGCCAGAGCCCGCCCTGGGCTGCCATCCGCTCGAAATCATGGGCGGTGTGGCGGTCCCATTTTGCCTGCAGCTCCGCCATGGTCCTGCGCGCCGGGTGATAGACGATCATGTCCGCGACATAATGGGTTGCGTGGCCCTGGGCCGTGCCCCGCTGGCCCCAGTCGCGATCCTCGGCGATCTCCTTGCCGCCAAACGGGCCGACCGCGGCCATCACATCCGCCCGCACTCCCAGATTGCCAGTGCCGGTGAACCCCTGTTTTGCGATGTATTCGCGCATCCGGTAGGCATAGACGCTTTCATAGGCTTCCAGCAGTGTTGCCCGGTCCGGGTCTTCGCGGGCGATATAAACATCGCCGCCCAGAATTCCGTGATCGGGATTGGCCACAAAATGGCCGGCGATCCGCGCCAGCCAGCCGGGATCAGCCAGACAGTCCGCATCAATGAAGGCCAGGATCCCGCCCGTGGCCTCTGCCACGCCCGCATTGCGCGCCGGTCCCGGCCCCGGCGTGGTCTCCTGGATCAGACGCACACCCGGAAAGGCCGCGACAACATCATGAGGCACCTCGCGCGAGCCATTATCGACCACGATCACCTCATGGGGCGGCACATCGCCGGTTTGCGCCCCGAGCGACGCCAGACAGCGGGTCAGAAACGCGGGCTGGTTGAAATGCGGGATGATGACGCTGATCTGATTGGCTGGGGGCATGGGCACACATATATACCGGCAAAAGTTCTGTAGATCGTTGCCCACACGCGAAATCAGTGATTCTGTCCCGCAGGCGCGCAACACACCCCCTGCCTTTTAGGAGGAATGGCGCAAAAAAAGAAATATCGCCGGGCCGGCCCCACCCAGCCTGTGACCCAAACGCACCGCTGCACACAGAACTTGGTCCGGTTCGGCCTCCTGATAACCAGTTCAACAAAAATTGCGCCTTTGGGGGGTGAAATTTGAATCGAATTGCACTAATTAGGGAGCAGTGTGTGTATCTGGGGAAAAATGCCCTCCGGCTTTTGATATATTTGTACCTGCGCCGGGTCAGGCATGGAGTAATATCGCGTAATGTCGTCATCTTTGAAAATTTATACTGACTGGTTTGGCTTCACGAAGCGTCCGTTCACGCTTCTGCCGGATCCGGAATTCATCTATTGGTCCACGCCGCACAAGCAGGCCTATACGATGCTGGAATACGGCATGCTGACCTGCGCGCCGATCACCCTGATCACCGGCGAGATTGGTGCGGGCAAGACGACGCTTCTGCGTGAACTTCTCAAATCCATGCCCCATGAATATACGGTTGGTCTGATTTCCAACGCCCAGGGCGACCGGGGCGAATTGTTGCACTGGGTTCTGATGAGCCTGGGTCAGCCGGTGGAAACCGGATCGTCTTACGTGCAGCTCTTCCACCAGTTCCAGGAATTCCTGATCAGCAATTATGCGGATGGCAAGCGCACGGTGCTGATCTTTGACGAGGCCCAGAACCTGAGCATCGAGACGCTTGAGGAACTGCGCATGTTTTCCAACATCAATGCCGACACGGACGAATTGCTGCAACTGATCCTGGTGGGCCAGCCGCAGCTGTGTGATCTGGTCGCCCAGCCGCAGCTGGTGCAGTTCGCCCAGCGGATCGCGGCAGAGTTCCATTTGCCGACCATGTCGGCCCCGGAGGTTGAAAACTACATCAACCACCGCCTCCAGGTGGCCGGCGCCACCCGCAAGATCTTCACCAAGGGGGCCTGTGAAAGCATCCACCTGGTCTCCAAGGGCACGCCGCGCCTGATCAACCAGATCTGCGACTATGCGCTTGTCTATGCCTATTCCTACGAACGCCGCGACGTGGATGCCGCGATCATCCAGCAGGTGATCATGGATCGGAAGATCTATGGGGTGTTCTCTTCCAACACGACCGGCTCGACGCCGTTCAATACCGAAGATGTTGAATTGCCCCCCGAACCGCCCATCGAGTTGCACGGTCGCCAGGGCTGAGATGCCTTGAAACCGTCATAAAGCTGGGGCATGCGCGAGTGAGCATAATTTCACAGCGCTGCCTCGGAAAATCTGCCTAGAAGACATCCGTACCTGCCCAGGGCATGTAGCAAAGAAGAAACGCAATGATTGATATTGATTTTAAATTCTACCGGGCAATCCTGTGGCGGCGCCTGCCGCTCATCCTGATCATCTGGATCCTCATTGCCGGGATCGGAATTGCTGTGGCCTATCTTTTGCCCCCGGTCTATCGGTCCGAAGCCCGTATTCTGGTGGAAAAACCTCAGATCAACGCAAATCTGGCAACCCAGACGCTCAGTATTACGTCAGGTGAGATTATCCAGGCCATTCAACAGCGCATGCAAACCCGCTCCAACATGCTTGATGTGGCGGCCCGCCTGAACGTTTTTGACCAGACGTCGGAATACACGCCGTCCCAAAGGGTCGAACAGATGCGCCGGGCGACGGCCTTCAATGTCATTCAGCTGGGCGGTGGCCGGGCGCGGGGGCCATCAACCACCATGTTCACTGTGTCCTTTTCGGATCAAAATCCGCGTCTGGCCGCAAATGTCACCAATGAATTCGTCACCCTGATCCAGCAACAAAACACCCAGATCCGCACCACCCGGGTTGGCAACACAGCCGATTTCTTCGAACAGGAAGTGACCCGTCTGTCCAACGAACTGGCTGATCTGGAAGAACAGATCGTTATATTCGAGAACCAGAATGCCGACGCTCTGCCAACCATGATGCAGTTCTCTCTGTCAGAGATCAGCCGGATCCAGAACCGCCTGCTGCAGATTGATACTCAGGAACTGGGCCTGTTGGATCAGAAAAACCAGATTGAGCGGGTGATCGCAGACCCGTCGCTGGCCTCCACCCTGCCCAACAATCAAATGTCCCCCGAAGAGCGCCAGCTCGTGCAACTGAACGCACAAATGGCCCAGCTCAAGGCGATCTATTCGGATAGCAATAACAGGGTCGTGCAAATTCAGGCCCAAATTGATGCGTTGCAGGCAATTATCAGCGGGTCGGCACCGGATCCGAATGCATCTACGTCCAGAGGGCCCAGCCAGTTGCAGCTCAATCTGGAACAGGTTAACGCCAATCTGGAATTCCTCGCCCAGCAGCGCAAGCAACTCGAGGCTGATCTCGACCGGCGGACCAAAACGCTCGAGCAAACACCCAATGTGGGCATGCAACTCAATGTTCTGACCCGCAAACATGCGGCGTTGCAAAATCAGTTCGATACCGCGGTTGTGCGTCTGAATGCGGCCGCAACGGGAGAGTCCATCGAGGTGCGTCAACAAGGCGAACGCTTCGAGGTGATTGAACAGGCCAGCGTGCCTGAAACGCCAGAAAGCCCGAACCGGATTCTGATCGCTTTTGGGGCGATTGTCGGCGGATTGGGCGCGGGCTTTGGTCTTATAATCCTTCTTGAAATGTTCAACAAGTCTGTGCGTCGCCCGTCAGAACTGGTCTCATCTCTGGGAATACAGCCGTTTGGCACCGTGCCCTATATAGCCACCCATGGAGAAGTGTTGCGGGCCCGTCTGAAAACAGCCTGTGCCATTCTTGTCGTGGGTATCGGCATTCCAGCTGCTCTTTATGTTATTCACTATCAATATATGCCGATCGATCTGATCCTGAGTAAGGTCATCGAACGGTTCGGGCTGGATGATCTGTCCCGCACATTCGGTTGAGGTAAGGTCCATGGAACGTATTCGCGCCGCAATTCAAAAAGCCCGGGAAACCCGAGAGCCGGAAGGCACCGGGGCCCTTGACGGCAATACTGCCACCACCCCCCATATGCCCGGATCGGTGGCCGCCAACTGGGAAGCGCTGGAGATATTCAAACCCCAGCTTCACCTGATGGCCAAGAACCGCATCGTCACCTTCGACCAGAAGGACAAGGCCCATGTGCCCTTCGATATGATGCGCACCCAGGTGCTTGCCGCCTGTCGCAAGAACGGCTGGAAAACCGTGGGCATCACCTCGCCCACACCGGCCTGCGGCAAAACGGTCACCGCGATCAACCTGGCCTTTTCCTTCGCCCGGCAGAAAGACACCCGCACGGTTCTGATGGATGTGGATATGCGCAAACCCATGGTGGCCGAGGATCTGGGCGTCTCCAGCAGCCATTCCATGGGCAAGTTCCTCTCGGGCACCTCGGGCGTGCAGGAGAACTTTCTGAGCTATTCGGAGACCCTGGCCATCGGCACCAATAACCGCCGGAGCCTGCATTCCGCCGAAATCCTGCAAGACAGCAAGGCCACGGATGCCATGGGCCTTCTGTACAAAAGCCTCAAGCCCGATGTGGTGCTGGTGGATATGCCCCCCATGCTGGCCACCGATGATGTGATCGCGTTTCTGCCCAATGTGGATGCGATGCTGCTGATTGCGGCGGCCGGGTCAACCAGCATCAAGGAGATCGATGAATGCGAGCGTGAATTGTCAGAGCGCACAAATGTGATGGGTGTGATCCTGAACAAATGCGAATTCGTGCCGGAAAACTACGGCTACGCCTATTGACGCCGGTTTGCGATTTTGTGTCTGGCGGTATTTCCGCTAACCTCGTGAAACCTTGACAGCTGACGTCGCGGCGGGTTCCATTCATTGCTCGGAACCCCGCATTCCAGTATTTGTTTGAAGATTGATCTGCTGCGGGATTCAGGCCCGCCACGGGGGTCCGGCTGGAACAGCCGGATAGTTTGGGAGACGTAAAATGCGTACTGTATCACTGTGTAAGGCCGCGCTTCTTGGCGCAACCTCCTTTGTTGCCGCTTGCGGCGGCGGGTCGAAATCCGTGCTTAGTCCGGGGGCCAACGGCCTGCCCTATTCAGTGGCCGGACTTACGGCCGATGTGGGCACGATGACCACGACCTATAGCGGCCTCCAGTTCCGCGCCGATAACAGTGTTTCTGCCTGGCAGGATGACAATGCCGGCACGGTATCACTGGTCAGTTCCGGTTCGGGCGATGCGGCGTCTGCCATCACGATCATCAGCAACAGCCAGATCATCGTGGACGGGGTGACCTTCACCCGGCAGCCCGGAACACCCACAAGTGTTGGCGGATTTACCGGCGATGTCTGGACCAGCGCTGGCGGTGTCAGCGGCATTTTCGCATTGTCGGGCGACCCCGGCGCGCCAACCGTCCTGAACTCGATCTTCTTTGGCTATCTGGACCAGAACCAGGCCAACGGCGGCAATACCGATTATTCCGATACATTTTTGATTTCCGGGTTTGAAACCAACCCGAACGAAACCAATACCGGCCTGCCCAATGCCTTGCCCACAGCCAGCTATGCCGGCCCGGCAGCCCTTTATCTGCGCAATCGCGATGGAACGATCGCCAACAAAGTCGCACTCATCGAAAATGCGGCCGGAACCAATCTGACCGCGAATTTCGGCACCAGTACATTGACCGGGACGATCTCGGGACAAGCGGGCGGCGCAGATAATGCTCTTGGAACCGGACAGGTTGTTCTGACGGTCAACACCGCGCTCAGCGGCAACGGGTTTTCCAATCTGACAACCGGGTTCACCAGCGCCAATGCAGCCATCACCCTGAATGGCCCTCAGGCGATCAACGGCAATTTCTTTGGTCAGAATGCCGCGGAAATCGGCGGCGTCCTGAATACTGGCATTGCCAATAACGGTGGTTCCATTCCGCTGGATACATACGCGTCCGGCTTCTTCCTGGGCAACTGATCCCAACTTTCTCACCAACTCAAAACAAACATAACCGCCGGGGGCCACCCCGGCGGTTATGTTTTTGCGGATCCCAAATGCAAAACGCCCCGCCGGTGAGAGCGGGGCGTTTCAAAAACTGTCATGCCCGGTTGGGCGGAAGGCTCAGGCCTTGCGACGACGTGCGAATGTGCCTGCGCCAACCAGCGCCGTGCCCAGAAGCAGGAAACCTGCCGGCAGCGGAACCGGAGCGATTGCAACATCGATATTCGCATTGGCGCCCGTCACGGCACCCCAGGAAATTGTCAGAACGTCAGATGCACCGGAAACCAGCAGCGAGGAGACGTTGATGAATGCCTGGCCGACACTGCCCGCGATGGATTGCGACGAACCGTTACCCCAAGAAGCGGTCAGGCCGTTGAACGAACCTGTGAACTGCAGAACGGAACCCTGGGTCACACCAACGGTCTGGTTGGAGTTTGCCGGGTTGCCAAATGTGAAGGACACGGAACCAGCGCCGTCACCTTGAGACATGGTGGCGCCCCAGAAGTAAGGACCGGCCTGGATGTTGTAAGAACCGCCATTGTTGATGTTGTTTGCGCCGCTCAGCGTAAATGCGCTCGACGCAACTGGCGCGATTGCGATCGCAGCAGCCATTGCTATTGTCGATAGTTTCATGATTTCAGCCCCTAGGTTTAAGCTAACGAATACAGAACAAAGCCAGGGACACACCCCCGACCCAAAACCTTTATGCCCTAAAAATTGCCTTAAATCTATTGAAAAGTGGCGATGTTCTGCCGAATTGAGGCCCAAATGTGCCTTTTTTGCCCAAATTGCGCATCGATAGACTACAGGGAATTTTGTGATTCTCGTGTTTTTGTCTTTTCGAAGACCATCATCCATTCATCAACGACAGCGTTTCGGACACCTGTCTCAGATCGCCGTTTTGGAGAAAATGCGGGCTGTGTTGGCGTGACAGGGTCCGTAATCCGGCTCACAAAGCGCCCGATGAAACCCGAAAAACCAGAGCCAGGATCTACAGTCCCGGCAGATACGCCTTAGAACATCTGATCATAGTCGCCCACCTCTGCCTGGCGGCGGATGATGGTATCAAGATCTGTGAAAATGGCGCGCAGATGCGCGGCGTCCTCGGTGCTTTCGGCCACGACCACAAGATTGGGGGTGTTTGAAGAGGCGCGCACCAGCCCCCAGCTTCCGCCTTCGAGACCGACGCGGACACCGTTCACCGTCACCAGGCCGGTGATGGCGCGCCCGCCCAATGTCCCTGCTGTCGTTGCATGGGCGCTGATGTCTTCCATGATCCGGTCGAGCACCTGATATTTGATCTCGTCGGGGCAGAACGGCGACAGGGTCGGCGTTGTGAAGGTCCGGGGCAGGGCCGCGTTGAGATCCGCAAGACTTTTGTCCGGCTGGCGATCCAGAAGCCGGAGCAGTTCGATGGCAACCCGCAATCCGCAATCATAACCGCGCCCGATCGGCGGGGCCAAAAAGTAATGGCCGGATTTTTCGAACCCTGCCAGCGCACCCAGCTCCCTGACGCGGGCTTTCATGTAGGAATGCCCGGTCTTCCAGTAATCGGTCGTCGCCCCGTTGGCCCGAAGAACCGGGTCGCTGGCATATAATCCGGTGGATTTAACATCCGCCACAAAACGGGCATCCGGGAATCGGTCGGAAAAATCGCGGGCCATGATGACCCCCAGTTTATCGGCGAATATCTCTGCCCCGGTATTGTCCACCACGCCGCAACGGTCGCCATCACCGTCAAAACCGATGGCCAGATCCGCGCCGGCCGCTGTCACGGCCGCCGCCATGTCATGGAGCATCTCCATCGCTTCGGGGTTCGGGTTGTAATGGGGAAAGGTATAGTCAGGGGTACAATGGAGCGGCACAACCTCTGCCCCGACACGCGCCATCAGCTCCGGGGCCAGGGCCCCGGCGGTGCCGTTGCCACAGGCCACAACAACCTTCAACGGGCGGCTGAGGCGGAAGTCTCCGGCCAGATCATCAAGATAGGCTGCCTTCACCCCCGGCACCTGGACAATCGCGCCACCAGGCCGGGCAATCCCCTGCCCGCCCAGCACGATGTCCCGCAGTCGGGCCATCTCGTCGGGGCCATGGGTCAGGGGGCGGTTAAACCCCATCTTCACCCCGGTCCAGCCATTGGGATTATGGCTGGCCGTGACCATGGCCACGGCGGGCAGATCCAGATGGAACTGGGCAAAATAGGCCATCGGGCTGAGCGCCGGGCCGATATCATGACAGGTGATCCCGGCCTGTATCAGACCGGTCATCAGGGCGTATTTGATGCTGAGCGAATAATCCCGGTAGTCATTGCCCACGGCAATATGCGCGGGCACCCCCATTTCATGCATCTGGGTGCCGATGCCCAGACCGAGGGCCGCCATGCCGGGCAGGTTGATTTCGTCCGGATATTTCCAGCGGGCATCATATTCGCGAAACCCCTTTGGCGCGATCATCGGGACGTGCAGAAAATCCCAGGTATTGGGGCTGACATCGGGGCGCGGGCGGCTCATATTTCGGGCTCCGGTGAGATGTCCAAGGTTGGACACCCACTTAACACGTTGATAGTATTAAACAAACCGGAAATACAACAGACCCTGAACCGGGCCGGAACTTCAAGTGCGGGCATAGATATCCTCATAGCGCGTGATGTCATCCTCGCCCAGATAGGCCCCGGTCTGCACCTCGATCAGATACATGTCCACCTTGCCGGGATTTTCGAGCCGGTGTCTGGCCCCCAGAGGAATATAGACCGACTGGTTCTCGGACACCATTTTGACCTCTTCTGCCACGGTGACCCTGGCGGTTCCCGCCACCACCACCCAGTGCTCGGCCCGATGCAGGTGGGATTGCAGGGACAGCACCCCGCCGGGCTTCACCATGATCCGCTTGACCTGAAACCGCGCCGCCAGACAGAGGGTTTCATACCAGCCCCAGGGCCGGTGAAAGCGTGGAAAGTCCTCGGCCTGGGCCGCCTTCTGGAGCTTGAGCAGATCAACCACCTCGCGCACCCGCTGTGATGCGTCCATATCGGCGACCAGAACCGCGTCGCGCATGGCCACGGCCACGATATTCTTCAGCCCCAGCCCGACAAGATGCAGGTTGTCCTCTTCCGAGCGCAGCAATGTCCGCTGGCAGTCTATTGCTGTCGCAGACCCCGACAGGGCCACCCCATCCGCATCCGGGTCCAGCGCCTCCCAAAGCGCGTCCCAGGACCCCAGATCAGACCAGCCGCCGCCGTAAGGCACGGCCGTGATCGCATCACTATGTTCCATGACCGCGTAATCAAGACTGATATCTTCGGCCTGGGCATAGGCCTCGCCCAGGCGGAAAAAACCCAGATCTGTCGTGCCCGCCTCCAGGGCGGCCTGACAGGGCGCCCGCAGCCCCGGTGAATGGGCATCAAACGCGGCCAGAATATCGCGCACCCGAAACAGAAAGACCGAGGCGTTCCACAAATAATTGCCGGCCGCCAGAAATGCCTCGGCCGTGGCCTGGTCGGGTTTTTCGCAAAACCGCCGGACTTTTTGCGCCGCCCCCGTCGCGGAGGCCGTATCCAGTTCCAGATACCCGTAGCCGGTTTCCGGCCGGGTCGGTCTGATGCCGATACAGACAAGCTGGCCGCCCCGGGCGGCCTCGGCCCCGGCCCGCACGGCGGCCAGAAATCCGTCATCATCCCCGATCACATGGTCAGAGGCGGCAATCAGCAGCACCGCATCGGGATCATCGGCGCGGCGCAGAGCCGCCGTCAGCACCGCAGGCGCGGTATTGCGGCCGACCGGTTCAACCAGAATATCCGCATCCCAAAGCCCGATTGCCGTCGCCTGATCGGTGGCCAGAAAGCGGAAATCTCCGCCCGTCAGAACCATCGGCGCGGCAAAATCCGCCCCCGACAGCCGCCGCAGGGTCGCCTGATACAGGCTTTCCGCCCCCAGCAGCCGGGAAAATTGCTTTGGATAGGACCGACGTGACACCGGCCAGAGCCGTGAGCCCGACCCGCCGCATAATATAACCGGAAAAATCATGTTCATGGGGCTGTTTATTGTGAAAAGATCAAGGCTGAGAAGACATCATCTCTATGGCAAAACCGGGGCCATGCAAAACCTTATGCTGACATCACCGGCGATTGCATGGCGGGCTGTGTCCTGCGGGCACATGCCGGTCCGGACGGCCCCCCGGGCGGCGGGGCCATGGCCCCAGGACATTTTGCGTTTCGGCCAAAACATTTCGCCTCACCTGACGCGCTGAAATCCTTGATTTCAGGGATCGTCAGGTGAGGCAAGATCAATGGGGTCCGAGCCTAGTCAGTCACGATGAACTCGGTGATCAGACTGCGCTGCAACAGATTGAAGTTGTCGTCTGCAACCAGCGTGATGCGGGTGACCCCGGCCGGGTCCTGCCAGACACTGATCCCCTCGCTGTTGTCCAGATCCCCCGGCGGGCTGTCCAGCAGCAGGTCCTGCTGCAAGATCCCGTCCGGTCCGAGACCGAGACGCCGGATACGGGTGCGGAACCCTTCGTACCACAAAAACCGCCGTTCCAGCACATAGAGCCGCCCGTCCGGTCCAAAATCCGCCCCCGAAACCGCGAAATCGTCCCGGCGCGGGATGGTGAATATCTCCTCCCATTCCGTGCCGTCATACCGGTACACCGGAAAGCCGCCATCCGCAGAGACGGCCTTTTCGGAAATCGCGTACAGGCGGCCGGTTGCGTCGATCGCCAGGGCCTCCAGCCCTTCATTGCCCAGAAGAAACCAGAAGCGGTCCCAGACATGTGTCCATTCCGGCAGAGCATCGGGAGAGGCATAGCGCCAGACCCGCGGATACCCTTCATAGGCCACATAAAATCCGGGGCCCGTCGCCTCTGCGGCCAGGGCCTCGGCGTTCCGCAGAAACGGCCTTGGTGCGGCACCCTTGGTATCGCGCAAGGGGGCGCGGGCGGTCACGTTCAGGCCCGTCAGGTCGCCGTCCTGCCGGATCATGTCCGCACTGAAGATCGTTCCGCGATCGGAAATCACCAGCAGGCGCGCGCCGGCATCCAGAACCGCCAGCCCCGACAGGCCGCCGAATTCCGCCTGCGGGGCCTGCCAGCGGATTTGTGTGCGCTGCTCCACAGAGCCCGCCTGCGCGCCCCCGGCCAGCGCCATCAGAAGCATGGTCAGGCCGTGCCTGGCCCGGTTTGTCCATATATGCAACATGACGGTCACGCCCTATGTCATCGCGAGGATGCCCGTCGTTGTAGGGTCTGGAAAAAGGAGCGCAAGCAGGGGGGCCCTTTCCGGCCGGAAAGACCTCTGTGCGGGGGCACCGGGTTTGCGCCGGGCTCGCGCCGAAATCCGCTGGCGCAGGGCCGTTTCGCGTCGATATGGTACAGGGGTGGCCCACAGGCCCCGGAACGCGGCGGGGAAACCACATTTTTGCCTGCTCTGGGTCCAGCAGCTTTACAAAGCCGGTCCCGCCGTCCTAGGGCTAGCGCGCCGTTGTGTGGTTCTTGTCCAGAGTGAGAAAGTGTGATGATACCCGGAATAATCAGTGCGATTCTGATCGGTGGCCTGTCCTGGTTTCTGCTGCCGTTCTTCTGGCGCAAGCGGCGCGAGGCCCGGCTGGCGCGTCTGTGCCAGACCCACGGGCTGATTGCCCTGACCTATGATGACGGCCCCGGGCAGACCCTGACATCAAAGCTGATCACATTGCTGGAAACCCGTCATGTGCAGGCCAGTTTCTTCGTGCTGGGCAAACATGCCGCCGCCCGCCCCGAGCTAATCCGCGATCTGGTGGCCCATGGCCATGAGGTCGGGCACCACACCCATGATCACTCCAACGCCTGGAAGACCGCGCCCTGGACGATGGCGCGCGATCTGGCCCATGGGATCCGGACGGTCACCGGGCTTGGTGGCGCGGCGCATCTGTTCCGCCCGCCTTACGGCAAGGTGACCATCGCCGGGCTGATACAGGGGTATGCAAGCGGTCTGACCCATGCCTTCTGGTCTGTCGACACACGTGACAGCTGGGCCCGGCGGCCGACCCGCGAGGTGCTCGACGAGATCGGTGCAAAGGGCGGTGGCGTCGTGCTGATGCATGACTATGACGATTATGATGCGGGCGGCGACGGAAGCTCCCATGAAGATCACGTGTTGTCCCTGACCGGGGCGATCATTGATTTTGCCCGGGCGCGCGGTCTGAAGATCGTGCGGTTCAGCGAGATTGAGACCCATGCCGCCCGGCCCGCGGCCAAATTGCTGAAGGCCTACCCATGAGCGGCCCGCGCCGGGTTCTGGCCGTGGCATCGGGGGGCGGTCACTGGATTCAGCTGTTCCGTCTGCGGCCCGCATGGGACGGCTGTCGGGTCACCTATGCCACGACCCAGCCGGGCTTTCGTCCGATGGTCGAGGCTGATGCGGCGGCGCGCCGCCAGCCCAAACCGGGCTACGCGGTAATCCTGGATGCCAATCGCTGGCAGAAATGGCGCATGGCGCGCTCGGTGATCGGACTGGCCTGGCTGGTCCTTAAAACCCGCCCCCATGTGGTGATCACCACCGGAGCCGCTCCGGGGTATTTCGCCCTTCGCCTGGGCAGGCTCATGGGCGCGCGAACGGTCTGGCTCGACAGTATCGCCAATGCCGGCCAATTGTCCCTGGCCGGACAGAAAGCCGGCAGGCATGCGGATCTCTGGCTGACCCAATGGCCCGACCTGGCCACCCCCGGGGGGCCCGAACACAAAGGCGCGGTGCTATGATCTTCGTGACCATCGGCTCCCATGAACCGTTTGACCGGCTGATCCGGGCCGTGGACGCATGGGCCGGGGACCGCGGCTGCGGCGATCAGCTTTTCGGCCAGATCACCGAACGGGCCGGCTACAGGCCACAGCATTTCGACGCCGTCGGCCATCTTGATCCGACCGCATATCAGGCCCGGTTTGAAGCCGCCGACGCAATTGTTTCCCATGCCGGCATGGGGTCCATCATCACCGCATTGACCACGCCCAAACCCATCGTCGTTCTGCCCCGCCGGGGCCATCTGAACGAAACCCGCAACGACCATCAATATGACACGCTCATGGCGCTCGGACACAAACCGGGCCTGTTTGCCGCGATCGAGGAAGAGGCCCTGCCCGCCCTGCTGGATCGCGTGCGCGACGTCAACGCATCCAACCTGCCGCAAGAGGCCCTCGGCCCCTTCGCCCAGACGCCTCTGACCGACGCCCTGCGGGCTTTCATTCATTCCTAGTCACTCCTGGCGAGCCTTGGTCTTGCCATTTTCCACTTTTATCTGGTGAAATAGCACTTCAATATCAGGAAACCTCGACATGACCGCGCATATTCCGGCCCAGACTGGCTCTGGAAAACAAGTTCCGGCGCAGCCCGCAAAGGGCGTGGCGCTTCTGGATAAACTGATCGCTGGCGGGGCGACCGTGGGCGTCATTGGCCTGGGATATGTCGGCCTGCCCCTGGCCGTCACAGCCGCAGTCCGGGGCGCGAATGTGATCGGTTTTGAGGTCGACCCCAAGAAAATCGAGCTTCTTGACGCGGGCACCACCTATATCGAAGCCGTGTCCCGGGATGCGCTTGACGGCGTGGCCGGCAAGACATTCAGCTGGACGATGGATTTCCGTCAGCTGGCGTCATGTGATGTGATCGTGATCTGTGTGCCGACCCCCTTGTCGGCACATCGCGAACCGGACCTGTCCTATGTGGAAAACACCGCCCGCGACATTTCCAGATACATGACGGATGGCACATTGGTGGTCCTGGAAAGCACGACATTTCCGGGCACCACGGATGATGTGATGACCCCGATCCTTGAAGAGGGTGGCCTGAAAGCCGGTGAGGATTTTTTCGTGGCCTTCAGCCCGGAGCGGGAAGATCCGGGCAACAAATCCTTCCACACGGCCACAATCCCGAAAATCGTCGCCGGGGACGGCCCCATGGCGGGCCAGCTGGCCCAGGTTTTCTACGAAGGTGTTGTCGACAAGGTGGTCCCTGTGTCCTCCACCCGCACGGCCGAAGCCGTGAAAGTGACCGAAAACATCTTTCGGGCGGTCAATATCGCATTGGTCAACGAACTGAAGGTCATCTACGACGCCATGGGCATCGATGTCTGGGAGGTCATCGACGGGGCGGCGACCAAGCCGTTCGGGTTCATGCCCTTCTATCCGGGCCCCGGCCTGGGCGGGCACTGCATCCCGATCGACCCGTTCTACCTGACCTGGAAGGCGCGGGAATACGAGTTGACCACCCGGTTCATTGAACTGGCCGGCGAGATCAACGTCAACATGCCCAAATATGTCATCGGGCGGATGCGCGATGTGATCGACACGGTCCATGGCAAGGGCCTGCGCGGATCGCGGGTTCTGATTGTCGGCATTGCCTACAAGAAAAACGTCTCCGACATGCGCGAAAGCCCCTCGATGCGGATCATGGAACTTCTCCATGAGGTCGGGGTCGAGGTTGATTTTCTCGATCCGCTGGTGCCGGTCGTGCCGAAAATGCGCGCCTATCCGCAATTTTTGAACAAGGCCTCCATCGCTGCTGCGGATGTGGCAAAGGGAGGATATGATGCCATCATGATCGCGACGGATCATGATGATGTGGATTATGCGGCTTTGACCGAACTTGGCGTGCCTCTCATTGACACCCGCAATGCTTTTGCACGCCGGGGCTTGTCGATGGAGCATGTCACCAAAGCCTGATCTGGGGACCATTGATGACACAAAACCCGATACAGGCGCTCTTGTGGTACGGGGCCGCGCTTCTGGCCAGTTTATCTGTCGCCCTGATCAATGGCGGGGGGCTGAGCTATTTCGACACCGCAGGCTATCTTGAACAGGGGCAGGCCAGTCTGAGCTCTCTGGGGCTGGATCTGGCCCCGGACGCGCAGACCCTACAGACCAGCAGCGATGCCGGTGTCGGGGCGCGCGATGACGGGGCTGTGGTTGGCAGCCGGTCGGCGATCTATTCCATGCTGGTGGCCGGGGCGCGGTTCACTCTTGGCCTGAGCGCCATTCCGGTGCTGCACGCCGTGGCTTTTCTTCTGGCCGTGGCCCTGCCGGTACGGATCTGGCTGCGTCAGATCCCCGATGCCCGCCATCTGATGCCGCGCCTGGTTGCCGTTCCGGTGATCCTGGCAGGGCTGACATCGCTGCCGTTCTATGTCGCCTATCTGATGCCCGACATTTTCGCCCCGATCCTGTTGCTGATGGCCGCAACACTGGCCGCGTTTGCCCCGCGGATGACCTGGCCCGAGCGGATCTTTGCGGTGTCTTACGGGGTGGCGGCGGCCACCACGCATCCCTCCCATCTGCTGATCGCCGTGGTCTTGCTGCCGGCGGTCGCGCTGGCCGCGCTTATCGTGTCGGGGCGGCGCTGGTGGATCGCCACGGCCCTGACCGGCCTGATCGCCCTGGGAGCCATGGCCGAACGGGTCGTCTTCACCACTGCGGTCAAATACATTCGCAACGCCGAAGTGGTCTATCAGCCCTTTCTGGTCATCCGGGTGATTGCCGACGGGCCGGGCTACCGGTATTTGCAGGACAGCTGTCCGGATCCGGATATTTCGACCTGCGCCCTTTATGATATCTTGCGGAAATCCGACAATCCGCTGCGGCTGACGGCCAGCCATATCATGTTTGAAACCGACCCCGATCTGGGGTCTTACAAACTTCTCGATGCCGCCCAGCAAAAGCGCATTGCCGATGATCAGATCGGGTTTTTCCTGGATGTTCTGATCGCCCGCCCGGTAGACACGATACAGGCCTTTATACGCAATACCCTGCTGCAGGCGGGGGTGTATAACAGCATCCGCCAGACCATACCGAATGCGGAAACCCTTGACGGGCTTTTCCGCATGACCGATCTGGCGCCACCGTCGTTGCGCGAGACCCGCCTTTATGACACCCGCAGGGAGCTGGCCTGGCTCGATCCGTTCCATCGGCTGATCTATGGGGTCGCCCTGA
>Ga0316205_10002706_pt1 | contig 17931 bp, 9 predicted proteins | sample 3monthpyrite_MG_FD_204941 | JGI IMG/M metagenome (GOLD analysis project Ga0316205, IMG submission 204941) | Microbial mat bacterial communities from mineral coupon in-situ incubated in ocean water Damariscotta River, Maine, United States -... | ecosystem: Environmental > Aquatic > Marine >... | reverse complement strand
CCCCGCGGGATACTTCCTCAAACCAGATCAGGCTGCGCTCCGCTGTGGTCATCTCTTCCTCCCGGGTTCCCAAATCCAGGCAAACTTGAGCCACCGCGAAAACAAACGCCTTGATCTCAGTCAACGCGACGTCTCGCTCAATCTTTCAAGTGCGCCTGCCGCAGACGTGCCGTAACGTGCCGCGTGGCACCGCCGGTCGGAAAGGCAACATGATCACCATCGAGCGGCAGGCCATCAACGGTAAGATCCACCCGTCCGCTTCCCAGGTTTTCGGGGTCGTCGATGGTGACGATCAGCGTCCCGCCAGGCCCCTTGACGCGGGCCTCGGCCCGACCCCAATCCTTTGGCAGCCGAGGCGAGATCTTCAGGCTTCCGCGGTGCAGGACAAGACCGAGGATACCCTTGGTGGCAAGTTGCCACGCCCAGCCCGAGGCCCCGGAATACCATGTCCAACCGGCCTGGCCTGTACCTGGGCCAGCGCCACACACATCACCGGGCAGAACATAAGGCTCACCGCGATAGAGGTCCGCGCCATCCGGTCCGGCGCTGCGGCGAACCGGATTGATCAGATCGAATATCGCATAGGCGCTATCGCCGTCGCCCAGCCGCGCATGTGCCAGTCCCAGCCACGCGGCGGCATGGGTATACTGGCCGCCGTTTTCGCGCACGCCCGGCGGATAGGCGCGAATATATCCCGGATCGCGCGGCGTTCGATCGAAGGGCGGCGTAAGCAGGCGCACCAATCGCGCGTCGTGATCAACCAACCGCGCCGTCGCCGCCGCCACGGCGGTTGCCGTGCGTTCGGGCGAAGGCCCGTCGGCTAACGCCGCCCAGGATTGGGCAATGCTGTCGATCTGGCATTCGTCGCACTCCTTGGCCCCCCAAGGCATGCCGTCATCGGCAAATGCACGCGCATACCATCCTCCGTCCCAGCCTGCGGCGTCGGTGGTGCGGCGGAGGCTCTTGGCCTGTGAACGCCAAATCCGCGTCAGGTGATGTTGTCCGATCTCGGCGGCGATATCCGCGAATGCATCGGCGCAGACGGATGCGAACCAGCCCAGCCAGACGCTTTCGCCGCGCCCCTCGTTGCCGACCCGATCCATTCCATCATTCCAATCGCCGGTCCCGATCAACGGCAATCCGTGGGGGCCCGAAGTGACCGCATGTTCCAACGCGCGCTGGCAATGTTCGAATAGCGCTGCAAGCTCGCCGCCGGGTTTGAATTTGGCATAGCGATCCTCCTCGCCCTCCAAGAGCGGCGGGGCAGACAGAAACGGCACGGTCTCGTGAAGGATGGAGGCATCGCCCGTCGCATCGACATAGCGACCGGTCGCGTAGACCAGCCACAGCAGATCATCCGAACAGCGTGTCCGCACACCCCGACCCGACGGCGGATGCCACCAATGCAGAACGTCGCCCTCTTCGAACTGGCGCGCGGCGCAGTCGAGTATATGCGCGCGCACGCGCGGCGGATCGGTGATTAATAGCGCCATCATGTCCTGAAGCTGATCGCGGAACCCAAAGGCACCGCCTGCCTGGTGGAACCCGGCCCGCGCCAGGATGCGCGAGGCATAGGTCTGGTTGATCAGCCACCGGTTGACCATCAGGTCAAAGCCCGGGTCCGGCGTACGCACCGTGACGCCCCCCAACCGCTCCTGCCAGACGGTCCGGTTTGCAGCCAGCGCCTGCTTCGCGCGTCCGACATCGCTCCAATGCACGGCCAGCCGGGCGGCTTCGGCGTGATCGCATCCTTCGCCCAGGACAAACACCACCTCTTCGGTTGCGCCGGGCGCAAGATCAATATGGACCTGAAACGCCGCACAGGGATCGGCGGCACCTTCCAGGGTTCCGTCCAGGCTCCAGGCGGTCAGGCCGGCAGGCTGGGCGGGGTCGCCCGGACGGCCAAGAAATGCCGCGCGGTCGCACGTCAGGCTATGGGGTGGGCGGCTGGCCGCAAGAAACCCCACGCGGTCGCCAAATTCGGGATTCCAGCCATTGCGGGCGACCATGGCGTGGCTTTCGGCATCATAGCCGCACACCACATGCGGGCGCGCGGCGCTGGCCAGCGCGCCAAGCAGCCATTCGGCGTAATAGGTGGCCGTAACCCGGCGGCCACGATCGCCCGGATTGGACAGGCTGAGAAGCGCCAGTTTCACCGCAGCGTCGGGCGGGACAAAAACGGTCAGGTGCTGCTCCAGCCCTTCGCCATTGCGTTGCCAGGATGTAACACCCGGACCATGGCGGACTTGGCACGCCGCGCTGCCGCCAGCGGGAAGCGGCGTCGGCGTCCAGATTTCCGCCGTTTCCTCATCGCGCAGGTAAAGCGCCTCGGTTTGCGGATCCAGCAGAGGATCGTTCGACCAGGGCGTGAGGCGATGTTCGCCGCTATTGACGCACCAGGAAAAGCCCAGCCCCGCCTCGGACACGATCGACCCAAAGGTTTCGTTGGCCAGGACATTGCACCAAGGGGCCGGAGTTCTGTTCCCGTCCTCAAGGTGGATCACGTAGTCGCCGTCCGGCGCGAACCCGCCATAACCGTTGTCAAAGGCAAGGTCAGTTGGCCGGTTCAGCGCCGCCCCGGACGCAGGCACGGGTGGTGCCCCGACCGGCTGAAACCTTGGCGGTGCGGTGCGCGCGGGCCGTGGTTCGGCCATTGCATCGGCAAGGGCGTGGACCGCGCCATTGAGGGACAGCCGCGCCGCCGCCTCAAGCGCCTTGCGCTCGGGCGGGCCAAGCTGGTCCGCGGAAATAAGGTGAACTCCCCCCGGACCGCCGAGACCGTCGGCGTTGCCCGCGTCTCGCAAAGCGGCGAACAGGTCCTCGCGGATAGGCTCCTGATAACCCGACGTGCCCTCTCGCACGATCACCAGATCCACGCGAAGCCCGCGCCGCTTCCACCACTGATGCGCCTGTATCGCCGCCGGGAGCAGCTGGCCCTTGGTATCGTCCAGCACCCGAACCAGCATGATCGGCAGATCCCCGGACAGGCCCATGCTCCACAGATGCGGCTGCGCCGAAAGGCCGTCCTCGGAGGCTACCGTCAGGCCCCGCATCGGCGGGCGTGGAAGCACAAGATCGCGGCACAGCGCCTGTGCTCCGGCCAGCGCGCGCGCATTGAGCCCAAGGCGGTGCGCCTCAAGCGCCGCAGAGCGCCGCGCATCTTCCATCGCCCATTCGAGCGCAGGCACCGTCGCGTAGCGTTCCGCGATCTCAATCGCCGTTTCGCGCGACCCTGCGGCGACCGTCACAAAGGCAACCTGTGTCCGCGCCCCCGGGGCCAGAACGATCCGCGCCCGCAACGCCATAATCGGATCGAGGGTCCATCCTGCGCTGCCCGACAGCGGATCAATTGCCCCCTGCGGCCGCTCGGCGACACCGAGGCGGCCAAGAAACGCCCGGCGGTCGGTTTCAAAGCCGGCGGGCGTGGCGGCGACATCGGCGATCAGCAACCGGTGAACCAGAACCGGCGGCCGGTCCGACGGACGCCTCGGGCGGCGGGTGAACAGCAATGCGTTCAGCGCGTCCAGACGTTCGCTGTGGACGAAAAGTTTGCTAAAGGCCGGGTGGCGTTCATGGGCGGCTATCGGTGCCAGCACGACTTCGCCGTAGCTGGTTAGATCAATCTCGCGCGTCCGGCCGCTGTCGTTGAAAAGGGTGACGGTGCGGAACTCCACATCATCGCCCGGCGCGATTGCGATCTCGAGACTGGCCGACAGACCGTCCACGCGTTCGTGAAACTCAGCCTTGTGAGCGTGAAACCGTGTCTCTGCGATTGCGTCCGTGAGGCACCCGCCAAGCGACCAGACCGCAGCACTCTCGCGGTCCCGCAGATAAATCCGCGCGTCGCCGACCCGGGTGCTGGCATCTCCGGTCCACCGCGTCAACGCCTGGCCACGCCACCACAGCGCACCACCGCCATCATCGGTGATCCAGGATGCAAGAGAGCCGTTGCCGATGACGTGCAGCTGCGGGGCAGGATGATCCGCCGCGGCCCAACTATGCAATTCCGGCGTCGGCGCGCGGGCAAGGTCGGGCGTGTCGGTTTCGGGTTCTGTCGCCTGTTCGGGGGGAAACTCCCAGGGCACACGTTCCTGCAACAACAGCTCGGTCGCGCGCATATGCACTTGGGTTCCGAACCGCTGGACGTGGATGTTGTCGGTCAAAACATTGCCGATGGCCGCCGAGATCATGCCCTGATGATGGGCCATGTAGGACCGCACCGGGGTAAAACCCCCCTGATCCGGTCGCCGGTCCGGCGTGAAATCCGCAGCTTCAAAAAACCCGTACCGATCACGCAGTCCCAGCTCCTCCAACCGACGCAGATTGCGTGTCGCCGCAACCGGCGCAACCGCCAACGCCAGTGCGCTGGCATAGGGGGCAACCACGTAATCCCCGGACAGGCCGCGCTTCAGGCCGAGACCGGGCACGCCAAAGGCCTGATACTGATACCGGTGCGCGGCGTCGCGGGCGGCATAACCGGATTCGGATACGCCCCAGGGCAGATCGAGCTTCTCGCCATAGCGCCGCTGTGCGGAAACCGCGGCGCGCTCGCTTTGGCCCAACAGCCGCCCCGCATCGCTCGGCAGCACCAGCGCTGGCATCAGGTATTCGAACATCGACCCGTTCCACGACAGCGTCGCAAGCGCGCCGCCCGCCTCGGTGATGGGCCGTCCGAGGTGGAACCAGTGTTCGACCGGCACGTCGCGCTTGGCGATTGCGAAATAGCTTGCCAGCCGCGCCTCGCTTGCCAGCAGATCGTAATGGTGTTGATCGGGCCGGTCCGAGCCAGGGCTGTAGCCGATGAAAAACGTCTTGGTCGCGATGTCATAGAGCGGACGAAAATCCATGCCGAAGGCCCGCGCCCGCGCCCGTATGGCGATGCTTTCGATGCTGCCCAGAAGTTCGGTGTGATGGGCCGCGCCCCGGTCAAGCGCCGTGGTCATCGCGTCAATCCATCGCTGGCCGTCGGCATCGGTGGCCTCCAGTTCCGACAAGGCCATGCGCGCGCGGTCGATCCGTGCGGCGATCTCGGTGAGCGGACAGTCGGGACCGGGCAGCGCGTCCAGAAATTGCTGCACCGCGCCAAGACCGTCAGGCGGCGCACCCGCCAGCGATAGCCAGGGGTTGAGCGCGTCCAGATCACGCCGCATCGACACCAGGCGATGATTGGCGCGCTCCAGCCACAGGTGCACTTCGTGCGGATCCTCCGAGCCTGCCTTATCGAGCGCCTGCGCAACCAGCCTCTGGACCTCTTGCCAGTCACCCGTGCCAAACCCGGTCAGCGCCGCCCGCCAGGTGTCCGGCGCGCCTCGGATTTCAGGGATCTCGGCGAGGATCATGTCGAGCCGGTCGCAAAGGTCGCTCCGACCCGCCTCGGGCAGCGTCGAAACGGCATCGCGTAACAACAAAAACTCATCTGAAAGGCCGCTCCATAGCGCAGCGGACATCGCCGGACCCTGGCGTGCCGCACGGCATCCTTCGCTCAGCGCAACGAGGCTCACTGCCAAATTGCCGCTATCGACCGTGGAGACATAGCGCGGATCGAGTGATTTCAAGGTTTTCGTGTCGAACCAGTTAAGGGTGTGCCCGGCATGGGATTCGAGCCGGTCGAGCGCATCGAGCGCGAAAGTCATCCTTGTCGAGAATTCACGCAGGCCGATATGGCCCAGATCCCACGCAGTCAATGAAGAGAGACAAAGCATGCCGACATTGGTCGGAGAGCTGCGATGCGCGATCTCTTCATGCGGACTGGTCTGATAATTGTCGGGCGGCAGCCAATTGTCGTCGGGTCCGGCGAAGGTCTCGAAAAACAGCCAGGTTCGCCGCGCGACCTTGCGTAAATAGAGCCGATCGGCGTCATTCAGTTTCTCGGCCACCGTGCGCCGCGGCCGGCTTATCAGGCGGGCGATCTCGGGCGAGGCGATCCACAACAGCAAAAGCGGTGCCGCCCCCGGCAAGCCGACAGGGTCGATGAGGGCGAGGATCAATGCCAGCGCGGCCGCGAGCACCGGGGCCGAGATCATCTCGCTCCAGATCGCAGATCGCGCTTGCGAGGATTGCGCGGCGGAATGGGCCGCCGATGTCCATTCCAGCATGCGCCGTCGCGAGACATAAACCCGCCACAGCGTCCGCGCGATGGCATCCGTTGCATGCACCGCCTCATGCGCCATGAACACGATGGCAAGCAACCAGCGCCCGGCATGATCAGCCAACCGCCGCAACACCGCGCGCGCGGTGTTGCGGCGGCGGCCCCGGGCCAGGTTCGTCACAAGCTCGGTGAAAAGATATGCCCCCGGTGCCGCGATGGTCAGCGCCGTCCAGATCCCGGCCTGCCCCGGCAACATCAGCCAACCCGCCGCGGCAAAGGCGACAAGCGCGGGCGGGATCAGGCTGCGGCGCAGGTTGTCGAAGATCTTCCAACGGTCCAGAACCGACAATCGGCTTGGGTGCTGCCCGCCACGACGTTCCGGCACAGATCCGAAAAGCCAGGGCAGAAGTTGCCAATCTCCGCGAATCCAGCGATGGGCGCGGCGAGCATAGGAAAGGTAATTCGGCGGAAAATCCTCATAAAAGACGATGTCGGTTGCCAAGGCCGCGCGCCCATGAAGACCCTCGAACAGGTCATGGCTGAGCAGCGCGTTTTCCGGCACGCTGGAACATATGCAGCCATGGTAGGCCTCGACATCGAAGGCACCCTTGCCTGTGAATATGCCCTCGCCGAACAGATCCTGATAGATATCCGAGGCCGCCTGGCTGTAGATGTCGATCGCCGTGTCGCCCGTATAGAGCCGGGTAAAGAACGAGCGAGCGCCGGCATCTGGCGAAATCTCGACCCTCGGCTGCACGAACGTGTAACCAAAAAGCGGTTTCCCGGTCGATGGATCGAACGCGACCCGGTTCAGCGGATGGGCGAGCGTGCCGATGAGCCGGTTTGCCGCTCCTGGTGGAGCCGTGGTGTCCGCATCAAGCGTGACGACAAAGCGGACACCATGGAGCGCGTCAACATCGCCCTCTCGCAGGGCAAAGGCATCCGGAAAATGGCCGAGGATGAAGCCCGCGAATTCTTCGAGCTTGCCGCGCTTGCGTTCCCACCCCATCCAAAGGCGATCGACCGGGTTCCAACGCCGGGCCCGGTGCAGCAACACGAACGGAGCGTGATCGGGATAGCGCGCGTTGAGGCCGCGCATGCCGGCAACCAGCGCCGCCTCGATCGGGTCATCTTCTGGGGTTTGCTCGGCATCGGCGTCTGAAAGATCGGTCAGCAACGCCATACGGATCAGCGGGTCCGGGTTTGACAGCCAATGCGTCTCCAGGCGCTCGAGCAACGGTGCGACCTCGCTTTCCGCGCGGATGATCACAGGCATCACCAACGCGGCACCCATACCCGCGCCGAGGCCGCTCTCGACATCCATTTTTGGCAAGACGCGGGGTGGCACCTGTTGCGTCACGATCCACTGCGTGAGCGTGACGCTGATGATCATCGCGGGCATGAGCGACAGGGCGACCCCGACCGCCCAGGTCAGGATGCCCGCTTCGAAAGACGCGAGAAGCCAAATTGGCAGAGCGAGCGCCGCGATGGCGAACACCGCCAGCGTCCCGCCATAACCGATGCCGGGATGCGCCAGCGCCCATCGGCGCAGCGCCGCACCTGGCGGGCCGCGAAACCCGACCGTTCGCTCCAGCTCAGCCCGCCCTTCGGCGATCAGCCAGCATCCGACATGCCCCCGGCGCGGAGCCCCGGCATGGGACCGCGCGTGTTTCAGCGCGACCTCCGCGACGGCCCACTCGGGCATTCGGCTACCGGCGGCAATCTCCTCGATGGCCTTGCGATAGCGGTCGCGCGTATCGAAATCCATGTCCGGGTATATTTCGGCAGGATCCTCCGCCAGGATCGCCTCGACCCGGCTTACCCTTTCAAAGAACCCCTTCCAGGGAGTATTTGACACCGTCATGAGCGCGGAAATCGCGCGCGACACTTCCTCGGTCGGGTCGAGCGCTTCGTGCGTCATGCGCCCGGGTGTCCGCACGAAGGGCGGCGTGAGATTGGGCAGAAGATCGCCAAACGCATGCACCAGAGTTTCCAGGCAGGCGAGGCGCAGCATGGCGGGAAACGCCCATAGCTCGGCGATCGTCAACGGACCTTTCTGCTGATAGGCGGCGACGAATTCGACCATCCCCGAGAGGCTGACTTGCATATGGGTGGCGTCCAGGGCCCCCTGCGCCAACGCCATGACCCGCGGAATTCTCTGGTATTCAACTGCGGCGAGTCCGGGAAGCCGACGGTAAAAGGCGGTGGGCATGTCCTCTTGCACCTGCCGGACTGCGCGCCGCACATGAAATTCGTTGTCGAGCAACCACTCGGCGGCCTTGGCGGCATGGTGAGGCGGTGCCGCACAGATCCGCCGGGCCTGGCTCAGCCAGGGGAGGATCGCAGAGACTTCGCGCCAAACCGGGACCGGCCCGGGGTGCCCCGGGCCGGTATCATGATGCATTCGAAGGGCCGCCTGGGCCAGCGGCAGCGTGCTGCCCGGTTCGCCATCCAATGTCAATTCAAAGCGCGACTAGGCAGTCTCACTGCCGGCGCGTCCCGGGTACGCCGATGCGTATGTGGCGGCATGCATTCATTCGCCCGTACCAGAAGAATGGGTTTGTCGGCGTGGCTGACCAGATACTCGGCGACGCTTCCTATAGAAAGGTCGGGATGCCCGCTAAGACCCGTGGAGGAGAGAACAATGATGTCCGACCGGTCCGCCATTGCCGCCTGCGCCAGGGCATGTCGCGGATCGCCGCCCGCCAACACCTGCGTCCGCGTCGCGACCTGCCGGGGCGGCAAGCGGGATCGCACTTGCTTGAAGTATTTCTCGGCAACCAGCTTGTTGCGCTGGCGCAGCTGGTCGCGTAGCGCGATTGCCTCGGCCTCGACGGGGCCAATTTCGGTCAGGTCGATATTCGGTGCCGCATGGACAAGCACGACCTCGGCCTCATGGGCGGAGGCGATCGCAAGAGCGATTGGCAAGGCGCATTCAGACCGTGGAGACCCGTCGAGCGGGGTCATCACCCGTCGGTAGCGTATGGCGGCGTCCGTGGGGTCCGATCGCGGGACCAGAAACACCGAGCTATTGGTCGCCTCCACAACGCGACGGGCCGTGCCGCCCAGACCGCCAAACGACCAATTCCTGTCACTGGTCGCGGCCATGACCGTCAGGTCGACACCGTTGTCGTGGGCCCAGGCGCAGATGCATTCCGCAACCTGCCCGCCAATCACCACGGTTTTGGCGTCGATATCAGGGAATTCAAGCAACCGGTCTCTCAGTTCGACCTCAGCGTCGCGAAGGCACATCTGCCAATCGACCGGATCCGTCGAAGCCTGCCCCGCCGGTGGCTCAAGAACACGCATCACGGTCAGCCGCGCGCCGGTTGCCGATGCGATTGCCACGGAATGCGCCAATGTGGCCCGCGAAGCGGAAGATGCATCCAAGCAGGCCAAGATATGATGGAAGATCGGTTTCTGATCGTGATTCCGGGGCGACAAGGGCTTGTCCTTGCGGGTGCTCAGGATGTCGGATTCGGGCATGGCGCGATCCCCTAACTCATACTCGGACGGCACCTTGTCCCGGTGGCTCGAAGGCCCGAGCCGCCGCCATCCTTCTAAGCCCAGGCCCGACGCGTTTGTGCTTTTCGCCAATCTTTGCGTCGGGAGAGATATTTTCAATCAAGGCGCAGCGTACAAGGAACCAACAGCGAATTCATTGACCCAAGTCAACGAAAGGCGGTTTTCACTTCGGCGGCGCGCGCCTGCTCGACGAATCAGAGGGCGGTCCCTTGCCTCGGATTTGCTGAGCGTTGGCGCGCGCGGTCAGCTGCCCGGTTTGGAGGGCTCAGGGCCGATGCCACTGTGAGATTACGCCACCTGCTACTTGGACGATGGTTTTTGCCGGGGCCGATCCGGTTGGCCCGGCACGCAGGCGAGAAAGGTCCGTATTTGGACAGTTCCCGCCAACAACTGACCCTAATGCATCGCGTTTGTATAATGCCTAGGTGATTGGACCTCTTTGTTGTCATCGGACAGCACTGATGCGCCGGGATCGCATGCTGGTTGCATGTGTGTCTGGTGCACGCATGACGACCCCGCACAGGTGCCGCAACCCGACGCAGTATGAGGGTGCGAGGAAACCACCTCAATTCAGGAATCTGACGACCCGCGATGCTGTTGCGGATCTGCGTGCCAACGGAAATCGCAATGGTTATCCCCCTCCGCAATTGTCTTTGGCCGCTCCAGCCGCCCACCCCATTTCTCGGCCAATGGAAAATCGAGCGCGCACCAGGTGGCCGTGCACAGCGCCGCCGAGTCGTGGTGACGAAAATACTCCGCAACCGGGCAACGGGTGCAATCAAAGGCCACGATGTCGGCACCGGCCTCGACATCCCGCCAGGCATAGCCGGGTGGCCCAAAGGGAAATTTGCGGAACATATCGGTTGCGATCCGCAGCTGTTTTACCGGGTCCGAGGTAAGGGCGCGCGCCAGTTCAAGGGGCACATCGCCCATACGCTGGTAAACCGCCCATCCGATCTTGTAGATCAGGGCGTGGCTTTTGCTCTCGGACCAACCCCGCGCCGTCAGGCTTTGAAATAGCGCGAGCGTCAGGGCCGCAAGATGGGTGGTGATGATGGCTCCTGCATTCTCGGCCAGGGGCAGGTCGCGTTCCAAAACGTCATAGTTGCGCCATGCCTGGGCAAGAATGGCATCGGCGTCCGGCCCGAGAGCCGGGCGGGCGAAGGGATCGAACATGGCCATGAGCGCCCCGCGCCCGAACCCGTGATCCCCTTGCAGGCTCGGGCCAAGGACATCGCGCGCCACGGCGAGGGTAGCGGTCCAATCCCAATTGCGGTCAATCGCCTCGGCCGGGGGCAGGGCACCCAACATCAACAGCTCTGGCAAGACCTGTGAGGCGCGTTTGATCAGCGATCCCGCCCCGATCCGCGCGGCAAATTCGCGCCCGATAAAGGGCCGAGTCAGATCGTCGAATTTCGCTTCCGGGGCCAGCACGAACAAAAGCGCTTCCGCCGTGGTCAGCGCCTTGGCGTGCAGCATGAGTTCGGCTGGAAAGACAAAGCCCGTTTGGTAGCCCGCGCGCATCATCTCCAGATAGGTCCGCGCCAGGCTGGTCTCGCGCAGGGGTGCTGCGTAGAACTCTTCGGCAAGTTCTTCGAACCGGCGGTAAAAGGCAGCCTCGTCAGCATCGGACAGTGCCCGCGTCTGGACGGAAAAGTGATGGAAGGCCCGGCGGGTCTGGCGCTGCACCACAGCCATCCAATACAGCACGAAATGGTCGCGTTGGGCCTCGCTCAACTCCCCATACATCCCGAAATCCAGCAAGGTGCACGTGCCGTCCTCATGAAAGACGATATTGCCCGGGTGCAGATCGGCGTGAAACAGCCCGTCCGATACAAACATCTTCAACAACATGGCCACCAACGCGTCGACCAGAGAGGCTGTTTTGTCCTGCGGCAAGCGATCGCCAGCTTCGCGCAGGCGCATGCCCGCGACCCATTCCATGGTCAGAACCCTGCCAGAGCTGTGCGCCGGATGCGTTTGCGGGATACGGACTTGCGGATGGCTGCTGAAATTCTCCCGAAACCGCCCGATCACGCGGGCCTCGTTGGCAAAGTCGATCTCGGCCAGGGAATAGCGCCTGAATTCGGTCAAGAAACCCTCAAGGTTCATCCGTCGGACCCGGCGCGGAGCCACAAGGCTCGCCATCCGCAGCCCTAGTGCCAACGCGTCGAGATCGCGGTGAAAGAGCTTGGCCAGGTTCGGTCGCTGAACTTTCACGGCCACCGCGGTGCCGTCCGGCAGGCGCGCCTTGTGAACCTGCGCCAGCGACGCGGCGGCAACGGAGGCCGGGTCAAATTCCGCGAACAGGGTGTCCAGTGTCGCACCGAGATCTGCCTCGACACATGCCCGAACAGCATCGGAATCCATTTCCGGGGCATGTTCCTGCAAAACCGCCAGCTTCGCGATATAGGCATCGGGCAAAAGGTCGGGCCGCGTGCTGAGAACCTGCCCCAGTTTGATAAAGACCGGGCCAAGCGACACCAGGGTGCGCACGAAACGATCGGGCGCGTCTTTGTTTCCAAGCGCGGGATCATATCTGCGCAGACCCCGATACGCGCCGCCCATATGGCGCAGGATAACAAGAAGCCGGGTGAGATTGCGCAAAACGGTCATGTCACCCTGCTGTTGTTTCTGTAAATACGGCTTCGGAGGCCGCGAAGGCATGGTTGATGGCAGCAGGCATCGTTCCCGTCAGGTGTCCCACCATTGGCCCCCACATCCCCATCGTCCCGGTTTGGAATACCGAATTGCCGCGCGGTTATCGGTTCGCCGTCGCCGCGCCCCTTGACATCAGTTCAAGCAAATTGCGTCGCATCCGGAATGTCGCACGAGCACCGGCCGCCGCACAATGACGCTTGCGCTTGAAATCCAGAACCCCGACGGGGGTGTCAAATTGCGGCCGGATTACAAGATCGGCCTGCGCGGCCCGAAGCCGTGTGTGTTCGTTCTGACAAATCTCGATGGCGCGATACATCGCCTGAATCCCGTTCACCGGCAGGCTCGACCGGAAACTCGTGGCCGCATCCGAAACGATCACGATATCCGCGCCGGCATTGCGCGCCACGTCTATCGGTGCCAGATCGCTGTAGCCTCCGTCGATCAACAGGCGACCGTCGCGGCTGGCGGGTGGCAGGATACCGGCAAGCGCGGAACTTGCGTAGATCGCATCCTCGGCCAATCCCGACCCGATCACGACCCTTTCGCCGCTTTCCATATCAGTGGCGCTGGCAAAGATGGGGATGCGGGCCTCTTCCAGGGTTTTCCCCAGGGTAAGCCGGCGCAGCATGGCCCGCCCCCATTCGACAGTCGGCTGACCAGCACCCCAGCCGAAATACATCCCTGTAATCACTTTCTGCGATAGGCGCAGGTTCTTTAGATAGTTGATTGTGCCTTCTTCGGAAAAATCCGGCAATAACGGAAAGCCGGAGGTGTCCATGTCGATCAGATCGTCATACCACGCATGGTTCAGCGCATAGGTTCCACCAACCACTGCCCCCATCGAAACGCCAACGATGATATCGGGGTAGATGCCCAGGTGGTTGAGGGCACGCAGGAACCCGGCATGAGCAAAGCCGCGCGCCCCGCCGCCGGACAGAACAACGCCGATGCGGGGCGGCGGTTGCCGGGGCGATGGGGCCCTTGTGCGGTCGGCTTCAATGGTCAGGTCACGCGTCATAAATCAACACCTCCGGCCTGCGTGGGCAGACCCGTTTGACCGCTGCGCTGGCCCAGATCGTGCAAAAGCCCCAATGCCGCTTCGACCAGCAGAGCGCTCGTTCCGATTGTGTTCGAGGGATGCGGGATCGTGTCGGTTGTCACGATCCGGGCGGCCCCGGCCGCGAGAATTTCGTCATGGGCGGTGCCCGCGAAAACCGCGTGAATAACCAGACAGACTGGCGGAGCGGTACCAGCCGCGATCAACCGCTCAATCGCCCGCACCATCGTCCGCCCCGATGACGCGATATCGTCCAGAATAACCGGCGTGCCATCCCGCAGCCGATCACCTTCGGGCACGCTGACCTCGACCTGCCGGTCGCCGGTTCGGACTTTGCGCAGCACCTCGTAGGGTCGCCCCGCCAGCCGCGCCACCTCGGCCACCCATTGTTGGCTTTCGCTATCGGGCCCAAGCAGGACGGCATCGGGCACATTGATCCTGGTCCAATCGGCCAGGATGGATGCAGCGCTGACATGGATCGCGGGCATCGGGAACACATCTTCAAGCCGGGCAATCCGATGCAGATGCGGATCGACTGTCACCATCCAGTCAAAGCTTTCGCCCAGGAACCGCGCAAAAATCGGCGCGCTGACGGCTTGGCCGTCCTGAAACCTTCGGTCCTGCCGCATGTAGCCCAGATAGGGTGCGATCAACCCGACGCTGCGCGCGCCCAATTCGCGTGCCGTATCGGCGGCAAAACGCAAAGGCAGCGCCAGCCGGTCAGGATCGCGGAGCGTGGCAAGGATCGCGACATCGGCTCCGGCAAGCCCGGTCGGAAGGGTCACGAGGCTTTCGCCGTCCGGAAAATGGTGCCACTTGAGCGGGTGCAGATTGGCCCCAAGGGGCGGTGCGACGTGTTGGGCAAGAGGCTGCATTTCAGGAAAAGGAATCAGGATCATGGGGCCTCCGACAGGGTCAGAACGCCGGGTTGCGCGGCGGCATAGGCTTGCGCATAGGCCAGTTCGCCGGGGGTTCCGGCGTGGATTTCATAAAGCGGCTGTCCACGTGCGATTTTTGTGCCGACCCGAACCAACAGCCGCACGCCGGCGCTTTTCTGGCGCGGGGCCCCGGCAAGTTTAGCAATGCGGGCTATGACGCGGTTATCGATGGCGGTCAGGTGCCCGGCACTTTGTGACGTTATTTCAAGGCGCTGCGGGGCTGGTATGGGTTCGCGAAACCCGCCTTGGGCTGTGCAGATTTCCATGAATTTGGTCTCGGCCGCACCGTTCGCCAACAGGGTTTCGGCGCGAATCCGACCCCGTCCCGCTTCGGCACCGGGCACCAAGTCGAGCAATTTGCCTGCCAGATCGAGGGCGCGCGCGCGCAGATCCTGCGGGGCATCGGGGCTACGCCGCAACACCGCCAGCACGTCCATCGCTTCCAATGCTGGTCCGATACCGCGCCCGACAGGGGCGCTGCCATCGCTTTGATGCAAGCTCACCTTCAGGCCAATCGCCTCGCCAACCGAGACCAGCCGCGCCCCGAGCGCTGCCGCCGCCTGAACCGACCGCACCTTGGCCGTTGGCCCGACCGGCATGTCGATCAATACGCGCGTGGCCCCTACCGCGGATTTTTTTGACAGGACGCTGGCCACCATCTGGCCGGTGCTGTCGAAATCGAGCGGACGCTCGATGCGGATGAAATGATCGTCGGCCGGGCTGAGGTTCAGACCACCACCCCAGACGACGCAGCCACCCGTGGCCTCGACCACGCGGCGCAGTGTGGCGGCGTCAAGCGCCACCGGAGCCATCACTTCCATCGTGTCGGCGGTTCCGGCGGGTGAGGTGATCGCACGGCTCGAGGTTTTCGGGATCAGATGCCCGGCCGCCGCGACGATGGCGGTCACGATCGGCGTCGTGCGGTTGCCGGGCAGCCCGCCGACACAATGCTTGTCAAGCACCAGCGCGCCGCCCCAATCCAGCGTCTCACCCGCCGCCTGCATGGCACGCGTCAGGGCAACGGTTTCGGCTCGGTTCAGCCTGTCGCCCGCGCAGGCAGTGATGAAGGCGGCAAGGTTGAGATCCGACAGCCGGTTATCGAGCGTGTCACGAATTATCCCGGCAAATTCGGCCTGATCCAGCGTGCCGCCATAAGCCTTGGCGCGGATGGAGGAGGCCGAGGCAGGCGGCTCGGGGTGTGAAAACCGCGCGCTGTCGCCGTCCTGCGCGTCGAGCGCCGTCCAGGCCGAGGCTGAAAGCGCCGCCCGGTCCACCGCCAGCCAGCCACCGCGCGCAACGACATTCAGCGTGGCCACGATCCAGCTGCCCTTGAGGTCGACGCGAATGCGGGTTTCGGCCGCAAAGCCTTCGGAGCGGCAGATGTGGCAATCTTCATTCATGTAGACGACCGGCTGGTGGTACGTGTCTATTCCGGCAGAGATCAGGGCAAGGGTATCACTCATCGCGGGCGGCCCAGATTGATGCGTTCAAGGTGCTCGGGCGCGCGGACGGGCCAGCCAAGCTCATGGCTGACGCGCTGACGCATCGTGTCGGAGGCCGAGGGCTCGCCATGGGTCAGATAGGTCATGCGCGGCACCGGATCGGCCGCATGCATCCACGTCAGGATTTCGTCCGCGTCGGCGTGGCCCGAAAAGGCCTTGAGCTGCACGACCTCCGCCTCGATGGAAAATTCGCGCCCGAACATTCGTAGGCTGGTCGCGCCATCGGCCAAAGCGGCCCCGCGCGTGCCGCCAGCCTGAAACCCCGAAAGAAGGATCGCGTTGCGCCGAACGCCGCCAAAGGCGGCCAGATGATGCAGGATGCGCCCCCCAGTCAGCATACCGCTGGCTGAAACAATGATCATCGGGCCCTGCCGGGTGTTGAGCGTCTTGGACTGCTCGACCGTGTTGACGCGCTTGGCGATCTCGAACATCGCGGTGCAGTCGCTCTGGCTGACGTGATGTTCGTCGTGATGACGATGATAGATGTCAGTTGCATCCACCGACATCGGGCTATTCAGGTAGACCGGCACATAGGGAATGTCGCCGCGCTTCATCAGGCGTGCGACGTGATACATGATGCCCTGCGCGCGCCCGACCGCAAAGGCCGGGATCAAAACGGTGCCGCCACGGCCAAAGACCCGGCGCAGCACCGGCGCAAGCTCGGCTTCGGCGTCGATGTCTTCGTGTTTGCGGTTGCCATAGGTGGATTCGCAGACCAGCACATCCGCGCCTGCAAAGGGAACCGGAGCGCGCATCAACGGATCGCGGTCCCGCCCCAAATCACCGCTGAAATGGACAACCATACCGTCCAACTCAAGCCGGATCTGCGCCGCACCCAGAAGATGCCCGGCCGGAATGAACGTGGCGGCGATCCCGTCGCCCAGATCCACGCGCCGGTCGAACCCCACGGTCGTGAACTGTTCCAACGCCGCCCGGGCATCTTTCAACGTGTAGAGCGGCGTCGGGTTCTTGTGTTTGGAATAATTCTTGCGGGCCGCGTAACGCGCCGTCTCCTCCTGGATATGGCCGCTATCGGGCAGGATCAGGCCACAAAGCTCCGCGGTCGCCTCGGTGCACAGGACGCGCCCCCGGAAACCGGCCCGGATCAGCGCCGGCAAATAGCCCGAGTGATCCAGATGCGCATGGGTCAAAAGCACCGTGTCGATGCTGTTGGGGCGCACGGGGAAGGGTTTGCGGTTGCGGGCGCGCAGCTGCTTGAAACCCTGGAACAGGCCGCAATCAATCAGGATACGCCGCGTTCCGAACTCGATCAGATATCGAGAACCGGTGACGGTTCCGGCGGCCCCCAAGAACCGCAGCGATGGGCGCTGGAAACGGGTCATGGCTCTATCCTTCGATCAGCCGAGGCAGTGTTCAAACCGCTGATCCCCGACGCTGCGAAAACCCGCAAAGGCGCGGCGATGCGGATCGGCTGTGCGCGCCCGAAATCGGCGGCTCCGGTCAACACCATATCGGGCGCATTGCGCGCCGTTTCCGCAGGGCGTGTTCCTATCGCAAACACGCTATTGACGGCATTACTCAATGTGACCGGCGGTGTCATGAGACTGTCCTCAGGTTTCGTTGCGATCCTTTCCGCAGCAACAACCGCCCGATTTCGCAGTCTCCATCTGGGTTTCAGGCTGGGCATCAGCAGCGGGTCCGGAGCCATGCCCGCCGCAGCAACCTCCGGTTTTGGCTTGGGTTTGGTTGGTTTCGGTCGCTTTCTGGTTCATTTGAGCCTCCCGGCGTAAAGGTTTCGTACAAAAGACGCCAACCGCGCCACTGCGTTACAGCGAAGCGCCGGACAAATTGAACCGATGCAGGTTGCTGGCTGTTCGCTCTGGCGGGTAACACCGAGGCCTCGGTTTCTGAAAAAACCCCATTCGGATCGCGGCGCTCAGGGAATCAGAAGACATATCCATGGTCGACACTCGGCCTCACGGCCTTGCTGCGAATCGCTGGCTGAACTGAATGGCTGCAATTGGAACGGCGCTGAGGGCAGATTTGATCCAGATACTCTGGAAGGCCTGTTGCGAAGACTACTTGCTGGATCCCGGTTCCCGGCAAAATGAGAGTTTGCGGATTTGGATTTCATTTTCTTCGGTTTCGCTTTTGGCGAGCGGGTCTTGCCCAAAGCCATCAAATTGCGCAAGCGCCAGC